>ERZ808028.1881-NODE-1881-length-11310-cov-5.748331_pt1 | contig 11310 bp, 9 predicted proteins | sample MGYA00380184_ERZ808028 | MGnify/ENA primary metagenome ERZ808028 (study PRJEB31490, sample SAMN06133397) | mouse gut metagenome | isolation source: J8_1 | host: mice | place: China: Chengdu | collected 2015-05 ...
AACTCTACCAGCATGTCATTCACATAGTCAAGATACATGTCAACATATTCTTTTGTTTCTTTTCCTTCAATGTACTCCTTGCCAATCAATGTATCCGCATACATCATGTAGACCGAATATTCGCTTGAATCCGCTTTATCCTGCGAAATATAGTAACCGCCTACAATGCTGCTGAACCCAAACTCACTGGAAAGGTGCGCAAGCGCATCTACATACTCATCGATATTTTTTGCGTTTCTGATGCTGTCCATATACGGCTTCAGCGGTCCTAAGCCTGTTTTCTCCCTATTTTCGGTGTTGGATACGCACTCATACATATCCTTAATTTTCTGCTCCGGCGTTCCTTTCTCATATGTTTTTCCGTCCCCGGCAAGCTCACGGATAATATCCTCCATCTCGCTGCTCACCACGGCATTCAACTCACCAAACCAGTCCCAGTGCGCGTCCGTCGCCGCAAGCTCAATTTTGGAAAGAAGGTTCTGATTAACGTATTCGTAGTAATCGTCCTGATACCGCACCTCCTTAGGCGTACTGTCCACCCCGGCAGCCGCATCTTCTATATCCTCTTCGGCAATTGTGCTTTCCTGCGATCCTTTATGAAACTCGTTCGCAATGCTGTCTTTTGCGACGTCGGCAGGACTTTCGTTTTGAACCGTAAACAATCCGCAGCCCGTCGTTCCAAGCGCCATTGCCGCCGCCAAAACCAATGCCAATATCCTCTTCTTCATAAACGTCCTCCATTCCTGTTCAACCTGTTTCTAAATCCTCCCTCTCGAAATCAGTCCATACAAATTTATATTATACTAAAAAATCAAAAAGTACAACAATTCACTGAAAACTTTATAGATTTTTGAGATATTGTTGCATTTTCCTCAAATTTTATATAATATTTTTAATAGGAGGCGATTCACATGAGTATCTTATTTCTATTTCTGATTTTATGCGCAGCCTGCGCCTTATATTTAATCTCAATCAAACCGCGTATCCGCCACAGACCGGACTATACACCGTTTTTCGGACATATGTACGCACACAGGGGGCTTCACGGCAGAAAAAAAAGCGGAGAGCCGGTTTTACCTGAAAATTCCTATTCGGCAATAAAACGCGCCGCCGACTTGGGTTACGGTATTGAGTTTGACGTACATCTGACGAAAGATAATGTCCCTGTCGTGTTTCATGACGACACGCTGAACCGCATCTGCGGCGTCAAAGGGTATTTGAGGGATTATACCTTTGAGGAGCTTCGGCGCTTCCGGCTGCTTGGCACGGACGAAAAAATCCCTTCCTTCGAGGAAGTATTAAAGGCAGTTGACGGGCGTGTACCGCTGATTATCGAATACAAGGTAGAAAAAAACGCAAACAGGCTTTGCAGCATTTGCGACCGTATTCTTTCCAATTACAAAGGACTCTACTGTATTGAATCGTTTCATCCGCTTGCCGTGCGTTGGTACAAAAAACACCGCCCTAATATTGTCAGAGGCCAGCTCTCGGAGGACTTTACAAGGAAAAAACTGCGCCTGTCATACTTTTTATTGTCCCATTTAATCGGAAACTGCTATGCGGCGCCTGATTTTGTGGCATACAACTGCAAGCACAGAAACGAGCTCTCGCGTATTCTCTGCCGCAAATTATATCATTCCTTAAGCGTGGCATGGACGGTGCGCTCGCAGGAGGAGCTGGAACGGGTTTCCAAGAGCTTTGATTTATTTATTTTTGAAGGCTTTGTACCATCTGTTTCTAACTATTCTTAAAGGCAAAACATGATTTGCGTGCACAATTACATACGATTTGATATGATTGAACGGACTTTTGCAAATATTTTATTAAATTTTTCGAAATTGCTTGAAATACGCCGCAAAATTCGGTATTATTGATACATTAAAGGTAATTTTATTTTGTCGCCCTTCCCCAAATTCCCCAACTGCTTGATTTTATACAGGGCGGCATCCCCAGTACAGGATTAAGGAGGACCCCGTATGAATAATTCAGTTAAGGAAATGGATTTCGTATCTCTGAAGAATAATTTCGATGCAGTCTGTGATGACGTGAACGGGAAGGGTGAAACTGTTGCCCTCACCTTGAAAAACGGCAGAAAAGTCTTTATCATGCCGGAAGAAAATTATGACGAGATTTCCCACTTTGTCATCAAAAGCGTATCGGCTAATACGCTTACGAGATAAAAAACGCGTAAATAAAAAAATTGAGCGGACTGCTCAATTTTTTTATTATTACCAGTCTTTTGCCGTCCCTTTTTGTCTGACTCTAAAGCCTGCCCTTCGATAGCAAATGGAATACATCCATCCCGAAAGAATAAACGCCAAAAGCACGTCAAGCATGGAATGCTGCTTAATCAGCACCGTAGATAATATGATGCTTACACCCAATGCAAGCATAAAGCCCGTTATCACTTTATGCCCTTTAAAGCATTTGCTTCTCCACACTGCAATCATAATCGCAATGGAATTATACACATGAATGCTTGGAAGGACATTTGTCGGCGTGTCACTCGCGTAAAGAACCGCAATCATTCTTGTGAAAACATTGTCTCTTGGAAACACGGCAGGTCTTAAATGGTGTCCGTTCGGGAAAACCGCAGATACAACAATAAAAATTGTCATTCCCGCCATTAAGAACGCGACAAGCCGTTCGCTTTCTTCCTTATCCTTTATGCACAAATAGCATACAGTAATCGCCACGTATCCAAACCACATCACATATGGTATGATAAAGATTTCACAAAACGGAATATACGCGTCTATTCCAAAATTAATTTCATGCACCGCACCTGTGCGCTGCTCCAAATAGACAAACGCGATCATGTAAAACACGGCATATACTGCCATAACAAGCAGTGAGCGGTAGCTGCGGGCAAGCTCCTGTAATTTATTTTTCATCATAATCTCCTCTTTTTCCATAACTAAGTAAAAATAAAGTCAGGGATTTACCAATTATCAAGTAATTATAGTTTATGCATGTTAAAAAGTCAATTTCAATAAAGTGACAAAGTTTTTGATTTTCAGTCAGTTTTATCGTGAAATTTGACGATTTGACACAAATATGCATAATTTCCCGCATTTTTCATAAAATGGTATTTGATTAAATGGTTCTGATGTATTACAATAAATATGTTGCGTTGGCTGAAATGTTTGAAGGAGAAACCAGTATGGAATCCAATATCAAGTTTGATATGCACTGCCACACGGACGAAGGCTCGCTTGATGGCAAAGTTGCGATTGCAGATTATATAAAATTATTAAAATCACAGGGATTTGGCGGAATGCTCGTCACAGACCATGACTCTTACAACGGTTTTCGTTATTACAGGGATAATCTGAGAGAAAAAATCAAGGATTTTGTGGTGTTGAAAGGAATTGAATACGATACGATTGATGCGGGGCATATCCTGGTAATCTTACCAAAAGACGTGAAGCTTCCGATTATGGAGTGCAGAGGACTTCCCGTAAAGCTGCTGATTGACATTGTACACCGGCACGGCGGAATTCTCGGACCTGCCCATCCGTGCGGAGAGCGTCATTTGAGTTTTACACGCACGCGTGCATACAAAAAAAATCCGGATATTATGAAGCGCTTTGATTTTCTTGAAGCGTTTAATTCCTGTGAATCTGTCAATTCCAATATGAACGCAAGGCGCCTTGCGTTTGAATATAAGCTGTCCATGCTTGGTGGAAGCGACTCACACAGCATAGACTGCATTGGTACGGCATACACGGTTTTTAAAGAAAATATTCAGACAGAAGATGATTTGATAAACTATGTGAAAGAGCGCAAAGTGCTTGATTACGGCGGAACCTACTATCAGGGCACTGTAAAAGATAAAATCGGCGTTCTAAATCACGTTCTCATTGAAGGCTTTTGGTTCTACAACCGTTTTGCATGCCTTTACAGGGGACATAAACGGCGTGCCGCGCTCGAATTATTAAAGCATTAACAGAAAAATGACCTCAAAAGAAGGACACGGTTAAATGGCAGTAGCCCATAAGGAAACATTACAAAACTTATGACTTACGCCAGGTAAACGGAAAAATAGAAAATGCTATGCAAAAGGTTCACTGATTGCATAGCATTTTTTATTTTGGTAAGATATTAACTTTCGATTTTTCAGCGTTCCAACGGAACGCGCAGCCATTGCCAGCGGCAATGATCTTAGGGGTTTGGGGACATATCACCAACAAGCAACAGGCAGGAATTACGGGAACGAAATTTCTGCCTGGTAGGCATCTTTTACGTAAAGATGCATTGCTTGCCAGTAGTTTTAAGAGTCTTTGGCAGAGAATCTGTTTACAGTTGCCGCATTGAGAAACCTTTGATAACTGCCTATAATAAAATCATTATTTTGAGCTACTATAACAGAGAAATGAATGAAAAAAATAAATTTTTTTGCTCGTTGTAACATTTCGCGGACATTTGCATGTTATACTATCTGAAAAAGATAAGGGGGATTGATATGGCAGCAGTAAAGACAGTATCTTTAACAAAAGAATATTCTAATGGAGAACACTATTTAAGAGCAGTTGATGATATATCTTTCACAGTTGAAGAAAATGAATTTGTAGCTATTATGGGAAGTTCAGGTTGCGGAAAGACCACGTTGCTCAATTTACTAGGTGGTTTGGAAAATCCCACACACGGATGTGTCTATATCAATGATGTAGATATTACACAGTTATCTATGGAGGAAAGGAGTTCCTTCAGAAGATGGCATATTGGGTTTATTTTTCAAAATTTTAATTTAATCCCAGAGATGAATGTATTTGAAAATATAGTTTTACCTGCCAAACTTATGGAAAGAAATATCAGTAAAAAAGAAGTAATGCGGATAGCTGAAGAACTGGAAATTGAGGAAAAACTATTACAAAATCCTATGACTTTATCTGGTGGACAACAGCAGCGGGTCGCAATCGCCAGAGCTATTTATACACATCCTACCATACTTTTGGGAGACGAGTTGACAGGAAATTTAGATTCTACAACCAGTATATCCGTTATGAAATTTTTGAAAAAGATGTGTAAAAAATATAGCCAGACAATGATTATCGTTACACATGATGAAAGAATAGCAGCTATGGCAGATCGGATTATTCAGATGAAAGATGGGAGGGTTGTATAGGATGGAGAATTACGATTGTAATCAGTCGGCTGAAAGAGTGCTTATGGATGCTTCCAGGAAAAAGAATCAAAACAGAAATCGTCTACTGTTTATCGTAATTACAATTACTGTAGGCGTGATTTTTAGTGTGTTCTCTTTAATCTATGGGAAGATGGAGATTGATATTCAGAAAAATATGAAAGCCGATGGTATGGCTGTATCGACCTATATTGAAAATGGTACAGCGGATATGACACAACAGCTTACACAGCTACCATGCATAGAAAGCATTGGGAAAGAAAAGTTTGCAGGAAAATTATTAGATGATTCCATAAAATATTGTGATTGCGTCATTACAGATGTGACCGGATTTGAAAAAATGATACGTCCTGCATTTACAAATGTGGTAGGGACTTATCCAGAAAAAGAAAATGAAATTATGCTTTCTACGAAAACTCTGCAATATCTTGGAATCAAGAATCCCGAAGTGGGCATGGAAATTGAACTGGATTTTTATTGGAATGACATTTTCAATACCAGTGGAACCGGTATGCAGAACTTTTTACTTTCTGGGTATTTTACAGAGTATCAAAATCAAACCTCCGGTGCTTCTGTGGCTTTTTTATCAGAGAAATCAATGGAGAAGAACGGACTTCAATGGGAGCCATGTAGGATTTTAATAGATCATACAAAGAAATATTCCAGTGGTTCGCAAATAGAACATATGCTGACAAATAACATAAAGTTGAATGAGGGACAGAGAATTGTAAGTATGAACCCAGCAGAATATCGGGCAATAAGTGAAATGATGGGAAGTTATGGATTTGCAGTCTTTTTTTCGGTTATGGTTTTACTTTCTATGTTTTTGTTTATTTACAATATCCTAAATATTTCGCTGGAAAAAGATTTACAACGTTATGGTCTTTTACAAGTAATTGGTGTGGAACAAAAGCAGAATATTAAAGTCATGAATCGTGAGATGCTAAAAATAGGACTTACGGGAAGTATCGCTGGAGCAGTTTTAGGAGGAATGTTTATATGGGGTATTATGCCATTGTTATTAGAAAAAATGTATGCAGAGAATACATGGAAATTAGAAAGAATGGTTTTCTTTCAACCCAAACTTCTTATCCTAGCGATTGTTCTTGTGATTTTCACGTTGGGAGTGGCAGTGGAATGTCTGAAAAGAAAAATGAGGAAATTAAGTCCGTTGGAGTGTATGAAATATACGGAGGCGGTCACTTATCATAAAAGCAGGAAGAAACCGAAGATAAAGAAATTCCGCTATTGGGGAAAACATCCTGAAATTTATCTTGCAAAGAAATATTTATTTCGGAATAAAAAAACATTTGGGATAACAAGTTTGTCATTATGGCTTGGGTGCGAATTGGCATTATGTTCTGCGGTAATTGTGAACGGAGTGGATTTACAGAATTATTATAGTAAAGAGCCGGACTTCCAAATAGGAATTACAGAGGAAGCTTGCAATTATTTAATTGAATCATCACCGGACACAAAGAATATGAAGTTTTTTCCGAAGTCCCTTATGAATGATATTGAAACGACCATAGGAAACGAACTTCATTCAGTAGAAAATATTAAAGGATTTTATCCGATTGTCGGAAAAAATGGCAAGGAGAATATAAAGATTCTAATCAATGGAGATAAAATATCCACGGTAATTCAGACAGTCAGTATCGGGGAGCAGGAAGAACTAAAAGACTTTATTCAGAAAAATGATAAGCTAGTAAATTGGGAGCAGTTTCAAAATAATCATGGAACAATCGTGCTACATGATCATAGGATGTCAGATTATATAGCAGGAGAAGTGCAGGATTATATAGGAACAGAGATGGAATTTTATGATCTGGTTCCGGTTGGTACGGAAATGAGCAGTTTAGTTCCTGAGAAATTAGTAAATTGTGGTTATCTGGATATAACAGAGGATGATTTCCCAGAGATGAAATTGTGCTGGGATGGTAAAAATATAAATATCCTATTGGTAACAGAGACTACATATGATTGGCTGGTAGAAAAATTAACACCACAAATTTTTGAAATACAATTTAATGTTGACAAAAATCAGGAGTCAGTTATCCGAGAAAGACTGAATCAGATGATTCGCAATTATAATATGGAATTTCAATCAAAATATGGACACGCTGATAAATTGAACTTGTTTTATTTAGATTCTAAATCAGAACGTCTGCTAAAGGAGCAGAACTATATTCAGACAAGTAGATGGCTGCTTATGAGTATTAGTGGAATTTTAATATTTATAGGAATTATGAATTTCGCAAATACAAGAATATCGGATATTATGCTTCGGCAATGGGAGTGTAAAATCCTGGAACGTGTAGGGATGACAAAAAAACAAGAATATCTAATGTTTGTAACAGAGGGTCTTTTCTATTGGTTACTGTTATGTGGATTGCTTATGAGTTTTGGAAATTTAGGGATTGGTATCATGCAGTGGTATATGAAAATGCAGATTTCCTATTTCGCTTTCCGCTATCCGGTAAAAGAAATGATTGCGTTGATGGTACTTTTATTATTGTTCAGCATTATTTTTCCAGGAATTATTTATAAAAAACTAAAAAAGAAAGGGAAGTGAGGATATGAAGCAGATTTTAATTGTCGAGGACGACAGTTTTTTGAATAAGATGTTAGACTATAACCTGACCGCAGACGGCTACGGCGTGACTTCTGCCCTAAATGCCAGAACCGCAGCCGAAGCTATCCGTCAGTGGGAATTTGATTTAGTGCTGCTGGACATCAACCTGCCGGACGGGAACGGCTTTGAGCTATGCAAGCTGATAAAGCCCCAGCACCCGGACACCATCGTGATTTTCCTGACCGCCAACGATCAGGAGAGCGACCAGATACGGGGCTATGAGGTGGGCGCGGTGGACTACATCACAAAGCCCTTTGTAATCGGAGCTTTGCAGCGGAAAATCAAAGCCATGTTCGCCATGTTGGAACACCACAAACCGGCCAAGGACATTTACGACGACGGGCGGCTGTTTCTGGACTTCTCGGAGCAGACGGCTTCCTTAAACGGCAAGCCCCTGACCCTATCCCCGATGGAATATAAAATGCTGAATCTGTTCCGTAAAAATCCCCGGCAAGTGCTGACCCGTGGGCAGCTTTTGGAAAAGCTGTGGGATATAGACGAAAGGTTTGTAGACGAACACACCCTGACAACCTCCATTAGCCGGATTCGCAGCAAGATCGAATCCGACGGTGGCGCGCCCTACATCAAGACCGTTTACGGCATGGGTTATCAATGGACGGGAGGCGAGGCAAAATGAAGTTTCAAAACCTATCGGTAAAGCGGCTGTTTAGCCTGGTGGCAATAGGACTTGTCCTTTCCATGTCCGGGATCACCATAGCCCTGTTTCTTGTGACAAAACAGACGGCGGTGCTGCTGACTGGCGGGGCGCTGCTACTGTGCGCCCTTGTGGGGATTTTTGTACTGACGCAGGCGTTTGGAAAGCGGCTGTCGCAGTTTACCGCTAACCTGTGCCAGACTTTAGACCACATGATCGCCGGAAATGAAGCACCCCAGCGGCCAGAGGACAGCGAAACCCAGCTTGCCAGAATCGGACACCGGCTGGCAAGGCTTTACCAGATCATGCAGGAGAACCGCCGCCGGGTGGACGAGGAACGGCAGGAGTTGCAGACCCTTGTATCGGATATTTCCCATCAAGTGAAAACGCCGGTAAGCAATCTGAAAATGGCGACGGACACCCTGCTGGAAAAGCCTATGACCGAGGCGGAGCGCACCGACTTTATCCGGGGAATCCGCAGCCAGACGGATAAGCTGGACTTTCTCTTTCAGGCCCTTGTGAAAACCTCCCGGCTGGAAACGGGCGTGATCCAGTTGGACAAGAAACCGGGCCGCCTTTTTGATAGCGTGGCGCAGGCCATGAGTGGGATCGTGTATGCAGCGGAGAGAAAGGAAATTGCCGTGTCCGTGGACTGCCCGGAGGATTTGACCGTTTCCCATGACAGCAAATGGACATCCGAAGCCCTCTTTAACCTGCTGGACAATGCGGTGAAGTACACCCCGGCAGGCGGGAAAATCGCTGTGTCGGTGGTGCTGTGGGAAATGTATGTGGAGATCAAAGTGGCCGACACCGGCAAGGGCATTTCTGAAAGCAATCAGGCCGCCATCTTCCGGCGCTTCTATCGTGAGGAAGAAGTACACGAACAGCAGGGCGTTGGCATTGGTCTATATTTGGCCCGCGAGATCGTAACGCGACAGGGCGGCTATATCAAAGTGGTTTCGGAGCCGGGCAAGGGTTCGGAATTTTCCATTATGCTGCCTACAAAATAGAACGCGGCGGACGGCCATTTCCGGCTGCCCGCCGTAAATTTTTTTGAAATGTCCGAGCGTTGTAACATTTCACCCCGATTTTCAATGAAATTTTTTGGCCGCTGTAACATTTCGCGGACATTTGGGTTTTACAATACCCTTATCAAATATGGAGGTGATACAACTATGACATGGCCTTTTGAGAACGATACCAGCGCCATTGTAAAGAAATTAGCAAAACGCAATGTATCTTCAAATCGTATTTTTTGCTTTTTTAATGTTTTGACCATTGCGCTGGCAATTAGTTTGATTGTGGGAATCTCCTTATTCCAACAAGGCAGCAAAATTAGTGAACAAAAGATTTTGAATCAAATGCAGCAAGCTACCATCGGGGGGCTTACAGCAGAACAGATAGAAGTTCTGAAAAAAGAACCTGATCTTGAAGATATTGTACCCTATAAGCATAGTGATAGTTTTCTGATGGATGGGATCAAATTTGAAGCGGTTTATATGCCGGCTGGTTTTGGAATTATAAAATCCTATGAATTAGTCAGTGGAACCTGTCCAGAACAGTACAATGAAATTGTAATTGATAAAAATGTTCAGTTAGAGCTGGGGTATCAGCTAAATATAGGAGATACCATCACTTTACCAACGGCTGGGAGCAAAACAGAGGACTTCATCATTACTGGTTTTACTGATAATGTGGAAACAGGAACATTTTACTTTTATGTTTCCCCAGCGTATGCAGAACAGGGAGTGTTATTATCTGATATTCCATATAGTGCCTTGATTCGTGTAAATGGCGCCACGGAAATGGGACTTGTTGATTTTGAGAATACAGTATATCGTCTGGCTTCATACCAGGACATAAGCAGGAATCAACTTTATTTTAATAGCAAGTTCTGCTCCTCACTTATTAGTGGATCAGGAATGGGAGGTGTTCTTTTAGCTACTCTTTTTATTGTTTTTTCAAGCGGAATTGTCATATACAGTGTGTTCTACCTTTCGGTATCAAATCAAGTGTCGCAGATTGGACAGCTCAAAACTATTGGCATGACAGAAAAACAAATTAAGCGGATGATTCGTAAAGAGGGGTATCGTTTCTGCCTGTTCGGAATACCTGCCGGTATTACAGCAGGTATCATATTTGCATATTTGTTAGAGCCGAATGGAATAACGATTATCAATGCCATAGCCACAAGTATTTTCACAATAATATTAGGCATTATCATCGTACAAATTTCAGTATACAAGCCCGCACAAATAGCTTCAAATATTTCTCCTATTGAAGCAACAAAATATGTTGGAAACGCTCCAGAACCAAAAGAAAGTAAAGTACGAAACAGGAAAAATCATATTCGCCTTTCACCGTATTCTTTAGCCGTATTGAGCGAAAAGCAGGATCGAAAAAAACACAATCTGACGATTGCCTCGCTTGCAATCGGCGGGATTTTATTTATGATTGGAGCCACTTTTATATCATCATGGAATCCAGATTCCTTTGCGCGGATGGGCAATTTGGAAGATGGAGAATATTATATTACGATTAACCACAATACATTAGTCAACCCCAAACCGTATGGTATTTCGGAGTATCAAGTTGATACGCCTTTTTCACAGGAACTCATGGAAGAATTGCAACAAATCCCGGAAGTTAAAGAGATTTATGCTACGGAGAGAACCGCAGCCATTATTGAGTATCACGATGAACAATTAGAAATTCCCATTATTCCGATTACGCCTGATAATCAGGAGGAAATTTTGAAAACGCTTCCTGTCGATTGGACATACGAAACATTGGTGAAACAAGACGCTATGGTTATATTAGGGACAAGCGTACAGAAAGAAGTCTATCATACTTGACCGTCAATAGGAGAAAAAG
>ERZ808028.1882-NODE-1882-length-11302-cov-12.064232_pt1 | contig 11302 bp, 8 predicted proteins | sample MGYA00380184_ERZ808028 | MGnify/ENA primary metagenome ERZ808028 (study PRJEB31490, sample SAMN06133397) | mouse gut metagenome | isolation source: J8_1 | host: mice | place: China: Chengdu | collected 2015-05 ...
GGAGGCGATCTGGCGCTTGCTCCAGAAAACTTGATCCTCTCCGTCATCCGCCTGTGCCACAGGCAGAAGCTGTATATACTCCGGCCCCAGGCTTGCCACAAAGGGCAACATCTTTTCTGCCGCTTTCAAAGTCCCCTCGGGAGTAAAAGTTCGCAGGCTGATCTGATAGATAGATGCCCGATCCAACAGTGTCGTTTGTTTTTTCATGTTTCCCTCTCTTTCTGCCGCCGAAAAGCGGCTCCTAATCCTCTTCTGCCAGTGAAATCACCCGCAAGTTCCCATAATTTATTCCCGGCAAAGTACAGCGCTGAATTCGATAGGGTTCATCCTCTACCCGTAGTATCTCCATCTCCCCGTCCAGTATTGCATACCTTCCATTATGCTTTCCGCCTTTTTCAAAACACACTATCGTTTTGGTGTTTTCCGAAATAAAGCTAAAAATATTTTTTATCCCTTCTTGTTCCGCTTCCGGCTCCAGATCAATCTCCAGGCAGGGTTTAATAAGAAGGTTCACATAAGAAAAAGGTTCCGCCACAAAATCGACCGCACATCCACTCCATCCAGGCTTCTTTCCTGTGGGCTCCTCCAGATTATTTGTAAAATATGCCTCCTGCACCTCAAAGGGCAACGTTAATTCTCCTCTTACTCTATTCCCTTGTGTCTCATACAGGCGGCAAAAGATTCCCCCCTGCAGCTTTCTGTCCGGCTTCATACACAACAGGCGCAGACCTGAACCTTTCAGTGAAAGAAAAGATTTTTCCCGTTCGTCCTGTTCACCTCCCACCAGCGGCGGAAAAAGTTTTCTGTATGACCAGTCCGGCAACACCTTTTCCGATGTTCCCTCAAACGGAAGAATAGAAAGGTGAAACTCTCCATGGCAGTCCGCCGGAGTACAATAGTTCAAATTGTTTGCTCGATTGGATGCCGCATACAGAAAGACAGCGGAACTGTTTTCATAATCTACCCGAGAGGATATTTCATTATAGTGGATTCCCCCCAAATGAAACAGAGGCATTTCCCTGGAAAATAACCCCAAGCCATACTGCCCGTTCTCCACGCTCACCCAGCTGTGGGCCATTACAAAATCATGGGGATTCACAGGCATACGGTTTTTCCGTTCATTTACAATCCCACCAGCTCCGTACAGAAGTAGTGAGAATGCACCAGAAAGGGGAATGCGAAGAAAAGGTTCTTCTTGTATCGGTCATAATAGTCCCCCATCAAACCTACCGCATTTTCAAAAGACAGATGGGCATCAACGGTTTTTTCCTCTCGATAAAAGGTAAAAGCCGAACGGATATTAGCCCCTATCTGCTCCTCGAACGCCTCCATCACAATCTCCACCGCCAATGGCCCGGAAAATACCCGAAGACTGCGACGTTTCGGGAACTCTATAGTAAAAGGAGGCCTGTCCTTGGATTCTGTATGTACATAAACACATTCGCCTAAAGCATACCCGGAAGTATGATCTAAGAGCTCCCTGCCCGTTGACTTATCCAGAATGGAATCAATCGTCTTATTGTCTCTATTACAATGGATCCTGTAATAAGGAGTTTCAATCACCCCTGCTTTTACCTCTCCCCCCCGGGCTGCTTCGTTTTCTTTTAACGCAAGCCGGAACTCATTCAGGTATCCACAGGCAGGCAAGCTTACAGCCTGGGTGAGTATACTGCCATCCTCCAGGCATTGCAAAATCATCCCCTCCGGCGTCATCCCTTCCGTCAGACGCAACGCTTCATAGCGTGGCATAGGCAATGGATTCCAGATACTTATTTTTTTCGCACCCGGCGATCCAACAGCTTCACAAATGATCTCCTCTACCAACGCCAGCGCTGTTTTTGCTGTCTCTCTTTTGACCAGGTTCAGGTTAAATTTATGCATCTCCTGAGGATGCTTACTGGAAGTCGCCCAGCAATGATCATCAAATTCGCACATTTTCCATAAAGCCTCATCTAAACGTGCGGAGGGCCACATTCCTCCTCCCTTTTTCATTATCCGGAGCAATGTAAAAGTTTCCGCAACCGGAAAGAAGGTTTGTGCTTTTCGTTTCCTGGCAAACCATTCCGGGGAAATTGCGGCAAAATCTGCCCATTGATCCGTAATATCTCCGGAAAGCACCGGCAGGCTGCCTCCAAACTTCTCTTCAATATAGGAAAAAATCTTTTCCGGCGTAGAAATACCCATCCGGGGATATTTCCATGTCTCATTCATCCGGTCACATACAGTTTTCATATCTAGGTTGGGATACTCTCTGTCCATATAAAAGCTGACCGGAATCTTATCATAAGGAACATCACCGAAGCCCGCAATCATATCATCAATAGCATGTACCGTAGACTCCATTCTGCTCTGGTCAAAAAAGTAAGCCCCTCCCTTAATCTGGGAGTCCGCCGCGCCCATTGCCCTGGAAATGGAAAAATTCTTATATCCTTCCTGCAAATAACACAAAAGTCGGTCTTTCCTATTAGGTGCCTGCCACCAGAATATCCGGGGAAGCCTTTCGTCATCGATGGAAAAACGCAAATACCGATTTCCCAACAGACAAAGATAACGGATCCCCGCATTGGCATAGGCACTTACGCACGACCAGCTGGCTCCTGCGATGTCAGCATAGATCACCGTTCTGGGAGTGATTCCCCATGTATCCTTTCCTTCCCCGCAGGCATAGTACATGGCACGTACCAGCTGCTCTGCCCCCTGCCAGTGCGTATGATTACTACAATGCGGAGCGCTCAGTTCAATCCTCCCCTTTTGCATCAGCTCCTTCAGCCTTTTTCTATCCGCATCGCCTCGATACTGCTCATAACCTTTCAGCCACCAAAAATGTTCAATCACATAACTATATCCCGATTCCCTTTCTGCCAGTTCCATAGCGGCGTCAAGATACTCCGCACATTCCGATGCCAACGTATTGGCATAGGCGCAATATCCCAGATCCTCATGTGAGGACAGAAAGAATTCCACACTCCAGGGCTTAGGAGGAAGGTATCGGCACCGTTTTACTACCCCGGTATCCTGGAACGGAAAAAGTTCCAAAACCAGTTCACTATCCTCTTCTACTGCCGGAAGATAAAAATCCATTTCTTCATTCCAGTTTGGCTGGCGATTTAATACCTGTTCCCCGTTCACCCTGGCTGATAGGAAATACGGGTTGCACCCATCCCAATCCAAGACCGAAATATGACACTTCACTTTATCATCTTTTGTAACAAAAACCGTCTGATGAAACTCTTTAATTTGCATCTCCATCCCCTGCTTGTCTAATATATTAGTAATTTTGTACCAAGTTCATTTTATCATTACTATTTTACTGTGCATACCAACTAAACCTTTCTTCTTTTCCACCTTTTTGACCTGTTCAATAAATACAAAACCAATTTTTCCCTCCGAATCACGGCTTTACATTTCAGGATAAAAAGACTATGATGAACTTGTATCTGCATTCCATACCACCTGCCGCAACAGAATAAGAGGCCATATGAGTACATCCACTATTTTTGATATTATTATAAAAGACCAGCAGAAATATGTGGTCGGCTATTCCACTGTCTACAAAACCAGATGTGAAATATACAATTTTGTTTCACCTACCCTACGCATTCTACGTTTTACCGAAGGAAGTGCTCAATGGCGAATTGACCGCACTATAGAAAGCTTTTGCGCAGGTGATGTGGTGATTCTCAACAATCTCAACAAACGAAATATCCATAAAATTCTGTCGGATTCCATTACCTATGAATTATTTGACTTCTATCCCTCCCTATTGTCCAGCGAACAGCTCTGGAGTGTTTTTTATCAGGACACTCACAAGGTCTCGGACATCGAGGATCCAGATGCATCCAACATCTTTTTTCTTCTGGACAAGCTGAAAAAAGAAATTCTGCATCCCCAAGACTCCTGGCAAATTTTCTGCATTCAACGGCTCCTGGAACTTCTGACTCTGGAATTTTTACGCAAGATAGAAATGAAAAGCGATAATAAATTCAACGCTTCCCTATTTAACCTGACCAAATGTATCCAGTATATATCCGAGCATCTCAACGAGGATCTAAATATTACAGATCTTGCTAAAAGATACGGCTACTCCCCGGAGTATTTTTCCCGTATGTTTAAAAAATATCTTGGAATGGCCCCCATCCACTACATTATCAATCTCCGGTTGGAAAATGTGCTCCAGTTAGTGGATACGGAACATATAACTATTCTGGATGCAGCCTATCGAAGCGGTTTTCGTTCTTCCTCCGCCTTTTATAAGGCCTTTCAAGCCTACCATTCCACTTCCCCTACAAAATACAAAGGCTGATGCAACAGCGTCAAAACATTTGGATCTTTAACCGCCCTAACAATTCTTTCCGAAATTTGAAATGATTTTTAAGTCTTTATAGAACTTCCTGGACCAAACTTTGATGAAGATACAGATTTTCGGATACCCGCCTCTGCCAAAGTAACTCTTATTCACAAAGGCCAGTTTACATCGGAAAAGCAAATCGCTTTATAAAAAACCAGAATAAAAATTGTGCAAACAGAAAGCCCCGAAAAATGTTGATTTTTCGGGGCTTTCTAAGAGGCGCAGACCGGATTTGAACCGGTGGATACTGGTGTTGCAGACCATTGCCTTACCACTTGGCTACTGCGCCGTAGCTATTTTATTATAACAAAACAATAAATAACAGTCAATCCAAAATCTTTATAATCTATCGCAAAATTCAGCTTCTAATCAAAATGACTCCGACGGGAATCGAACCCGTGTTACCGCCGTGAAAGGGCGATGTCTTAACCGCTTGACCACGGAGCCATACTCTCACAGCCTTTTCTTAATTTTTCAATTCATTGGCTGCCGTTTGACTGGTGACCTAACGAAAAATATGTTACCATAACTAAGCAAATTTGGCAAGCAAAAATTCGATATTTTCTTATATTTCTTTTATCTTTTTTTAAATAACCCGTATAAACAGATTTCTTTCCCGTATATACGGGGTCCTGCATCATACGACATCCTGCCGGCGCCGGGCAGGATACCGCCCGATGCCCGCGCGCCGTAAATGCCCCCGGCATGTTCAACCTTTAACCACACCTACCGTTTTCAGTTTCTTCAGCGGTGTGACCAGATCCATCTGCTGTTCCATGACCTGATCGATGTCTTTGTATGCAAACCGGCATTCTTCGGGTACGTCGTTTTTCCTGCGCTTCCCGAGCACAACGCCCTGCTCTTTTAAATCCACCATTACCGTTTCCACCGAAAACGCCTGCATTGCACCGCTTCTGGAATAACTTCTGCCCGCTCCGTGGGAAGAGGTGCAAAACGATTCGCTATTGCCTTTTCCTTCCACGACATAGCTGTAGGAACCCATTGCACCGGGTATGACTGCCTTCTCTCCCTCCCGTACTCTCACCGCGCCCTTGCGGTGTACCCAGACATTGGCGCCATAATGATTTTCCAGGGACGCATAATTGTGATGGCAGTTTACTTCCTCACCGAATTCCACGATATATTCCGTATGTTTTTCTATCAGTGTTTTTACAATAACACATGTTTTTTCAAGCATACGCGCCCGGTTCTCGAAAGCATAGTCCAGCGCCAGATTCATCCAGCGGATATACTGCTGTCCCTCTTTGGCCTCAGCCGGTAAAAAAGCAAGCCGGTATTCGTCCTTTACTTCACTATACCAAAGCCGGTTCAGCTGCCTTGCTTTCTCATGAAAATAATCACAGACCGCTTTGCCAAGATGTCTGCTGCCGGAATGAATCATAATACAAAGGTATCCTTCCTCATCTTCCTGCAGTTCAATAAAGTGATTACCGCCGCCCAGACTTCCTATCTGGAAATAACCATCGTCAATTAATACAAGCAGTTCCCCGTTTTCTTCATATTTTTCGATTTCCTGTCTGGCGCGGTCAAGAACTTTCGATTCCTGCGGAGTCTTATAACGCTCCGTATTCAGCGGGATCTCTCTCATAATATTACCGATTATCGCCTGTATCAGCGTACCGTTGCCGGTCTGCACTTCCCGGATATCGTCTGCACGGATATTGGTCGGAATATAATCCATACCGCATCCGATATCCACGCCCACCGCATTGGGGATGAGCACGTTTTGGGCTGCGATCACCCCGCCGATCGGCATTCCCTTGCCGGTATGCGTATCCGGCATAAGACATACCCATTTGTGAAGAAACGGCAGGTTTGAGAGATGATACGCCTGTTCCAGACAGCTTTCCTCTAACCGGCTCTCATCCTCCAACCATATTTTTATCGGAAACTTCGTATTTTCATTATTTAAGACAAACATACAACTCCTCCCTTCCTGCCGCCTGACGGCATCCTTTCCTGCATGATTCTGCTTCCTGTCTTTTCTCTTTTGTCTATGTTTTATCTTAAAGTCATTATATACAGCCGCCGGAAAATAATCATTTTAAAAAAGTTGCGAACTGAAACCATTTTCCAAAAACACCAAAATATGTTATGATAAACGCAGATTTGTCAAGTCCCGTTACGATACAGGAGAGAACAGAGCATGTCTGATTTTCAGGAACTGATTGGAAGTTTTCCCAAAACAAGAGAATATATTAGAGATTTTTTTGTCTACGGATTCAAGACCAGAAATGACTTTACGCAAAAGAGTCCCCGTACCTATGATAACGAACGCCGGCGGCTGGAATGCTGGCTTGCTCCTTATGTCCGAAAAGACCATGCATCTGACGGCTCCAACATCTCCCTCGCAATAGACAGCAATCTTCTTGACACCAATCCGCTCTTTGGCGTGTGGAAAACCAAAAGCTTCACCGACAATGACATCGTATTGCATTTCCTGATACTGGATCTGCTTCAGGATGGCACAAAAAGAACGGCGGAAGAAATTACGGACAGCCTGCTGACCAACTACGAGTCCCTTTTTGACATACAGATCGTCCGCAGAAAATGTAACGCCTATGCAAAGGAAGGCCTGCTGCAAAAAGAAAAAAACGGCAAAACCGTTTTCTTTTCCCTCGACAATACACTTGCCGTCTGGATCAAAGCAAATGAAAATGTTCTGGACGCGCTTGCTTTTTATCAAATGGTGGAAGTTTTCGGCATTGTGGGCAACGAGTTGTCAGAACAGCTGGATCATCCAAACCGGAGTTTCCGCGTCAAACACAATTTTTTCGTACATACGCTGGAAGACGAAATCCTTCTTGCCCTGTTAGATGCCATGCGTCGTAAAAGCGCCGTAGAACTTACGATAAAAGGCGTAAAAAATAAGACTGTCGTTACCGCATCCTGTATCCCGCTGCAGATCTTTGTCAGCACCAGAAGCGGCAGACGCTTTCTATGCGCCTACAGCCGCCGGAAAAGGCGCTTTACCTGCTTCCGTCTCGACTCCATCAAACACGTCGCAGCATTAAGGCAGACGGATTCCTCAGAACAGTCGGAAGATGCGGCCGAATATGACAGACTCTTATACAAATTGAGTCAAAACCGCACAAAACTCTGGGGCGTTTCTTTTCAAAATGATGAAGGAAAACATTTTACTGACCGGCTGACAATGACGATACAGATTCTGGAACCCGACGAAAACTATGTCCTTACCCGTCTGAAACAGGAAGGCCGAAACGGTATGATCACCCAAACGGCGCCAAACACCTATCAATACGAAGTGGAGACGTTTGACTGCAATGAACTCCTGCCCTGGATACGCACCTTTACGGGAAGGATCCTCTCACTGTCATGCAGTGACCAATCGGTGGAAAGACGTTTCTACGAAGATTTACAGACTATGTATCAAATGTATCAGGTGACTGAAGTTTGATACCCTCATCTTTATGATATAAAAGGAATGGTATAAAATATGGAACTGTTTTCTGAAATATACAGCTGTTATTACCAGGTATTAAGGCACCTGCTCTCCAGACGGGACGCCGTCACAATACAGGAGATCTGCACCGGAATTGCCGATGAGGGTTTTGAAGAAAGCATGCTTTCCATTATTCCCAAACTAAAAGACGGCTCCTGGAACTTATTTGGCCGGGACAAAGACCTATATCTTTCCCGGCTCACCCAAACCTTCCTGCAGCCGCTGTCCGGACTTCAAAAATCCTACTTAAAGGCCCTGCTCTCTGACCTGCGCATAGGCCTGTTCCTTGAGCCGGAACAAAAAACGTGCCTGGACCATATGTTATCGGATATCACACCGCTCTGGAAACCGGAACACTTCTGCTACTATGACCGTTTTGCGGGCAGCGATCCCTATCAGGACGAAACATACCGCAATCACTTCCGCCTGCTGCTTCAGGCACAAAAAAACAAACAATATGTAGATATCGATTATACTTCTCCAAACGGCCGGCGTGTTCATCACCACTATATTCCGGCCCGCCTGGAGTATTCTGTTAAGAACGATAAATTCCGCCTTCTTGCTCTGAAACACGCCAGCCGGCAAAAAATACGGCTTGAAATCTTAAATATTTCCCGCATGCAGAGTGTAAGACTCTTGAAAAAAAACTTTGCCCCCGAAACAGACTTAAATGCCGTCATCCGAAATTCTTACTATAAAGAACCGCTCAAACTGCATATCGTCAACAAACGGAATGCCCTGGAACGCGCCATGCTGCATTTTGCCAATTATGAAAAAAATACTTCCAGGATCGGCGAAAATACTTATGAATGCCTGATTTACTATAATCAGACTATGGAAACCGAGCTGTTGATAGAAGTCATGTCCTTTGGCCCGATGGTAACCGTTGTCGGGAACGAGAAGTTTCTTGGTCTTTTAAAAGCAAGGCTGCAAAAGCAGATGCGGATCACGCCGCGGGAAATTCAGGAGACACCTGCTCTGCCCCAATAAATCCCCCGATCACTCTCTAACGGCCAGCACTGCCATGTCCTCTTTGCCGGGCAGTTCGATCTTCACAGTGCCGTTTACGTTTTCCATCACAACTTTTCTGGTCATCTCCCAGGTATCGATCAACTCGATCCGGTAGCTTCCCTCCTCCGGCAGCATTAACTGCGTCAGGACTGCGCACTGTCTCTCCATAAATTTCAGATAAGCCTCTTTTCCGCAGTGTGCCAGCGCCACCCGCTCTTTTAACAAAAAGGGGCGCATCCGCTCCTTGGGCAGATCAAGCATTGCCATGAAAAAAGTATCCCCGTAAAGCTCTTCAAACGCTGTTCCTGCTCCCTTAGACGCTCTGCTCTTCTGCATAGCCGCCAATTGTCCTGCCTTCCAGACGCCGATCCCCTCTCCCAGAAAATCCAGGGGCCCCGGCAATGTCTCCACAATTTCTCTCAAAAAAGCAATCCTGGCAGGACTCTCTCCTCTCAGCACACCGCCTTTTGCCCACCAAAGCACCTCTTCCTCATTGTAGAAAGTCTCTCCATGAGTGCAGTACCCGCCGCAGCACATTGCCGTCCAGAAACGCCGCACCATTTCCCTGGCGGAAATATTTCCCCAGGAATGGATGATATTGCCCTCATAACGGCATTCGTCAAAAACCACAGGTTTGCCGTACTGCTCCCACAGCTCCGGCACTTCGTTCACGTTGACGTCCTGAATGCAGCAATGAGTAACCTCTTTCTGCTCAAAATCCCAATAAGCCATACAGTTATGATTGCTCAGACAATGCCCGTAAGGATCATGTGCCGCCGCAAACCGGATGAAGTCCATCCAGTCTTCCCGTTTATATTTGGGCATCAGGTCATATTCATTGGCTAAAGACCACCAGAGATTAGGCATCGCCGAAAGTCTCCGCAGCAAATACTCCAGATAGACCAGGCAGTCCTCCTTTGCAAGTTCGGAAAATCCCCATCTGTCATAAGGATGAAACAAAATCAGATCTCCCTGTATCCCCATTTCATCCAGTTCCCGGATCCGCGCTTCCAAAGCCTCCCAGTATGCGTTCACCGGCTTATGTACATCCCATTTTCCGTCCGTCTTTTCAAAAGGATAATGCACCGGATCATTGTGATTAAAATCGTAATGTTTGGGAAATACACAAAACCGCACTTTATTAAACGGTGATCTGCGCAGCGTTTCCATGGTGGTATCTACCAGATCCTTTTCCTGATGCACCATGGCATATACTGTAGTGCCAAAAGGCCGGTAGCAGGTGCCGTCTTCATACCTGAAATGCATACCTTCCACGCGGACCATACCATGAGGGGCCTTCTGCCATGCACCGCCTACGCCATCCGCCGCCTTCTGCACATCCGCAGGTTCACACATCTCCTCTCCCTCTCCGCTTACAACTCCCCATACCTTCCAACAGCACTTTCCGGCATCGGCAGGATAATAGCGGACTTTATACAATCCCGCGCCGGCATAAAATCCCGTTACCTCCTTTGTCTTCCCGGAAAGAGTAAATTCTGCTTTCACATCCGCCAATGCTCTGGAACCTTCCGGTTCCGGACCGGTAAAGGTCAATTCAAATGTTTCATACTGCCTCATGATGTTATCCCTTTCTTTCTGCCTGTTATATCCTTCACGAACAAATCGCTCCGGCGGCGCCGTTCCTTTTCCCCTATGATACACCTACATTTTCCATATCACAACTCCTACGGTCCGAAAAAAGAAAATTTCTCCGGGTTATATTGCATGATATCCGCCTGCCGCCTCAGCAAAAGAAAAATACCCGTTAATCTATATATGCTCTTTCGTCCATACACTCAATTTATCTGTCACGCTCACCGACTGTCATTGTTTTAGCAGCTGAAATGTTGTAGGAAAACCGGTAATATTGTTTTCCCATTTTCCATGCCGGATAGAAATACTGTCAGTTTCACAAAAGAAAGCTCTTCGTCCGTTAAAGTGACATGAAAATTATTCCAACCAGTATCTTCACTAATCCTTTCCATTCTTTCGTAATTTTCATTTGGCGATAATCTTCTTGGATAGTTTGAATTTTTGTGAAGAAAATCCATTTCCTCTATGACGAACAAGCGAAACAGCAAAGCGCTCATCGCAGGAACTCAAAAAGACGGTACAGTCCCTGTAATCAGGACTATACCGCCTAATCTGAAATTAATTTCCTTATCACCGCGAACCTTAATGCTTACGGGTCTTCAACCTCCCCGAGTAGGGCTCGAACCTACAACCCCACGGTTAACAGCCGTGTGCTCTACCATTGAGCTATCGAGGAAAACTGTATTGCTCCGCAAAACTGCGAAAGAACCTTCGGTTCTTCCTGCTTCTGTTTTACTAAGCCTTGAGGTACATGCCCTCAAAACCAAATACCAAAAATCTGTGTCAGTTAAAATCCTTTTCCCTTTGGTTAAGCCCTCGACCGATTAGTACATGTCAGCTCCATACATTGCTGCACTTCCACCTCA
>ERZ808028.1883-NODE-1883-length-11297-cov-10.518004_pt1 | contig 11297 bp, 12 predicted proteins | sample MGYA00380184_ERZ808028 | MGnify/ENA primary metagenome ERZ808028 (study PRJEB31490, sample SAMN06133397) | mouse gut metagenome | isolation source: J8_1 | host: mice | place: China: Chengdu | collected 2015-05 ...
GCGCCGTTTCGCCAATCGTTAAAATATCGGACAATGCTTCCCTTGTAAGTGTAACAGTCTCTCTCTTTGTCAAAAATCAGACCGTAGGGTTCATATACAGTCATGTCCACAGTTCCGGTCTTCTCCACCGCAGCAAAATCCCTGCCGGACTGCGGCGCAGCATTTCGCCCTGTGCGCTCAGCAGCTTCCTCCTCTGTACGCTTCTCTATTGCGTTCCACTTATAGGTACTTTAGTCGATTTGACCTACGAATTTGTAATAGACAGTCAACTTCTGTTCTTTCACTCCGTTGACCATAACTGGATTGTGTACTTCTATCTTCTCTATCAGCGTATTCAATACCGTTGCCGTCAGTTTCTTCATACCCGCGCACTGTGCAAGGCTCTCTGCAAACTGTTCCGCATTGATAACAGCGGCAGACTTTTCTTTATGCAGTCTTTCCAGTTCTGACAGCTTTTCCTCGTTTGCGTCCTGTTCCTGCTCGTAATGCGCTGACATCATGGTGAATTTCTTTTCCGACAATTTTCCGCCGGAGTAATCCTCATACAGTCTTATATATATCTTGTCAAGCTCGGCATTCCTCTTTTTCAACCTGTCAATTTCTGCCTTTGTCTTTTCCATCCTCACCGTACTGCTCTCATTCATACTTAGAAGTACATTTTTTATGAATTTTCCTTTATCCTTCATTGCTTTTACTGCGTGCCTGTCAATGTCTGCTTTTACGGCATTTTCAATATCCCCTGCACTGATCCGATGTGCAGTACAGAAATTCGCGCCTTTTTTACGGTAAGTGGTGCATTGGTAATAGGTTTTTTCCAGCAAGTCCCTGTCAGGGTTGCGGTTGTCCGTATGGATTAAAAGCGTCTGCCCACAGTCAGGGCATTTCAAAAGCCCCCTGAAGATATTCTCATAGCCGGAAGTGCATGGTTTGACTTTCGTGTGCCTGTCAATGATGTCATTTGCCGTCTGCCACACCTCTTTGGTGACAACCGCCTCATGCACATCTTCCAGTATCTCCCTGTCAGCCCGCCGGATATAACCCCTGCCCCTGCATTTGAATGTCGGCTTTGAAGTGCCATGCACATACATACCGCCTTTGTAAACAGGATTGCGGATAATCCTTGTGATAACCTCCTGTTTCCAGTCATACCAGTAATCCTCGCTGCCCGAATCATGCTGGGAGAAAAACTCCTGCTTGTAATAGCTCGGTTTTGGGATTTTCCTTTCATACAGAACTTTGCCGATGCGGTTTGTTCCATACCCTTCCAGGGCAAGGCTGTATATCAGCCTGACAGTGGGCGCAGTCGCTTCATCAACAATCAAGTGGTTTTTGTCCTGCGGGTCTTTCCTGTAGCCGAATGGTGCAGTCGTTCCCATGAATTTCCCTTCCAGTGCCCGTATATGCTTGCCGCTCTTGACCTTTTTGGAAATATCCCTCGAATAATTTTCAGCAAGACGATTTGTAATGTACGTCTGTCCACTGTGACTAAGGCAAGGTACAGAGTTTCGCTTTCAATCTCATCCAGTAAATCCGTTACCGTCCTTATCTCTGCCTGTTTCTCCCTGCCTGCCATTTCCTCAAGGTATTCCCCGAAGTCGCTTGTCCATCGGTAAAAACGCCTATTGGAATTAAAATCTGCCCTATCGTCTGAGCGGATTTGTTCAATGACCGTTTCATTAACGCCACACTCTCGCAAAACCTTTTCCTCAGCTTCTTTCCAGATGCGCCATTTCCTGTCCTCCCGTCCGTGGTTGTATGCCATGCTTTTTCCTCCAATCGGGATTTTAGTAAATCCAAGATTGAGAGAGCTTAGGAATCGCCCCCTCATTTTCCCAAAGGAAAAAACAAGGGGGCTGAACGCCATAAAATTTAGTTCTCGATTATCGTTCTCAGCTTCGCAAGGATTTTGGCTTTGCGTTTGTTTACGACACTCTGCGTTATGCCTAACCGCAATCCGACTTCCCTCTCGGAAAGTTCTTCAAAGAAGATTGCTTGTATCAATGCCTGCTCACCATCCGACAATAAGGGCAAGGCGACTTTCAGCCTGTCCACCATCACCGCACGGACAACGGTTTCCGCAACGTCCACTGTTTCATCAATAATGAAGTCAAGCACATTCCCCTCGCTGTCTGTAAAACCCTCCAGTGACAGCAGGCTGTGATTTGTGTCCAGCTTTTTCAGATAACGCCACCGTTCTTTATCCTTGTAGAAATCTGCGTACTGTTCCCGCATGACTTCAAGCAGGCAGCCCTGCACGGGGATAAACAGCTTGTCCATATAGCTTTGGTCGGTTTGCCTACGGCGGCAGAAATCCTTATAAGACAGTTCCACATAGCCGCTACTTTCTTTGATATATACTTTTCTTGGTGCGTATTTCACCGTATTTTCCTCCAATCTGAATTTTTGAAAATGTAAAATCCAGATTGGAAAGGCGGCGAACGACAGCCAACAGCAGAAACAACCCTGCGGCACATTCCGATAAAAAACGACAAAAGAAAAACCGCAAAGGCTCTGTGACCTTTACGGTTATAGGAGATATATATTCTGTTAAGTGGAGATTCTACTTCTGGTTTCATGGTGAGAAGTAGCGTTGCATGGGCAGGGATTTTTTTAACTGGCTTCCTGCCAATCCCCGATATGCTATGTATGGATAAAATCTGCGTTGCATGAGCAGATAGGTTACTGCCCGAAAAAAGGACATAAAAAAATCCCTCCAAACTTCAAAACGAAGTTAGAAGAGGGATTTAAAACATGAATGTGCAACCCACTGAAACATCGTTTTTTTTTATTCAGTGGGTTTTCATACAATCTATTCCCAAAAGCATTAATCAATTTATTTTAGTAATTCTTTTACTTCACCGTCAGTCATTACATCTATCTTTTCGATTTTCTTGGCTTTGTCACGGACAACCTTTACACTTACACCATCTGTCACATCGTAATTAACATAAGTCGCACCGTCAGAATCATAGAAAAAATAAATGTCTTTCCCATCAAACATAAACCTTTTCGTTTCCGCATTATAAGAAACGCCATATTCAGAATATCCTGCCAGGGAGTCGTCTGATGTATCAGGTTCGCCAAGTTCAAAACTTCCTGCTTCGCCGATGCCAGAGTTCTGTATCTGGCTTTTTACCTCATCGTTTTTCTTTGTGCGTTCGGCAAACTCTTTATCAGAAGCAATTTCCAATCCTGTTAATTTGCCCGAAGAATTGCGGATAGGTTTCAAATCAACTGTGCCATCCTCATAGAAAAAAGCGTTTGTACTGTCCTCATTGATAACGTCATTAAAATATCGGACAATATTCCCATCATAGAGAAATCGGTCTTTGTCCTTGTCATAGTTCAGCCCAAACTCATTATAAATGGAATACTGTTCTGCAATTTCCTCACGCCGTTCCTGTTCTTCCTGTTCCAGTTCTTCATCTGAAGGCTCCTGATTTGTTTCTACGGCTTGGGAAAAACTTTCATAAGCCGTTTCGTTTGGTGCAGAAGTTTTCGGCGCTTCCGCCATAGCCGTGCCGCATCCAGCAAGGCAGCAAACTGTAAATAGTGCGGGAAGTGCGTGTGCTATTCTTTTTTTCATTTCTTTATACCTTCCTTTCTTTGAATATATCCGAAGTATAGCAGAATACTTTGTGATAGAAATGGGATTTATTTGTGATTTGTGTGTAGACAGCAAATGCGGCAGGATATAAATTATCCCGCCGCATTCATCATAGTGTAATATTTTATAGAAGCCCAAAGGAAAAACAAACGCCCTTTTCTGTATTACAAACATCACAAACACTATTATGGTACTGTAATATTTTCTGTACGATATAAAGCCCTAACCCACTTCCTCCTGTTTTTCGGCTGCGTGACTGCTCGATACGGTAAAATGGTTCAAATATTTTGTCCATGTTTTCTTTCGTTATATGTGTGCCACTATTTTCTATTTGGAACGAATATTGGTTTTGCTGATGATTGACTGTAATATGAATCACTGCATCTTGTGGGGAATATTTAATGGCATTCCCTATTATGTTGGAGAATACTTTCTCCAAAAGAAGCCCATTCCCATTTACTGTTGCTGATTGCGGGGCATTTAAGTACACTCGCAAATCCTTGTTTATAATTAAATCTTCGGTTTCCCTTAAATACTTCTGTATGACCCGCACACAATCAATAGGCTCTTTTTTTAAATCTGAACCAGATGTTTGTAATCTTGAAATTATTAATAACTCCTGCACCATGACTTCAAGTGTATTTGCAACTTCTAAGGAACGGGAAAGATATTTTTCCCTGTCTTTATATATCCCTATTCCAAGTAGCATACCCTCTAACTGTCCTTTGATAATCGTTATAGGTGTTTTTAATTCATGTGAAGCGGCAGAGAAAAAATCCATCTGTGCCTGTTCCAGTTCCTTTTCATGCTCAATATCCTCTTCCAGCTTTGCGTTGGCATTTTTTAAATCGGAAAGTGCAGTCTGTAAGTTTTGGGACATGGTTTTCAAGCTTTTTTCCAATATTCCTAATTCATCTGTACGTTTTGTGTCTAATTTCCAGTCTAATTGCATTTCCGACATTTTTGTGGCAATGCTGCTGATTCTTAACACTGGTGATGTGATTATCCTTGAAAATAGCAGGGAAACCAACAGGGCAAGGATAAGGGCGGCGGCGAAATCCCGCTGGCGCTGGAGGAATTAGAATCCTGCATTCCATCTTCGTTCGACACGGAACAGGCGGTAGACGAGCTTGCACTTGCCGACATGCTGAACCGTTTTCTATCCAAAACAAAGCCGCAGGCACGCATATGGTTTGTCAGACGGTACTGGTATCTGGATCCTGTGAAAGAAATTGCAGCAGCATTCGGCGTCAGCGAAAGCAAGGTCAAGATGACGCTTCTGCGCCTGCGCAAGAAATTAAAACAATTTTTAGAGGAAGAAGGTGTCCGCATATGAAAGCAAAACAACTTCTGGATGCAATCGGCCAATTGGATGAACGGTATATTGAAGAGGCAGAAGCGGAAATTCACGGAAGAAACCGACGGCTTCCGGTCCGATGGGCAGCAACGGCTGCCGCCATTCTGCTGGTCTTTATCAGTGTTCTCGGAACGGCAATGGCTGTAAACGCCGGATTTCGGCAGATGGTGCTCTCTTTTTTCCACATCGGACAAGTGGAATCTGTGCCGGATCATAACGACAGAGGATTTCACGTTTCCAAATCAGACATCGGCGGACGGATTCAAGCAGAATATATCCAGCTGGGAGACTCCTATTATGAATCCGGCGACGGAGTCCTCTATCAGGTCGACTACGGAGAAAACGATACGGTTCGCTCTGTCCGTTTTTGGAACGTGCAGGATGGAACTGCCGCGGAAATAGACACGCAAAAAAAATCGTTTTCGACAGCATGGCAGGGAGAAACGTACCAGGGCGAGATTTACTGGTGCAAACATGACGGGGACGTCTCCGTTTATGGCGAGGGAACGTATACGGACGATTCGCCTGAAACCGGCTGGGTTACAAATTCTGTTTCCGGCCGCAGCGACGCAGTCCTTCTGTATCTGTCGCAGGGACGCCAGCGGGATTACCGGCAATATCCCATGCTTTATCACCTGGACACCGGAAAAACGGAAGATTTTCTGCGGGGAACCGGTGCAGAAGACCTCTCTAATGCCTGGGATTACCAATGGTCCGGCGGTTTGGACAGAACCATTATCACATGCCTCGAAACGGAAGATGAGAAAACATACTATTTTTGTGACGTAACGAAAAAATCTCTGACCAATCTTTCCACCCTGACCGATCAAAAGATTGACGGCGCGTTCTTTGCCGACCACGATACGCTGCTGCTGGTACAGGTGTCAGAAGACCAGAAAAGCTGTTCTGTGTTTACATATGATGTGGCTACGGGCAGGCTTGTGCAGACGCTGCGCCGGGAAAACTACTTCCTCCAGGATTATGGAACGTATTCCATCGCAAACTACGGCATGATGTTCTTTGGCGGACGATACGGCCTGTATGTAGATCCGAAAAAAACATTGTCCGTCGTCGATTTAAAAACGGGATCAAAAACCCCGGTGAACAATTTTGTCTTTCAGAACAACGGCAGCTTTCTTTCCAATCCCTCAAAAACGAAGCTGCTGTACAGCGTCACCGAAGAAATTACGGATGAATCCATGGGTTTCTCTCAGCTTGGTGTGCTGGATTTAGAAGGAGGAACGTTCACAGCCTTTGACCGGGAAGGATATGCCGGCCTGAAGGAATGGTGTATCGGCTGGTTTGACGACAACCGGGTAGAAATCAGAAGCAGCCAGTCAGGTACAAACGCCTTGTATCTATATACATTCTAAGCGCAGATATGACAAAGAAACCGTATCGCTGATCCGATAAAAACAATTACCCTCAGCAGCCAAGAGCGTAGCCTCTTTTTGCCGCTGATTACTTCATCACCTACTTTTGCCTCCCTCGGTAGACTTTCCCCGGTCAATGCACTGGTATTCAGACTGGAAGCACCCTCAACGATAATCCCGTCAATCGGCACTTTCTCTCCCGGCTGAACAACAATCACGCTGCCAATCCCTACTTCATCCGGATCAATCTGCTCTAATTTTCCATTTCTCTCAACATTTGCATAATCAGGACGAATATCCATTAGGTTGCTGATATTCCGGCGGCTCTTACCAACCGCATATCTCTGAAACCACTCCCCAATCTGATAAAACAGCATAACAGCAATGGCTTCCAGATATTCTCCATTTTCATAAATAGCCAGTGCCATTGCCCCAATCGTAGCCACAGCCATCAGAAAGCTCTCATCAAATACCTGACGGTTTTTAATACCCTTTATAGCTTTCCGTAAAATGTCATATCCGATAATCAGATAATTAATCAAATAGCACGCAAAACGAAGCCATCTTCCGGCAGACGGGAATAAATACCCGTCAACTGTATCGAACATCTCTGCGGAAATAAACTGGAGTGCCAGCAAGATTCCGGCACTGAGTAAAATCCGAATCATCATAACCCTTTGCTTCTTTGTCATGCCATCTTTGCGGCTGCCAACAAAAATAAGAAGCGACGCAGCCATTATAATGACAACCATAAGTAATATACTTATTACTAATTCCTCCATAATAAAACTCCTTTCAAAATATGCTTAAATATTTAATCGTTATTGGTAAAAATAACACCCCTAAATTGCAGCGGCGCATTTTAAGGGTGTCACTCTGTCACAGGCAGCTACCGCTTAAAGAAAAATCTCGCAGTCCGGCTCCACTTTTTTACAAGCATCCAGCACGTTCTTCATGACATCTTTCGGCTCCTGCCCCTCATCAAACTCCACAATCATTTTCTGTGTCATGAAATTAACTGTTGCGCTCTGCACACCAGCAGTCTTGCGAGCCGCATCCTCCATCAAATTTGCGCAGTTGGCACAGTCTACCTCGATCTTGTAAGTTTTCTTCATTGTAAAGTCCTCCTTGTTATTTTTAAATTCAGTGATTAAGTACTTGTTTAATCATCATAGCCGTAGTATAATACGGAAAAAGACACACGTCAATATCCCCAAAGCATTCCCTCCCAAACGGGCGAAAAGTATTTCCGTTTGGGCGAAATACAAATAAAAGAAAGGAAAACAATATGGATAATATGAAATTGCCACATCAACATGGCGAAGGACAACAGACTGTACTAATCCAGAAACAGTTAGACCATGTAGATTATTTTCAAACCGTAGCGGAAGTTTTCAAACAGCTTGGAGATACCACCAGAATCCGAATTTTCTGGCTTCTCTGCCACCAGGAGGAATGTGTCCTCAATATCTCAGATATGCTTCATATGTCAAGTCCGGCAGTGTCACATCATCTCAGACCATTGAAAAACAGCGGTCTTATTGTTTGCCGGCGTGAAGGAAAAGAGGTTTACTATCGTGCCGCAGATACGCCACAGGGACGTCTGCTGCATCAGATGATTGAGCAGGTTATGGAAATCACCTGTCCTGAATTATGAGGTCTGCCCTATGAATGAGGAATTGAAAAAAATACAAAAAAATGTGGAGAAATTTCATCAAGAGGTATCACAGACTCTCATTCCGCTTTATTCCGGTATTGAGTTATGCTATCTTACATTTTCAACTGATTCTTTTTTTGTGCGGCATAAGGCTATATCACATATTATTCAGATTAACTACTGCAAATCCGGACAGCTTATGTGGGAGATGAAAAACGGAAACCGTATATATCTGAATCCGGGAGATTTTTCTCTCCATACCATGAAAGCCTGTACGGATTCTGTACTTACTTTTCCAAACAATAGGTATCAGGGACTTAGTATTTATATTGATCTGCCAAAAGCCTCTGGAAATCCACCTGACCTGCTGGAAAACAGTACTATTTTTGAAACCGTATTACCTAAAAAATTTTGCCAAAATGATAGTCCTGTCTTTCTTGCCGGAAATGAACAGACGGAAAGTATCTTTTCTGCATTTTATGACCAACCTGAAACACTTACGCTTCCATACCAGAAAATCAAAGTTTTAGAATTGTTGTTATACCTTACCAAAATGGAATTTACTCCCCAAAGCAAATTGGTTGAATATCAATTCGAGCTAACAGAAACTATCCGAAAAATTCATGACCAGCTTCTGCAACACATGGAGCAAAGAATTACCATAGAGGAACTTTCAAAACAATATCTCATCAATCAAACAACTTTGAAAAATGTTTTCAAGTCTGTTTATGGAACTTCCATTGCAGCACATATCAAGGAACACCGAATGCGGCAAGCTGCCTATATGTTAATAGAATCAAATATGAATATAGCGGAGATTGCACAGGCTGTTGGCTATGATAGCCAAAGTAAGTTTACAACTGCATTTAAAGCATATTTTAAAGTCCTTCCTAGAGAATATCGAAAAAATAAAACCAAACAAAATATCTAATATGTGTTCCAAACAGATTGCCTAAGCAATCGGAACACCGACACACCCTCCGGGAGTGTCGAAAGACAAGAATAGCAAGCACTGCCTATGTACGGACACATAGGCAAAATTCCCCATACTTCCCTACCGTCCGTATGATGAAATTTCCATAGGGAAGTATCCCTAACCCTCTTTGATTTCCTTTCCTCTTTTTTTCTGCCAGTCCTTGACCTTCTTCCGAAGATTTGCTACAATAACACATGGATAATTCTATCCAAAACAACTGAACAGACACGAAACCAGACTGTTGTAAACCGAACAAGTTACAGCAGTTTTTTTATGCCCAAATTTAGAAAGGACGATGTAAAAATGGCAAACAGAACACGCACCAACCGGAATGAATTTCACTTAGATGACAAGGAGCAGTATATCCTTGATGAGAAGTTTAAGCTGTCCGGCATGAAAAGCAAATCGGCTTTTATACGGAAGCTGATTTTATACGGATATGTCTATGACGTGGATTACAGTTTTTTGCGGGAATACAATACGGAACTGGGGCGGATAAGCTCCAGCCTGAACCAGATTGCGAAAAGAATTAACAGCACAAATCACGTCTATCAGGAAGATATGGACGAAGTAAAGGAGTTGATGAAACAGGTATGGCAGTCACAAAAATCCATGCTATCACAGCAACCGTTGATAAAGCGGTAGCCTACATATGCAACCCGGATAAGACAGATGAAAGCATCTACATTTCTTCCTACGCCTGTGCGCCGGAAACCGCAGCGATTGACTTCAAATATACCTTAGACCACTGCCGGGAAAACAGCCCTAACAAAGCCTATCATCTGATACAGGCTTTCGCTCCCGGTGAGGTCAGTTTTGACGAAGCACACCAGATAGGGAAAGAGCTTGCCGACAAAGTTTTAGAGGGGAAATATTCTTATGTTGTCACCACACATATTGATAAAGGTCACGTCCACAATCACATTATTTTCTGTGCCGCCGACAACATAGAACATGACAAATACCACGACTGTAAACAGACGTATTACCGCATCAGAAAATTAAGTGACGAGCTGTGCAGCGAGCATAACCTTTCCGTCATTATCCCCGGTGGGGAGCGTGGTAAAAAATACAACGAATGGCAATCGGACAGGAACGGGACAGCATGGAAAACGCAGATAAGAAAGGACATCAATGCTGCCATAAAAGCGTCCTCAACCTACGAAGAATTTCTGCTCCTGATGCGGGCAAAAGGTTATGAGATAAAAGGCGAAACCTTTGGGGAAGATGCACCCAAATTTATCTCGTTCCGTCCACTTGGTAAAGACCGCTTTGTGCGTGGTAGTGTGAAATCACTCGGCAAAGAATATACAAAGGAACGCATCAAAGAACGGATTGAATTAAAACGGGAACGGAAAGCGGTTATCCCGAAAAGAGATTATGCAGACAGGCGGTTGATTGACACCTCTGATGAGAAATTCCAGAACAGTCCGGGACTGCAAAGGTGGGCGGCGGTGGAGAATTTAAAGATTGCTGCACAGGCATATAATGAGGTAGGTTCCATCGCAGAACTGGAACAAAAAATCGCCGCCGCTTCCGTCACCGGAAAGGAAGCAAAACAGACCGTCCGCAAGCTGGAGAACCGCATCAAAGACCTTGCGGAAATCATTAAATATGCGGAACAGTACAAAGCCAACAAATCCTACCATATTGCCTATAAGAAATCGAAAAACCCTGATGCATATTTCCGCAGGCATGAGAGCCAGATTATCCTATATGGCGGCGCAAGGCGTATGCTGGAACAGGCGGGCATTTCCTTAAAAGGCTTAAACATCGACAAGCTGAAATCTGAATATCAGGCGCTGACCGAACAGAAAAAAGAACTGACTGCCACCTACAAAAACAGCGAGAAAGAATTGAAATCGCTGAACCGGAAACTGGAGAACCTGAACCAGTATTTAGGGCGCACAGAGCCGCCTAAAAAGGCACAGGAACAGCCAGACCGTAACAGCAACCCCTCCCGGTGATTCCCTGCTAAAAATAGCTTTAAAAGCAAAAAATAGCATCATGGAAATGTGCATAACTCCCCATTCCGCTATGGACAACACCATTCACAGCATATGGAAAAGCAAAAGCAGCTTTCCCACATCCTGCAAACAGTGTTGCCCACAGCTCCATAAGACGGGAAGTTATACACATTGCCCACAATGCCGAAGGCGGCGGAATCCCACCCATTCCTATCTTTTTATAAAAACCACGAAAAAATCCTTGCAGACAAGACCATATTCCTGTAATATAGTCTACAAATCTGATCGGGTAGGAGGCTACCCATTAGTTGAGTAGCCGACCTCCCACACCACTGTACGTACCGTTCGGTATACAGCGGT
>ERZ808028.1884-NODE-1884-length-11290-cov-16.393472_pt1 | contig 11290 bp, 11 predicted proteins | sample MGYA00380184_ERZ808028 | MGnify/ENA primary metagenome ERZ808028 (study PRJEB31490, sample SAMN06133397) | mouse gut metagenome | isolation source: J8_1 | host: mice | place: China: Chengdu | collected 2015-05 ...
CCCCACATGCTCACCTCCCTCCATATATAAATAGCCATGAGCAAAACTTCACACATTCAGTATTTATGCGGATTTGCGAGGCATGGCAACCTCTTTTATCACTCCCAGAACCTTTGGTTCTGTATTTATAGTAACAACCAGCTCCAAATGGTATAATTAAGTTGCCAAAACAAATTCACCGAAAGGAGCTGATTGCTATCTACCGTCAACAAATCATTCAAGACATCCGTCTTTTTACCTCTCAACCTGTTGCTAAATTTTATGATTCCCTTTTCCTGAATCTTGATCTGTCTTTCGTTCAGGAATACCCAAAAACGGGACGTAAAGGTTTTTCCAGCCACGCCATGATTTGTGCCTTCATTGTCATGAAATGTGAAGGCTTCCCCATGATTACTGACCTTGTCGATTATCTCAATAACAATCTTCTCATTGCCCATTACTGCGGCTTTGATATTTCCCTGCCGCTTCCTTCTTACTGGACTTTTGACCGCTTCCTGAAAAATTTTGACCATTCCATTCTTTCCTACATTATGCAGTCACAGGTTCTTTCCCTTGCTGCAGATGGCATCATCGATACCTCCTTCATAGGACTGGATTCCACCCCTGTTTCTGCCAATACATCACAGAACAATCCCAAGTCTTTCCTCTCGAACAAATTCCAGCCTGACAACCAGCCAAAAGCAGATAAGGACTGTAAACTCGGTGTACACACAGCCTCCAACCAGACTAACGAAAAGAGATATGAATTCTACTGGGGTTACAAAAGCCATGTCCTCGTAGACTGCATTTCCGGTCTCCCTATTTATGAAATGACCACAACTGCTGAAGTGGCAGATTCCACAGTCGCTCTTGATATCCTTGCTGGCACTCATGCTTTCCTTCCTGTTACGGAGTGTACCTTTCTTGCTGACAAAGGCTATGATGTAAAAAAGATTTATAATCTGGTCAAAGAGCTATATGACGGGGAATGCATCATACCATTAAACAAACGTAATACAAAAAACCCCAAACTTCTTCCTCAGGGAAATCCCATCTGTGAAGCAGGACTTGCCATGTGGAAGGACGGTAAATTTTCTGATAGAAATCGCACCCGCCAAAAGTTCTGCTGTCCATTAAAGTCATCCAAAGATGCTGACTGCCCATGCCATCACAAAAACTTTTATAATGGCAAAAGCATCGTGGCTGTACCAGATACATTACAATTCCGGACGACCTGCGGCTTTCCATCGACAGGAACAGCAGGTGTTTTAAAAGCAGCTATTCTCTCCGCACGGAATGTGAACGTTACAATTCCCGTTTTAAAAACACGGGGCAGGAACGGATGTGGGTAAGAAACAAATCCTCCGTTGCAAACCTAAACACACTTGCCCATATCAGTCTTTTGGCTGTTGCCATTGCTGCAGTTACTGGCAATTCCGGTCAATCCTACCGCAAGCTAAAATCTTTAAAACGGACTGCCTGACTTTTGTAACTGAATATTCTCTGATTTTCGTAGGTTTTGGACTTACGTTAGCTTTGTTATGCCTAAAAAGCGTCTTCCCTCAACATTAAAAGTCTAACAGCCAAATCTCATCTTAAAATCAATGCGTTTTGCTCTTCTCTATCAACTTTATTTCAAGATTTTTACCATTATTTTGAATCTTCAACAAAATACATAATTCTCCGTATCAGCTCCGGGATATTTACCGGGGAGATGATATAGTCGTTCACGCCCTCATGCCGATATTCATATTCCGTGGCAAGGTCGCTGTTCTCGGTGAGGATAAAGAACGGCAGAAGCCGGACAGGGGGATTCTTCATTTGGAACATCCCCTCCACCCGCCGCAGCGCATGAAACAATTCCATTGCTGTACCGTCCGGCAGTTCCACATCACACAAAATCAGTTCTATTTCCTTATCCTCAAAAATCCGGCGCTTGGCCTCCCCAATCGAGGGAATCAGAATCAGGTCAAAGCCCTTTTGCAGCATAGCAGCCCGCAGCACTCCGGCGCTGGTATCTTCCGCATGGACAAAGAGCAGCTTGTGAAAAGTCGGGGCCTTTTCGCCAGATAACTGCCGGTAGGCGTATTCCACCAGCATATCCTGTAGCAGCATCCCTTTCATTTTGTCCATACACAGCGTCGCACCCCGTTGCTTGGCCTCCTGTTCGTAGTCCTCTTTATCATGGCAGGACACCAGAATAAAAGGCAGTTCCTTGTCTGCGGCCCGCACCTCGTCCAGAAAGTCCATGCCGGAACCGTCCGGCAGGTCGAGATCACAGCAGACCACCAGCGGCATTTCCTCTTGGATGGCGGCCCGCGCTTCTTTCAGTGTACAAGCCGTTTTCACCGGGTAGCCCCGGTGCTGTAAGTATTTTTGCAGACACCATGTATAGGTGTCGCTGTCGTCGATCAGCAGTATCTTTTTCATGTGTCCTCACCCCCAATATTGATTTACCACAAGCATAAACTACAAATGTTACACAAATGTCCGAGGTGCCTTTGATTTCGACAGAAAAACAGGCTGAATTGTTACAAAGCTCGGACATTTCAAAAATTTCTTTGAGAAATGGCGAAAAAAGCGGGGCAGCATACGCCGCCCCGCCGATCCCATACGGTTATTCCATTGCCCGCATTTGTTCGATCAGGGATTGTTTTTTTTGTCTGCGGATTGTCCATACAGACAAGATCAGTTCCATTCCGAACAACACCAGAATGAACAGCCCCATTTCCAAAACCGGGAATTGATATGGCACTACTTTTCCGGCAAAAATGGCAATGCTCATTTTTCTGCAAGCAAAGATGGAAGCCGGAAGCCCAACGATCAGCGTCGCCAATGTTGCAAAGAGCGCATAGCACAGGCCCTCGCAGATGTTCATTTTACATAGCTGTTTTTGTGTTAGGCCAATGGAACGCAAAACACTGTTTTCCTGCTTTCTGGACATCTGGTTAGAGAGTGTCGTATTGATAAGATTGATAACACCAAAAAGGAATACCAGCCATGAAAGTACCTCCATACTCCCAAATGCTGCCCTATCTTCCGCCTTTTTAACTTCAATCAGCGTACTCACTTCGTCTAAAGCAAGGTTGCTATGGCTGGCTACAATATTTTTTAATTCACTTTCCACATAGTCCGCTTTCTTCGGATCACTTACAATACTCCATGAATAGTCAAAAGAGGTAATTTCAGGGTGTAGTTCACGGAACAAATCCTGTGGTGCAAATGCAACAGCCCCATCAATAAGTAATTTACCATGCCCGGTATATGTGCCTGCTCCAAATAGTCCTGATATAGTAACAGGAACGGATGACTGCCCCTCTCTGAAAGATATTTCGACCGTTGAACCAACTCCCATATCTTCATAAGAATCTACAATCGAGCGTGAAATTACGATACTATGAGAATCTGTCGGCATCGTTCCCTCCGTCAATGCAGCCTCAACCTTAGCATAATTCTGGTCGGTCAGCATATCACAGTTTCCAGTGTTCTGATTGATGTCCGTCTTAAAAGTTGTATTAACTGCTTGTCTTTTTACAATTACATCTGTGATGCCATCAATAGCCAGTATTTCCTGCTTTAATTCCTCATTCAGTGGATTTCCTGCTGCCATAATTTTTTCTTTTGACACCTCGCCGGAATCCAAATAAATTTTATAGTCTCCATCTGGAAAATAAGACCTTGCCTGCGCTTCCGGGGAGCGCGTTAATACAATGGAAGATACCACAAGCAGAATAATTCCGCCCAAACTCAATGAGGTTACAATAGCAACGGTCTTTTTTCGGTCACGCTTAAAATTCGCAATTCCCATTGAAACAGGATTGAGCTTGATATTCTTTTTCCGGCTGCGGATGTCCTTTTGCACCGGGGTAAAACGGACGGCTTCAATAGGGGAAATTCCTGCCGCAATCTTTACTGGCTTACGGATGGAAATAGACACCATAAACCAGCAGCTTATGAGTGTCAGGGAAATCATAATCACATAGGAAACAGCGTTAAATCCCTTGGAAAACAGGAGAAAACCAGCGCATACGCCCAGCACTGTACCAATCAAAATTCCGATACTGCCGAGTTTGCGTCCCTCCCGCTTTACAATCCGCTTGATTTGTTTTGGCGTTGCACCAATCGTCCGTAGTTGCCCGTAGCTCCTGATTTTGTCATTGATGGAGATACGGAAGATACTCTGGATCACAATATAGCCGCCGATCAGCACAATGGCAATCACGCCAGCCATCAGTGCAAAATTAAAGGACTTAGAAACATAAGTAAAATACCTGTTGTTCATGCGGAGATTAGGAAGCTGATATTCCTCTGTAATCTCCCTGCAATAAGAGGTTATCAGTTCTTCGCCTAACTGGTCGCTGTTTTTGAAATGGACATAGGCGCGATAGCCAGTCGGGTCAAACCCTTTCCATTCTGTCAGGGCAGCGTTGGAAAGAATGATAGCGCAGGTATTCGCTTCTTTTTCATTTACGCTGTCCATAATGCCGGTAACGACATAATCACCATGAAAACTCTCGGTATCTAAGGTCACAGTGTCCCCGATCTTGGCATTGTTTCCATAGGTGGAAAGAAAGTATTCGCTTACGACAACTTCATTTGCTTTTTCAGGAACCCGGCCCTCTAACAACTTCATCTGTGCCTTGGTAATCTCCATCATTTGCGCGTCGCAATACACATAGGACGCATGATAGCCTTGTTCCGAAAGTTCCTCACCCAGCATATAGTAGCCGCCTACGCGCTCAAACTCCGGCAGTCCTTTCAGGGTTTCAATGTCGTTTTCCTCCACGCCCAGCCAGACCGCCTCATAAGTATCGACAACCTGATTGCGCTGCATTTGTGTCAGGGAGGTAGACACAATTCCCGTAAAGCAGATCAGAAACGCCGCCAGCGCAACGGCGATCACCACCATCAGATTCCGGCGCTTCTCGCTTTTCAAACTTTTATTTGCCAGCTTCTTTGTAATGGCGCTGGTATCATTTTCAAAAGGCCATGTCATAGCCTGCCACCTCCTTACTCCACGATCTTTCCGTCCTCAATGCGGACAATCCGATCTGCAAGACGGGCTATGTCGTTATTGTGGGTAATCATCACAACAGTTTGCCGGAACTCCGCACTGGTGCGCTTGATAAGCCCCAGCACCTCGGCGCTGGTCTTGCTGTCAAGGTTGCCGGTCGGCTCGTCGGCCAGCACGATAGCCGGTTTGGTAATCAGGGCGCGGGCAATCGCCACACGCTGCTGCTGTCCGCCGGAAAGATTGTTCGGCATATTTTTCAGTTTATCTTCCAGCCCCAGCAGGTGAACGATCTCGTCCAAAAACTTCTGATCCACCGTGTCCCCGTCCAGCTCCACCGGCAGGACAATGTTCTCATACACATTCAGGATCGGAACAAGGTTATAGTTCTGGAAGATAAAGCCGATGTTGCGGCGGCGGAAGATGGTAAGCTGTTCGTCGTTCATTTTCGACAGTTCTTTGTCCCGGACAATCACATTGCCGGAAGTGGGGGTGTCCAGTCCGCCCATCATGTGAAGCAGGGTGGACTTACCGCTGCCGGAGGTTCCTACAACGGCCACAAACTCGCCGTCCTCCACGGAGAAGTTCACGCCGTCAAGGGCGCGGGTGATGTTCAGCTCTGTGCCGTAATACTTTTTCAGGTCGATAGTCTGTAAAATGCTCATAAAATTCAATCCTTTCTTTGTTTGTTGTAAACGCGGAACGCTGCTTCGCCGGTGGCCGCCAACTGTACCAGAATCAGCACGGCAAACAGGCCAAAGCTCTCATAGTAGAACAGTCATACCAAAACAGGAGAACATCACAGAGGGCAGTCAAGGCAACCGTCCAGCGGATGTGTCGGGCCAGCCATTGCCGGAACACCAGCACAAGGGCAACAGGGGAGGCAGTTCCATTGCGTCGCCTTCTCACTTTTGTTGATAAGGTCATTGTAAAACCCAAATGTCCGTGAAATGTTACAGCGGCCAAAAAATTTCATTGAAAATCGGGGGGAAATGTTACAACGCTCGGACATTTCTAAACCTTTACTTTTTGCAGATAGTATAACAGGCAAATATCCCGTGTTGCGGAAAACATAATTTTCTGATAAAGGAAAATTTACTCCATTGTTTTAATACGCTCAATCACAGGATGTCTTTTGCTATATCGTACAGTGAAAACGGAATAAGCTGCCAGTATGAAGAAAAGCGCTGCAAAAAATATACTTATTTCTAAAACTGGAAAATGATAAGTCAATGTCCCGAATGTCCCAACCTGATTGAAAACTTTGCAGAGTATAAATCCTGCTAAAGTTCCAATTGTTAAAGTTAGAATAGCCGTACCAGCAACATAATAGAAGCATTCTGTTTGCAGCATTTTGGAGAATTGCTTACTGCTCAACCCCACAGACTGTAAAATACCAAATTCCTGCTGTCTTGATATAATGTTTGTCATTAGCGTATTGATAAGGCTGATTAGCCCAAAAACAGCAATGAAAAATACCAATCCATATAACGGCATTTTTATATGATCCATTTCCTCATGCAGATAAGTAATAATATCGCTGATGCTGAAAACTTCTATACCTCCATGACTTTCAGCCAACTGGAAAATCTTATTCTCAACTTCTGTAAGCTGACCTCTTTCTACATCTACAATGCAGGTCATGTTGAAGTTGGAAATATTTTCTTTCATTATAGGTAAAAGTTCCTGCGGGAAATAGAAAAATGCTGAATCCCCACCGAGATCAGGAGCTTTCCCGATCCCCATTACAGTAAATTCTTCCCATTTTCCATCCGCTGTTTCCACTTTGACTATATCGCCAATTTGAGGGGTGTAATTATAATAGTCGCTTAACAGCTTGGTTGAATTATCAACGATAACTCCTTTTCCATTGATAAGTTTCTGGCGGTCTGCGGTTCCCTCAATCAGTCCTTGTGAAAAGGCCTCGTACTGATTTTCGGGGATTCCAATTTGGGTAAAGAAATGGCTGTTACCATCCTTGAAAGGAGTTGAAAATTCCATATTTGAAACACAGCCCTTTATAAATTCAATATTCTTTACGCCATCCATATCTGAAATCGTTTCTTCCAAAACTTCATCCAATGGATTTTCCGTTTGAAGTGCATTGATCCCGGCGGGGCGATCTTCCGCATTTGTGTTGGCGGGATCGAGGGAAAGTACAATATCGCCATTTGTAAATTGCTGTTTTGCCATGCTTTCTACATCATTTGAATTAAGGTAGGCGGCGGCACACATCAGTAAAACTCCGGCAAATCCTAACGACAATACGGTTAGAATAGCTTTTTTCTTGTTCCGGGCAAAGCTCATTCGGGCAAGCGAAGATGGCGTGATTTTTCGATGTTCGATCCGCGTTTTTTCTGTCGCCGGTGTATCAGCAGTATTGATTCGCAGCGCCTCAATAGGCGATACCATAGATGCTTTCTTTACAGGGGTATGGACAGCAATTTTTAAGGCAATTTCTGTAACAATGGCAATCACAACGGCGCATTTCAGTGTAGTCATCCAATGCCAGCCGTCCGGGACGAAACAATAGCCCAAAACACTTCCTAATACAACGCCGATAGGAATTGCGGCACAGGATAACAAAAAACTTTCTTTTCGCACGATACGCTTGATCTGAACCGATGTAGCCCCCAGCACACGCAGTCTGCCATACTCATGTGTTTTCCCAATAACAGAAATGTAGAACAGGCTGTAAATAACCAAAGAACAGGCCAGTACAATTAAACTGCTTGCTCCGATAATCACTAATAGCTCCTGCGTAGATTTTTCTTCTGCCAATCCAAAGTAGGTAGAGCTATACATAACATACTGTTCAGGTACACTGCTTTGTTCCGCAATTTCGTCTATCAACAGCTTCAAAGTTTCGCTGTCCATATTTTCGGTATTTTTCAAGCGAACCAAAAGATCGTAACAATTCGCTTCTCCATACCGGCTATACAAACCATCCGATACAATAATTTGATAAATGCGGGACGCATTACTGCTTAGAATAATGCCGCAAACATGATATGTCTGATTTTCTCCAAAAGGCATATCCAGTGTAACGGTCTGATCCAGTTGAACCGGCAGCCCTAAATGCTCCAAATAGGACTGTTCCACAATAATTTCATTTTCTGCCTCCGGCATTTTTCCCAGTAAGTCGGTAACGCCTTTTAGTTCAAGTGCATTTTGATCTCTGTAATACACATCCAAAGTATAGTCATTGATACGGCTCGTTCCCATTGCAGCCTCTTTGCCGACTACTTCGATCTGGTTGTCATGTTTCAGTTTTTCAAAGACGGTACCAGTACTGTTAATAAAGCTGCCTTGATAACGGCCTTGCAGATAAAGCCTATTTTCACGGTCTGTTCCGAGGTTATATAATGCTAATACCATCATCAGACTAACTGCAAAAGCAATCGTTATGACGATAAACGCATTGCGTCTTTTATCCGCTTTCATGCTTCGATCTGCTAATTTTTTTACAATGGCGCTGGTGTCATTCTCAAAAGGACATGTCATAGTTGTATCACCTCCATATTTGATAAGGCCATTATAAGCCCCAGATGTCCGCGAAATGTTACAATGGACAGTTTTTTCAAAAAAGTGCTTTTAGCTCCGGCCTGTGGCGCTGGAACTGCGAAACGCCAAAGGAATGACCCCAGATTAGTTACTTATTGACATCAGTAATGACGATACTCCCATCTTTATTCAATAAGGGGGTTATACTTGTATCATGGACAAGATAATTAACGCCTGTTTCATTATCAATGACTATGCTCCACGAAGTTCCTTGTGTATAAATCGTTTCAATCCGCTTTTCTTTGTTTACCATATTCATTCTCCTTATTAAGCCATATCCTTATTTATAATTTGTTTTCTCGAAATCAGCCACGAAATCGCATAAAGTAATACACCTACAATAGTCACAAGACCACAAGCGAGCAACTTGTTATCAATTAGTAGCGCAGCTCCTACGAATACGAAAGCGGAAAGAGGGTACGCAATGATTAAAGCCAATATACTTTTTTCTTCACTAAGCAGGAATGTGAGTGGCATCGTCACACTTCCAGAAAGCAATGCCATAGCAATGCCGATACTAACAAACAGCATCATAGATTGATAGTCAATTTGACCTTTTATGATGGATGCCACAACACCCAGAATGACACCTAAAAGCAAACCGATCCCGCTAAGTAGTAAATACAAAATATATTTACAGTCTAAAACAGCTGTTCTGGATACAGGTAAAACAATCGAAACTTTTTTCCAACCAGAGTTTCTGTCCATATTTATCGTCGTTACAGAGATCATTCCGAGCATAACAGTTGCAATTACAGTTAAAACCCATGTGGAAGTCAAAAAAGACATTCCTATTCCAACCACTGCAAAAACTACGAGTATGATATATAGCACAGACTTGATTAAATAATAATCTTTAAGTAATAAGCCTTTCATTTTATTTCCCCCTTTCTCCTTTTACATAGAGAAGCATAATTTCGTCAATCGAAGCTGAATCAATCAGTGCTTTGGGATATTTTTTCTTCATGGCAACACGATCAGCAACCAACACCTGCCATTCATAATCCATCTTGCGATATACAATGATGTCCAATTTATCCAATGCCTCGAACTGTGCGGCTCCACACTTAATGATACCATACTGCTCTATCAGCTCATCCTTCGGCTTTGAGAATACTACTTGCCCTTCGTGAATAAAAACAATGTAGTCAGCAATTTTTTCAAGGTCAGTAGTGATGTGCGAAGAAATCAAAATAGAATGAGTTTCGTCCTGTGCAAAGTCCAATAAGATGTCTAATAGATCATCTCGTATGACGGGATCAAGTCCACTGGTGGCTTCATCCAAAATCAGCAGTTTAGAATTATGGGACAAGGCAACTGCGATTGCCAATTTCATTTTCATTCCTTTTGAAAATTGCTTAATCGGTTTATCAGCAGGTAAAGAAAAATTTTTCAAAAGGTTCAGGAATGTGTGTTCTTCCCATGAATGATAAATGTCTTTCATAACCCGGTTGAGTTTTCGGGCAGAAAAGATTTCAGGATAGTTATTGCCGTCAAATACGACACCAATCTGTTCCTTGATTTCGTTATCCAGTTGCTCTTACCTAAAACGCAAATGCTGCCAGCCTCTTTCTGAATAAGTCCCAACACTGCATTGATAGTTGTACTTTTTCCGGCTCCATTTTCACCAATCAGTCCTACAATAGAACCACATGGAACAGAAAATGAAACTCCATTCAACATAAAATCTTTATATGTCTTAGTTAGACCTGAAATAATTAAAGCATCATTCATTCTCCATCATCCTCCTGATACATAAGGGTTAGCAAATCGGTCAACTTGTTGAGAGATATTCCGCTTGTGCGGGCAATTTCGATTGCCTCTGCAAATTTTTCCTCTATCTTCTTTTGTTGTTCTTCAAGATAGAAGTCTTGGTTTTGTGCCGACACATAGCAGCCTTTTCCAGCAGTTGTTTCAATAAAACCATCTTCCTGCAAAGTTGCATAAGCCTTTTGTACTGTAAGAATACTGATGTGCAGCGATTTTGCCAATGAACGCACAGATGGAATCGCTTCACCAGCTTTCAGTTCTCCACTCATAATAGCGGCTTTAATCTGTGAAGAAATTTGCTCATACAGCGGTCGGCTTGCTTTATTGCTTACGACTATTTCCAAATTCTCACCACCATTTCTGTTTTAACTGTATTGCTATTTCAAATACACCATAACACACGCAAAAACAGTTGTCAATATGGTAGACAGCCATATTATATAAATAATTTGTATCCGTCTACGCATTTAGGGTGAACCAGCGGTTATCTGAGGATCATGCGGCTGAGGAAAATATGGGCAGAACATTTGCCGTTTTAAAACGAAAACAAAACTGAATAAGATAGAGAAAAGAGGCCTTGAGAAAGCAACGGAAGAATGCCTCTTACCGGCAACTGCATTAAATCTTAAAAGGCTGGTAAAAGCGGTGTAAAAACCGAATTTACCAGCCTTTCTATTCCATTACAGAAGAAAATATGCCAAAATAAACATGGGAAAAGGAGTTTGTCAACAGATCCTTTATTTCACCACATGATATACTAACGGAAGCGTGATAGGCATGCCGAGATCTACCTGATCGAAATCACATGCAGCCCGGCGCTGGCGGATCTCCTATAATTTCTTTTCCACTTCAAGTCGGAAGACTCGAGGCCAGACACAATGCTCCCCAGCCCGCGTGTGTCAAGTTATTGTCACAAACTTTTTTCACTTTTTTTGATTGAAAATCGCTGAAACCCGCATAACTTCG
>ERZ808028.1885-NODE-1885-length-11290-cov-7.602782_pt1 | contig 11290 bp, 13 predicted proteins | sample MGYA00380184_ERZ808028 | MGnify/ENA primary metagenome ERZ808028 (study PRJEB31490, sample SAMN06133397) | mouse gut metagenome | isolation source: J8_1 | host: mice | place: China: Chengdu | collected 2015-05 ...
GGCCAGGGCCAGCCCCAGCCGCTGCTTCATGCCCAGGGAGAAGGATTTGAACTTCTTCTTGCCCGTGTCCGCCAGGTTCACCTGCTCCAGCACCTCGTCCACCGCCTGCCTGCCGGGGATGCCCCGCTGGAGGCGGTAGTATTCCAGGTTCTCCCGGGCGGTGAGGAAGGGAGAGAAGGAGGGGATCTCGATCATACACCCGGCGCGGGACCGCCGGCCCCTCATGTCCTTCCCCGACGCGCCGAACAGCTCCATCTCTCCCCCGCTGGGCTGGGACTGGCCGGTGAGCATCCGCATGAGGGTTGTCTTCCCTGCCCCGTTGCGGCCCACCAGACCGTAGATATCTCCCCGGCGCACCTGCATATTGGCCCCGTCCAAGGCCATGCAGGCGCCGTAGGCTTTTTTCAGCCCGTATGTGGCTATGACAGCTGAATTGTCGCTCATAGCGTTTCCGCCTTTCTGTTTGGATTGTCTGTATCATAGCGCGGAAAGGCCAAAACTCCTCAAAGGAAGTCTAAAGAAATTCTAAATATCAGTTTGTGGCCCCATAAAGCCGTTCTTCAGGCTTTGTGGGGAGAGGAGGGGCGGCACAATGAGCCAGCTTTCGCCTGTGGTGAACGCGCGGGATATGGAGTTTGCCCCCACGCCGTCACGCTCGCTTTGGGCCCGCGCGCCGCCCCGGCTGTCTTGCCTTCGCTCCGGTCCATCCGGGGCGGCGCGCCCAAGCTCACACTTCTCCCAATTTGAACCCGATCCCCCACACTGTCTTAATATAGCTTTTATTCGGGTCCGCTTTGGCCAGCTTAGAGCGCAGATTGCTCACATGGACGTTCACCGTGTTCTCGTCCCCTAAAAAGTCCTCCCCCCACACCGCCTCGTAGATCTGCGCCCGAGAGAAGGCCCGCCGGGGATTGGCCATCAGCAGGGCTAAGATATCGAATTCCCGGCCCGTAAGAGGCAGCTCCTCCCCATCCATTGCAACGGTGTGACTGTCCTGGTCCAGGGTCAAAGACCCCACGGCGAGCACGTCTGGCTTGGCAGCGGAGAACTCCCTGCTCCGGCGCAGCTGTGCCTCTACCCGAGCCAGCACCTCGGCATTGTCGAAGGGCTTGGGGATGAAGTCGTCCGCCCCCAGCTTGAGCACGTTTACCCGGTCCGACACCCCCACCTTGGCGGAGGCCACGATGATGGGCATGGTCTTTCCCCGGCGGATGTGGGCGATAAGCTCCTCCCCCGTCACGCCGGGGAGCATCAAATCCAGCACAATCAGGTCATAATCATATTTCTCCGCCCACAGCAGGGCCTCGCTGCCGGAAAAAGCGGCACGACAGTTGTAGCCCGCCCCCTCCAGAATGGTGCACAGCAGGCGGTTGATATCGGCGTCGTCCTCCACAACGAGAATATTTACGTTGTCCATGATCCTACCTCCACAAACAGCATTGTCACGCTCGGATTGGGCGCGCAGCCGGACCTCTTTCCTTGCGGCTGCCCTCATGCTTTCATCATAACACAATACCCCCGGTATCACCAGATACCGGGGGCATATTTTAGAGTTTTTTAATGTTTACGCCGTAATGGTGGGAGCTTGATTGGTAAATTTCTGCTCCGCCTGTGCAATCATCTGGGGTTGGGCCTGTTCCACTTTGTACCACCCCTTCTGCTTGGCAGTCTCGAACAGCTGGGTCTGAGTTTTGTGGCCCTGGGTAAGCAGGTTGACAAAGGTATCCCGCAACTGCACATTGGTGCATTCGGAGGCAAACAGGTTGTAATTGGTGCTCATTTTCTTCTCTGTGAGCAGCAGGTCGATGATAATCTCGTTTTCCTTCATGGTTCGTCCTCCTTATTTCAGAAAGCCAAGCAGAGTCTCATAGTTCTGCTTGTGCTGGGCGGCATATTGACTATAGGTGTTTTTCAGCTCATTTTCCTGGGTGGCCTGGGCAGCGTCCTGATATTTGCAGCATAGCATCCGCTCAAAGCCCAGCTGGTCCTCCAATGCGGACAGTTCTTTGGTACTCAGGTTTGGCATGGATGGATTCCTCCTTAACATTGGTAAGTTTAGTATGGCACACAGAAGAAAATATATACAAAAATTCCAGTATATGTTTGTACTAAGCTCCCTACCTGAGCACAGACCCTGTCCCCATCTTTTGTCGCGGCCTTCATCCGTCTTTACATCCAAAACCGGCGGAGATCTCACTCTCCGCCGGTCTCGGCTTCAACATAACTCCGCTTAAAACGTGTAGAAAGCGGCTTTGATGCTGACCTCATCGGGATTTTTTTCTTCCTTCTCCTCTTCCTCGTTCTGCGTGGGTTCGATGAGAGCAACGTCTTGGGACAACAGCTCTACCGCCGCCACCAGTTCTTCCGGACACACCACTTTGGCGCAGGCGATGATGTTTACCAGCTTTTCCCGAAGCAGCTGTTCCGGAATGTCCTCCGCCACCGCCACCTTGGCGCAAGACACCAGACTCAATCCGTTTTCCGCCCCCTCCAGCATGGCGCGGGTAACGTGGACGCTGGTCCGGCCTGTGAAAAGTGTGCCGCCCACCAGATATCTTGTCTCATAGTCCGTGTCTGCGGCGTTCAACCAGTCCTCCAACTCTCTGGCTACCAGAATGTCGCCGTCCACTCGCAGGCAGGTCACCTGGTCCAGCCACGGCCCCTTCTCCAGGATGGTCAAATCGCCGTTGACACACAGCTTCCCACCGTGGCGGCGGACCACAGACTCGTTCAAGACCGTGTCGTCATCCAGATAGGCGCAGCCGTCGGGCAGGATCTGGATATCCGCCCTCTCATCAAACAAGGGAAGCGCCGCCTCCACCAGGCTCTCAGCGATGAGCAGCTTCTTGGTGGCGAAGCGAACGTTCTTCTCTGTCAGCTTTTCAAAGTCGATATCTTTGGAAAGCGCCACAATCCGGTTGGCGGCGTAGTACAGTCCGTCCTGCTTGGCGCGCAGATGGAACGTACGGTCCAGCACCACCGTGGAGCCAAGCCGGATACAGCCATCGGGATACGTGTTGACCGTGCCGTTGACATTGAAACCGGAGAGCAGACCCGCCATGCTTTCAGGGGCGGATACGGCGCCGTTGACAATAGCGGCGGCATAATTTTTCAATGCCTCCTCACTGCCGGGAGCGATATCCATAGAACCGTTGAGAAGCAAAATGGTCTTTTCTTCGGCGGATGCCTGGCTGGGGGTCAAGCGTAGAAAACCGTTGACAGTGGACACCTTGACGCCACTCGCCGCATCTATGGTATTGGCAGATTTCACCTCCACCGGATATTTGCCCAGCAGAGTCCTGGCCTGCGTATTGGAAATAAGAGTCGCGCAGGCAATGCTCACCCGCTCATAGCCCGCCAGGGCCTCCTCAGTAACGGTGCGAACATCGCACACAGCAGCTTTGACACTCAAAGTTTTTTTGTTTTCCATGACAAATTACCTCCAAAAATTGATTGATATTTTTTCTCACAAAATTGTGGTTTGAATACCGGGATACGCCCCCATCATACGCAAACCCGACCGGGCGTCCGGATACAGTCCGCTATAGCGGCTCGCCGCCTGACGGCTTTCCAGCAGAATACCCCCAATCTCTTTGCTGTGGGTGTTATACCAAATCGTATTTGTTTTCGTTCGTTTCACTGACAATCCCTCCAATCTTATTCGTTGATCCAGACCCTCAGCCGCCCCTTGGCGGATGCCAGCCGGGAACGGACCGTTGCGGAAGGCAGGGAAAACATCTCCCCCAGCTCTCTGGCGTTGTAGCCTTCAAAATACCGCAGGATGAAGATGGCCCGCTCTGACTCCGGCAGCCGTCCCACCAGTTCGGCGACAGCGCTTTGGCTCAAGTCCTCCTCAAACGCAGCCTGTTCCAGCGCCGCACCGCTTTCAGGCACCTCTCGTGACAGTTTGCGCACCTGGTCGATGTACAGGTTCCGTGCGGTTTTATATAGCCAGGCCCGGCTTGGTCCCCGCTCCAGAATGCGCAGGTCTTCAAAGTGGGTCAGCGCTCGCAGGAAAGTCTCTTGAACCAAGTCCTCCGCCAAATCTTTATCCTTTGTCATGGATACGGCATAGGCAGTGAGCTCCCGGCGGAAGCTTGTGTACAGTTCCTGGACCTCCATGGCATCATGCTCCTCTCTTGCGCTTTCACAAATAGAACGGATGAGACGGGAAAAGTGTTGACGAAAAATCGAATAATTTTCGGCGGGTTTGGCACGCTTATCCCTGCCATATCAAATTGATACGCACAGCAGCTTTATTCAAGCCTTTCGCCACCCACATCTACAAAAAACAGCCGCGTGACATCTTCGCGTCACGCGGCTGCCGCCGACGGAAAAGCCTCTGACTCTACCCCGCCGTAATGTGTTTACAAAATTCCTTGATGAAGTTTAGCCGCCGCCAGAGTGTTTTTCATCAGCATGGCCCGGGTCATGGGGCCCACTCCGCCTGGAACCGGCGTGATGTAGGAAGCCTTTTCAAACACCGCTTCAAAGCACACGTCACCGCACAGCTTTCCCTCTGCATTTCGGTTCATGGCCACATCAATCACCACGGCCCCTTCTTTCACCATGTCGGCGGTAACCAGCCCTGTCCTGCCCACAGCGGACACCAGAATATCGGCGGAAGCGGCCAGTTCCTTCAAGTCCGGCGTCTTGGAGTGACACACCGACACCGTACCGTTGGCATGGAGCAGCAGCAGGGCCATGGGCTTGCCCACAATATTGGACCGGCCCAATACCACGCACCGCTTCCCCGCCGGGTCAATGCCATACTCCCGCAGCATCTCCATCACGCCGCCGGGGGTACAGGGCTGGAACACCGGGGCGCCGATGGTGAGCTGGCCTACATTGTAAGGATGGAAGCAGTCCACATCTTTACCGGGATCAATGGCCAATAGCACCTCCCTCTCGTCCAGCCCCCGGGGCAATGGCAGCTGGACCAAAATGCCGTCAATATCCTCCCTGCCGTTGAGCTCCGCCACCAAATCCAGCAGCTCTTTCTGTGTTGCGGCAGCGGAGAGGGCATATTCCTCACTGTAAAAACCACACTCTTCACAGTCCCTGCGCTTGCTGGTCACATACACCCTGGAGGCGGGGTCCTCCCCCACCAAAATCACCGCCAAGCCAGGTTTCCGGAGCATAGACCCCGCCTCCGCCCGCACCTGGGCTTTCAACTTTTCCGCCAAACCTTTTCCATCAATCCGAATCGCCGACATCGGTTTTTCCCTCCTCAATTTTTTCCTCAGGCAGAACAGACTCCACCGGCTGCTCTGCCGCCGCCATCACAGCTCCAGCCGCCTTGCCTGGGTAAAGAGGCGGCGTGGCAGGCCCTGCGGTTTTTCTCCGGAATACATACAGCGCAATGGCCGCCGCCGCCGACACCAGTCCCAGCAGCTGGGAGGAGCGGATGGACGTGCCGAAGAAATACAGACTGTCCGTACGCAGTCCCTCAATGGCCGCTCGGCCCAAACCGTACCATATTATATAACTGAGGAACATCTGGCCGTTGAATTTGCGGCCCCGTCTCATCAGCAGTACCAGCAGAATAAAACCAAGCAGATTCCACAATGATTCATACAAAAACGTGGGATGGACCCCCAAAGTACCGTCTAAAATGTTCTCATAAACCAAGCTTGACTCCAAAAGTCCATCCCGCCACAGCTCATTGGCAATAGACTCCGAACACATCCGCCAAGGCAGGTTGGTGACGCCACCGTAAGCCTCCACATTGACAAAATTTCCCCACCGCCCGATCATCTGACCGATGAGCAGTCCGTAAACTGTGATATCCATCCCGCTCCAAAAGTCCACATGCCGTACCCTGCAATAGATGAGGGCGGAAACCACTGTGGCAATGACGCCGCCATAGATGGCCAGCCCCCCATCCCAAAAAGCGACGGCCCGCATCAGGCTGAAGGAACCGTCCGCAGTGAAGCACACGGCGGGATTGAAGATCACATAGTACAGCCGCGCCCCGATGATGGCCGAGGGCACCACAACGAAGATAGCGTCTACCACGTCGTTCTCCTCAAGCCCAAACTCCGGCAGCTTCCACAGGCCGAAAGCAACCGCCAGCAGAAAGCCTGCGGCAATAATGATACCATACCAATAAATGTTGTGGCCAAATACCGAAAACGCCACTCGATTCAGCTCAAACTCCAGCCTAAGGCCAGGAAAAAAAACAGTGTTTGTCATGGTCAATCCCCTTTATTTCTGTTCAATTTTCCGGGTCGATGACAGACAAGGCCGTGCGCTCCTCCACACACCACTCCCGCAGAAGCGCCACCCCATCAGCCAGCTCAATGCTTTGGAATATCTGGGGAAAATTGAGGTAGTCCTCCCCATTGAAATGGGCCTCAGCCAGCTCGATGCAGGTATCCTCCATGGAATTTAGGTGGCGCACCATCGTGCCATAGGCCGCTTTTTTCAACCGTTCCCAAAACTCAGGCGCAATCCCCTCCCGCCCCAGGCGGGAGGCCTCCGCCAACACCTCGCGGCGCACCCGCTCCGGGTCCCGGCTCTCCCCTTCCGCCACGATAAAGGCACAGCCCGGGCCGGAGGAATAAAAGCTGCCAAAGGAACTGTTAAGCAGACCCTGTTCATACAGACGGTTATACAAGGGCGCAGAGGTACTGAACAGCACGTCGCAGACCAGCTCCGCCACCAGCCGCTGACGCAGGCCCTCTCCTTTCGCCGCCGGCGCCCCTTTGAATCCCAGGGTAAACAGCGGGATGGATACCGGCATGGTTTTTCGGGTGAGCTTCTCTCCCACCCATTTCGGCTCCGGCTCCCCATGGTCTGCCGCCGTCGCGGCGGAGTGCTCGGCGGGTAATACCTCTCGGGCAATATCCGACACCCTTTGTGGGTCGATGTTTCCCGCCGCGCAAAGCACCATGTTTCCCGGCCTGTAAAAGGCCTGGTGACATTGGTAGAGGGTATCCGCCGTGATTCGGGCGATGGATTCCACCGTTCCCGCCACCCGGTTTCGGATGGGATGGTTCACGTACATGGCCTCCAGAAGGCGGTAATACCCCTCATCGTTGGGGTCATCCTGGCACATGCGGATTTCCTGGCCGATGATTCCCTGCTCTTTGTCCACATTGGCAGCGGTAAACCAGGGCACGGACACAAAAGACAGCAGCATACGCAGATTCTCTTCAAACCCCCGCACTCCGTCAAAATAATATCCCGTGATGGAGGACGAAGTAAAGGCATTGGGATCCGTACCGTTGGCGGCCATGCGCTGGAGGGCGCTGCCGTCCTCTGTGTCAAAGGTCTTGTGCTCCAAGAAATGTGCCACTCCAGCCGGAGTATCCAGCCATTCGCCGTCCTCTCCCCGAAAGCGCAGGTCCATTCCGCCGTAGCGGGTGGCAAAAAAGGCAAATTGCTTACCGTATTCCGGCCTGACATCCACATAGATACTCAGGCCATTGGGCAGCACGCAGCGGTGGACCGTCTGGTTCAGCGCGGTGTATTCCAGCTTGTCCATCTCTCAGCCCTCCTTCCTCGTCAGGCGGTAGACGGTGTCCAGTTTCAAACCCTGCGCCGCCGCCGACACCTGTTCCACCGACACCGACTCCACCGCCTGAATCAGTTCCTCACCCTCCAGGTCTGAGTGGAACAGCAGGCGGGTGAGCTGGTCGTCTTCCAGCTGGCCTTGGCTGTCCAGACGGCTACGCAGGGCGTTAGCCACCGTGCAAATGGCGGCGGTGAGTTCGTCCCGGGTAAAGTCCCCCCGTTTTACCGCGTCAAGCTGAGCTAGAATCGCCTCTTGCGCCCGGTCAAATTGGGAGAATTCCACACCGGAGGACACCACCATCAGTCCTTTTATCTTATCCAGAGCCGAGGACGCATAGTAGCACAGGCTCATTTTCTCCCGCACATTAAGAAACAGTTTGGAGTTGGCGCTGCCTCCATACAGGGCATTGCAAACCAGCAGAGCGGGATAGTCGCCACCGCCCAGCGTCACCCCTCCTGTGCGGAAGCCCAGAGCCAGCTTGCCCTGGGTCACATCCATGGTGTCAGTTACCGTCCGGACAGACCCCTTCGGCTCCGCAATCACTTGACAGTCCACCGGTGCGGTCCGCCCGGTGAGCAGCGGTCCAAACATGCGACAGACAGCGTCCTCCACCCGCTCCGGCTGGGCCGCACCGCCATAGTAGAAAGTCACCTTGGCGCCGGACAGCAAAGAACGGTACGCCTTCCACAGTTCCTCCGCCGTCATGGTCCGGGCCCGCTCCTCGTTTCCCAGCTTGTCAGCCGCATAAGCCTCCCCGGCGCACATCACCTGGATAAGCCGAAATATCGCCCATCCCCGTTTGTCGTTTACCCGGGCGCGTATGCGGTCGGCCAGATTGCCTCCCTCCGACTCCACATAGTCCCGGCGGAATATCCCGTCTTGCCGGGCGGGGTTCAGCAGAACCTCGCCCACCAGCTCTGCCGCAGGCTCCAGCACCGCCGAACCGTCCAGAGCGTAGCGGTCGTCGATGAAGCTGCACAAAAAGCTGACACACTGGCTCTCTCCCCGTTGTCGCACTACAGGTCCCAAAGACGCTCCATACAATGCGTCAGCGGCGGCAGACAACCGTTCCATATCCGGATAGCGGCCGCTTCCACGTCCCAAAACCTCCGGAATGAGCGCCCCCGCTGTGGCGTCTTGTGTATTCAGCGGAATGGTAAGCGTCACTGCCAATAAACCGGTTTTAAATTTATCGGTACGTGTCACCGCCAGCTCCACACCGTCCGCCAACCGTTTCCAATGCTGCTGCATATCCTTCCTCCTCATTGACACGAATTTTTCCTGAACACTTATTATACATCACAGCCCGTCATTTGACACCTGTTATTTTCTTTGGGAGTGGTAAATTTTTTCTGAACAAACAACCGTCCCCGCCTGACGGCAGGGACGGCTTTCAACATATCAATCCGCATACATCGCTGTGGAGAGGTAACGGTCCCCTGCGTCGGGCAGCAAAACCACAATCGTCTTGCCCTTGTTTTCCGGACGCTTTGCCAGCCGGACAGCCGCCCACAGGGCTGCGCCGGAGGAGATGCCCGCCAGCACTCCCTCAATTCGGCCCATTTGCCTCCCCATCTCATACGCATCCTTGTCCTCCACAGCTATGACCTCATCATAGACCGCGGGGTCCAAAACTTCCGGCACAAAACCAGCGCCGATGCCCTGGAGCCCATGGGCCCCGGCAACACCGCCGCTCAGCACAGGTGAAAAGGCTGGTTCCACCGCCACCACCTTCACGCCGGGGTTTCGCTCCTTCAAATATGCCCCCACCCCGGTGACGGTGCCTCCTGTGCCCACGCCTGCCACAAAAATGTCCACCCGGCCTTCGGTATCCGCCCAGATCTCCGGACCGGTAGAAGTCCTGTGGGCGGCGGGATTGGCGGGGTTGACAAACTGCCCGGGGATGAAGCTGTCGGGAATTTCCCGCGCCAGCTCGTCCGCCTTTTCAATGGCGCCCGCCATCCCTTGGTCCCCCCTGGTGAGGACCAGCTCTGCGCCATAGGCTTTCATCAGCTGACGGCGTTCCACGCTCATTGTCTCGGGCATGACGATGATAACGCGGTAGCCCCGGGCGGCCGCCACGCTGGCCAGACCAATGCCGGTATTGCCAGAAGTCGGCTCAATGATCACCGAACCGGGCTTCAGCAGACCCTTGGCCTCTCCATCCTCAATCATAGCCCTGGCCACCCGGTCCTTCACACTGCCCGCAGGGTTAAAATACTCCAGCTTGGCCAGAACGCGGGCTGAAAGGCCCTCCGCCTGTTCAAGGCGGGTCAGCTCCAGCAGCGGCGTACCGCCGATCAGCTCATCGACGGACGTATATATATTGCTCACAAGGGCCTCCTCCTTTTTCCAGTCCATTGTCAAAATTCAGGCACAGCGCACTCTCTCTCAGAAAGTGTAACGGCGGCGGAAATTAATGTGTCATTCTGCCCTTCGCCGGCTCATACCGCTCCATCCCCCACCAGTTGGGAATCCGCTCCCCAAAGGCGACGGTTTCGCGTGTTTTGTAATCCGCCATGGTTTCCATATCCCGGCTGCGCAGATTCAGCCCCCCGGAACAACGCTTAAGACAGAAGGCGGTGAAAATCCGGCCGTTTTGCTCTCTCGCTTTCAGGTATAGCTGTTCCCAGAGTCCATGGTCACTCTCCCCAGTCTTTGGCGATGAGGTGGGACATATCGTACAGCCCCGGCGCGTCCACAAAGGCCAGGAATTTGGCCGCCTTCACCGCGCCTGCGGCGAACACCTCCCGGCTGGCGGCGTGGTGGGACAGCTCGATCACCTCGTCCCGTCCGGCGAACACCACGGTGTGGTCCCCCACGATGGTGCCCCCCCGGAGGGAGGAGACGCCGATCTCCCGCCGGTCCCTGGGCTTGCGGACGCTGTGGCGGTCATAGACGTATTCCGCTTCATAAGACAGGGCGGAAGAGGCGGCGTCCGCCAGCATCAAGGCGGTGCCGCTGGGGGCGTCCAGCTTCCGGCGGTGGTGGCGCTCCTGGATCTCCACGTCGAAGTCCTCCCCCAGCAGGGCGGCGGCCCGGCGCACCAAATCCATCAGCACGTTGACCCCCAGCGACATGTTGGCGGAGCGGAATAGGGGGATGGACTTGGCCGCCTCGCTGATCTGGGCCAGCTGCTCCTCTGAATAGCCGGTGGTGGCCAGCACGATGGGCAGCCTGCGCTCCACACAGAAGTCCAGCAGCCCGCCCAGGGCGGCGGGGTGGGAGAAGTCGATGACCGCGTCCGCCTCCACGTGGCAGACGGCGGGGGTGGAGAACACCGGGAACCCTTCCATGGGCTGGGCCAACAGGTCGATCCCGGCGACAATCTCCACGTCGGGGTCGCTGGCGCAGATATCCGCCACCACCCGGCCCATGTGGCCGCAGCAGCCGGAAATGATTATCTTTTGCATGACGCCACCCTTACAACAGGCCCGCCCGGGTCATGGCCTGGCGCAGGACCTCCAGATTCTGATCCGAAATGTCGCACAGGGGCAGGCGCAGGGGGCCCGCCTCCTGGCCCAGCAGGTTCATGGCGGCCTTGATGGGGATGGGGTTGACCTCGGTGAACAGGGCGTCGATCAGGTCCATGTACTGAATTTGCAGCTGAGAGGCGGCGGCGAAATCATTTTCCAGGCAGAGGTGGCTCATCTTCACCATCACTTCGGGGACGATGTTGGAGGCCACCGAGATCACGCCCTTGGCCCCCAGGGCCATCATGGGCACCACCTGGTCGTCGTTGCCCGACCAGATGTAGAAGTCGTCCCCGCA
>ERZ808028.1887-NODE-1887-length-11282-cov-6.989826_pt1 | contig 11282 bp, 8 predicted proteins | sample MGYA00380184_ERZ808028 | MGnify/ENA primary metagenome ERZ808028 (study PRJEB31490, sample SAMN06133397) | mouse gut metagenome | isolation source: J8_1 | host: mice | place: China: Chengdu | collected 2015-05 ...
GCAAAGAGGCGGATTCCCAGCTGCTCCAATTCATTGGCTGCTAACCGCGCAGCAAGTGCGCGGTTGCAGGCTGAACTATTACGTCATGCCCACTTTGCCTTACTCCCTTTCTCCGACTTGCTGACCAGCAGTTTACATTCAATCTGCTCTTTTAACTCATTTACATGGGAAATGATTCCAACCAGCATCTTCTCATCTGCAAGCTCTGTCAAAATCCGAATGGCCTGCCCTCTTGCCGAATCATCCAGAGAGCCAAAGCCTTCGTCTACGAACATGGTATCCAGACGAATGGCACCCGCCGCGTTCTGGACGATATCCGAAAGCCCTAACGCCATAGACAGAGACGCCATAAAGGATTCTCCGCCGGACAATGTCTTAACGTCCCGCACAGAATCGCTTGCCATATGGTAGATATCCAGATTAAGGCCAGCCTGTCCCTGGCTTGCCAAAGCCTTCAACTCCCGACACTGAAGAATAAATTCCCCTGACGTCATACGGATAAGCCTTCTGTTGGCCGCATGTATGATTTGTTTAAAATACTGTCTCTGCACATACGTCTCAAAATCTAGCTTCACCGCGCCGCTTAAAGTGCCATTGGCCGTCTTGCTTAGATTCCCAATCATCTCATACTGCCGCTTAAGTTCTCCATCCTTCTTAAGATAGGCCATTAACCGATTTTGTACCTCCCGATTCTTCTGATTCCCAGTATAGAGCCGGATATATTCCTCCTGAGCCTTCTTCTGCTCCTTCTCTGCCACCTCAATTTCTCCCTCAAGCTGGGAAAGCTTTGCTCTTTCCTTCCCCTCCAACTGTTCCTTTAGAGACTTTTTCCTGCCGGCAGTCTCGTTTACCAGGGTGTGGAATTCCTTAATCCTCCCCTCTAACTCCTCCATATACTCCGGTGATAATTTCCCTTCCAAATATGCCTTCTCATCCCCAAAGCCCTGCTCATTAAGGGACGACTCATAATTCACCTGGCACGACTTTACTTCCTCCTCCTGCTGCCAAAGAGTCTCCCTGCAGCTTGTCCTCTGGCCCTCCAGCTTCTTCAATTCTTCTACGGACTCACGCTCCTTCTTCTCTGCCTGATCATAAGACGCTCTGGCTGTCTCAAGTATATTCTTCAATTCATCTATCCGTTCCTTTGCCTGTAGCTCTGAAGGAAAGGGCAAGCTCTCCTCCTTCATTCGGATTTCTGTCTCCAAACGCTTTCCCTCCATCAAGAGCTTTTCATACTCTGATTTTACCTGCTCATAAGACTTTTTAAGACCTTCAAGTTTTTCCTTCAGTCCCTTTTCCGCCTCCGCCGCCTGTCTGTAGCTTTCTGTCTCTCGCTTCACCTGCTTAAGCTCTGCCCTCGTTTTCTCTGCTGCACGCTCATTCTCTGCAAGCGCCTCCTGTATTGATGCCCGAAGCATACCGTCGCCGTCTTTGAAGGACGCCTGCTCCTTCTCCCCCATAACTCTTTCATATTCTCTGGCAAATGCCCCTCTTGCCGCCTCACATCTTGCCGCCTGCTCATGAAGCCGCGCCACAGACTGTTCTCTTTTCTCCTCGGCCAAATCTCTTTCCTTCTTCGCCTTCTCTACCTCAGCCTGGGTCGGCGCTCCCTCTGTCAGCTTACGGATATTGGGATGCTCCCATGAGCCGCACACAGGGCATGGCTTTCCAGGCTCCAACTGACCCGCAAGAATCCCCGCCTGTTCCGCAAGAAATGCCTGATACCGTTCCTCGTAATCCTGAAGCACAGCCAGATATGATTGCTGGTCCTTCTCTGCCTGCCTCCTTCTTGTCTGCCCTTCTTTTTCTTCTTCCACAAGCTGGCTCCACTGGCTTTCCAACTGTTGAAGGTCACGGCTCCTTTCGGTCTGCTGCGCCTCCCTTAGAAACAGTCCATCCATCTTTCCAGGACTCTGGGCATATTTTTCCTGAAGTCCTCTGGTACGCTCTATGTTTTTCTTCAAATCATCAAGAGACTCCTTCTGCCTTTCCTGCTCTCCATGCTTCTTCTGAAGCCTGTCGTTCTCCAAAGCAAAGGTCTGCCGGAGTTTAAGAAGCTGCCCATATTGGGGCAGCACCTCCTCAAGCCTTAAAAGCTCGGCATTAGAGGTTTTCTCCTGCCATAAAAGTTCCTCCTTTAGCCTTACCTTTTCCTCTTTGGCTTCCTTCGCACAAGCCTGCAAGGCTTCCCATCTTCTCTCAAGCTCGTCTATATTTTTCTTAAGCTTTTTTGCTGCTTCCCTACTTTCGGCAAGCTTAGTCTCATAAGCCTTCACCTTTTCCGCCCTCTGCCCAGTCTTAAGCTTTGCTTCCCACTCCTTACACTCCTGCTCTTTTCCTGCGATTTCCTCTGCATCACGGCAAATCTGGTCAAATGCGTCAAACAAACGATTTAAAGTCTCTCCCTCTTTTTTCCTCCCGTTTAACTCCTCTAGCTTCTTCTGCAAGGCTTCCGCCTGCTTCTTTTTCTCCTTTTCCAATGAAGCTCCCGCTTTTATAAGCTCTTTTAATGCCTCAAGCCCTTCTTCGTAGGGAATCATATCGTAATTTATTAACTCTCTCCACCGTTCCACAAAGGCGCCCTCGTGTAAAAATACAAGATTTCCCGCAAATTCAACCCTTTCCATCTCCTGTCTTGCAGACCGAAGGTTACTCTCCAACTGCGTATACAGCTCGCCTGCACGCCTTTTTAACTCCTCCTGCACCCGATTATACAGTTTGGTCTTAAAAATCTTTGAAAATATCTTTCTGCGCTCCTTTGATTCTGCGTGAAGCAGTCTCAAGAAATCTCCCTGGGCAATCATGGCAATCTGGGTAAACTGCTCGGCATCCATGCCCATAATCTCCACAAGCTTCTGGTCCGTCTCCCGCTTTTTCCCACGATACACGCTTCCATCCGGAAGGATCAGCTCCACCTTCGCAGCCTCCTTTACGTATCTTGGAGAGCCGTCTGCATACCGCCTCTTTCCAAGCCTAAGATATTCCGGATTCCGGCGTACCGTATATATTTCCTCACGGTAGGAAAAGGTAAGCTCCACATAAGTATCTGCATCCTCCGACGCATACTGGCTTCTCATCATATTCCCGTCACGGGCTTTGCCGCTGGTCTTGTCGTACAGGGCGTAGGTAATCGCGTCAAATACCGTCGTCTTTCCTGCGCCCGTATCCCCTGTAATGAGAAACAGGCCATGACTTACCCCTTGAAAATCAATCTCTGTCTTTTCCCCATATGAGCCAAATGCCGACATGATTAATCTGACTGGTTTCAAATCTTATTCCTCCTTTGCCTGCTCAAAGATCTGGCGCATCATCTCCACTTCCTCCTCCTTAAGCCTCGTCCCCTGAATCTCCTCGTAAAAATCTTCAAAAATCTCAAGGGGGTCCTTCATGGCCAATTCCTCATCCATCTCACGAAGCTTTTGCCTGGTTCTGGCATTATCCACACGCACCTCCAGGATATGGTCAAACACCTTCTCAAGCTGCTCTTTGGGCTTATACGGCTCTATCTCATCCTTAAGCGTCACGCTGATAAAATCTTCCCTCTCGCCTGCTTCTGCCTGCTTTATAATGTCCTCAAGCTTCCCTGTCTTTTTCTTCACATCCCGCAGAGGATGTAATGGAAGCAGGTCAATCAAGGGCGGCTGTCCCTTCTCCAAAAGGGTCACCACAGTCAGCGTCTTTACATGGCTGCACTCACTGACAGAATATTTCAGAAGCGTCCCGCAATAACGGATATGGGGGCTTCCCACGCTTTGAGGACTGTGCAGGTGGCCAAGAGCCACATAATCAAAATCCTTCACCACACGGATATCTACATTTTCAAGCCCGCCCACGCAAAAAATTTCTGAATCACACGTCATAGGACAGGCGCCAGACATATTACCTGTATAAAACTGGTGGGAAACCAATACATTTCTTCGGTTCTGATAATCAATTTCTTCTCTCTCAAGGATTCTTTGGACTGCATCCGTATATCCAGGGGGACGCTGTAATACATCCCCTTGGTCATTCGTCTTTAGCGGTTCTCCTTCAAACACATTTCTCACATAAGAAGGCTTCATAAAGGGCAAAAGATAGAAATCAACCTGGCCAAATTCATCCTTAAGCGTCACTTTTCTAAGCCTCTCCTCTCTGTCCCCCAAAGCATTTCCTGCCAGATGGATATGATGCTTCTCCAGAATATGAGACGCGTACATAAGCCTCTCCCCAGAGTCATGATTTCCGCTGATAATCAATACCGGAATTGCAGGGACAAGCTCTGACAACTGTGTGAGAAACCAGTCAAAGACCGTCACAGCCTCCGCAGACGGAACAGACCGGTCATAGATGTCACCTGCAATCACCACAGCATCCGGCTTGATGGCCTTCGCATAGTCTACCACCTCCCTAAGAATCGCCTCCTGCTCCTCCTTTAAGCTATAATGATGAAGCTGTTTGCCAATATGTAAGTCCGACAGGTGAAAAAATTTCATAAAATCTGTTCCTTTCTATTTACATGTGAAGTCAATGTACTTTATAATTTTGGATACTATACAATGAAAAGGAGAAACGATATGTTACGAGATATTGACCTTGATAAAGTGTCAGACGGGAAGCTTTACAGCAGTAATGATATGGCAAAGACAGACTGCAACGGATGCAAGGGCTGCTCCTCCTGCTGTCGTGGCATGGGCAGCTCTATTGTCTTAGATCCTCTGGACACATACAGACTTTGCACAGGACTTAAGAAATCCTTTGAAGAATTATTGAGCACATGCCTTGAGCTAAATGTAGTAGACGGCATCATTCTCCCTAATCTTCGGATGACCGAAAAGGAGGAGGCCTGTGTGTTTCTAAGTGGCGGCCGCTGCAGCATCCACTCCTTACGCCCTGGCATGTGCCGCATCTTTCCTCTGGGACGCTTCTATGAGAACCATTCATTCCAGTATTTTCTGCAGATACATGAGTGTCCTGCCCCTGGTAAGAGCAAGGTCAAGATACGCAAATGGATTGACACCCCTGATATCAAACGCTATGAAGCATTCATTGCAGACTGGCACTATTATCTGAAGCCTCTGCAGGAATACGCCATGGATTTTGAACACGGAGAAAATATCCCAAAACTGAATATGTATATTTTAAAGCAGTTTTATCTGAAATCCTATAGTAAAGAAGGAGATTTTTATCAGGAATTTTATGAAAGGCTTCTGACTGCCAAGGATTTTCTTTTAGGATAGCCAGCCTCAAGGGCATACATTACCATGTGCCCTTTTATATACCCTCTGACAGCCTCATAGCCTCCTGCACGCACCACATACGGTTCCCGTTGTCAACCACATACTTAAGACAGAGTTTAGCGCTCTCCTTTTCACCCAGTCCAAGATAAATCTGAGCCTCCTTCAAGGCAAAGATTACACGGGTCCACGGCCTGCTGGCGTTTCCATTCAGGGCGATCCTATCCCCAAGAAAACCTGCCGCCGCTTGGTAGTCCTGATTCTCAAGGGCTCTGGTCAGATTATTGCCGGCACAGAGGGTCTCAAAATACTTCCATTCTCTCTTATTCTTTGCTCTCACGCTTTGACGGAATCTCTCCTCTAATTCATGAACCTGTTGACCCATCCCTCTTTTAAAATACTGGTCAGACATTAGAATATAATAATTCGCCCTGTGTATCCCTCTAAGCTTATAGACGTTAATCTCCTGAAGCGTCTCCCATGCCCTGTCAAAATTACCCTGGTAATGCTGCGCCAGCGCAATGCTGCACAGTAGTCTATCCTTATGCAAAAGTCTGCTGCTCTTTTGGAGGCATGCCTCATATAAGAAGGGGTCACATTCTGTCGCAAGAATCTCTGCAATCTTGAGCGAGCCAAAACGCATGATAAGACATGCAACAGCAACCAGCAGCGCATACACAAGACAGATGCTTATTGAAATCAACGCAGAAATTCCTATGCCAAATTTCCACCGTATAAAATCAGAATCGATTTCCCATACCATATAAGACAGATAGGCCACCGCAAGGATGCAGATTCCAATCCCCACTCCCTGATACCGATATAGTTGTGTCCTTCTCTTTCTTACCTCTAACTCCACTATAAATCTCCTCCTGAAGCTCAAATAATCCGTTTTTCCAGATAGACGGCTACGCCATCCTCCTCATTAGTGAGTGTGATATCATCAGCAATGTCTTTGACCTCTTGTATTGCATTGCCCATCGCTACGCCTATCCCACACATCTTTAACATGCCTATATCTGCATAATCATCTCCAAAGGCAATGATTTCTGATACATCAACATGGCAGGCTTCACATACTGCTAATATTGCCTTTTCCTTTGTAATCTCACTTTTCGTAAACTTATACCAATCGCCATCCGAAAAACGCTGACTGTCAAGCTCTGGAAAATGTCCGCATAATTTCTGTGCCAGATTAGAATTGGGTATCTCAACACATATCTTCAAAGCTTCGTACTTAAAGTCTTTAAAATCCGTATATATGCTGTTGCCCCAGCTTTTGTCCTGCTTCGTTGGATTGGTTTTATAATTCCAGTAATGTGCGTCTAATGTGTCAACCGTAATCTCACAATTCATACCGCATATATTTCTTGCTGTTTCAATAAAGCTTCTTGTCTCTGCGGCTGAAAAAGAAGAACAGAGCATTTTTCCCTTTACCCGTATCAATGCCCCGCCGCTGGAAATAAGAATATCCGGCTTCATGTCTCTTAAGAAGCCCAAACAATTTTGCTCACTTCTTGATGTTGAAATACCAATCAAATATCCTTGCTTTCTACATTTGGATAATATTTCCAAAGTATGTTCAGATAGTGTCTTATCATTTCTTAATAAGGTTCCGTCCAAATCAAAAAGCAAGATTCTTTTTGTGTTTTCCATGATGTGTTCCTTTCCTACTTCTTCGGACTCCTGTTCTTCTTCATCAATTTCCTGAACTTGCGCATAACTTGTTTCTGAAAAAGCTTCTAGCATCTTGCGTATCTCATTTTGGACTATGGCGCCTGAACCCAAAGACAGAGTCACCATTAAGATGAGAATTAATTTATATATCTTTTCTTTCATCCATTTCTCCAATTCAATGCAAGAATAGCGTAGATAATGTTCCCACTCCCTACGCTATTTTCATTACACTCTGAAATTATTTCTGCACAATATTAATAATCTTCTTCGGAACATAGATTTCTTTCACAATCGTCCCCGTCAGTTTATCCGCGATTGCCGCCTTACCCGCCGCAATGGCATCCTCCTTGGAGATATCCGCCGCCACAGAAATCACGGCTCTGGTCTTGCCGTTAATCTGTACAGGCACTTCAATCTCGTCATCCTTCATCATTTCTTCATCATAGGTGGGCCATCCCGCAGTAAATACGCTACCCTCGTGTCCTAACTGTTCCCAAATCTCCTCCGCAATATGAGGGGCAAAGGGTGACAGAAGTACCGCCATGGTTGAAAGTGTCTCTTTGTCAATACCACCCTCTTTCTTTGCAATCTCAATCAGATTGTTGTTATGCTCCATGAAACCAGAGATTGCTGTGTTAAGGCTAAAGCTTTCCAGACGCTTGGTAATATCGCACACCAATCTGTGACGCTCCTTAACCATTGCCTTGGACGCCTTGATATCTCCATCCTTATTGTCCATCACAAGATTCCACACACGCTTCAGGAAACGGTTCACACCGTCAATTCCACGGTCATCCCACTCGGCATCCAACTCCGGCGGTCCTACGAACAGCTCGTACATCCGCAGAGAATCACATCCATAATCCCGCACCAAATCATCCGGCGAAACCACGTTGCCCTTGGACTTACTCATCTTAATCCCATTCTTGCCTGTAATCATCCCCTGATTAAACAGCTTCTGGAACGGCTCGTCAAAATCAATGGCCCCGATATCACACAAAAACTTGGTATAGAAACGGGAATACAGAAGGTGCAGCACCGCATGCTCCACGCCGCCAATATACATATCCACAGGAAGCAGCGCGTCTGCCTTCTCCCTGGAAACTAATTCTTTGTCGTTATGATTATCCACATACCGCAGGAAATACCAGGAGGACCCTGCCCATTGGGGCATGGTGTTCGTCTCACGCTTCGCCGCCTTTCCACAAACTGGACACTTGCAGTTCACCCACTCCTCGATTCCAGCAAGAGGCGACTCGCCGGTTCCTGTAGGCTCATAAGACTCTACCTCCGGCAGACGAAGCGGCAGCTCATCCTCCGGCACCGGAACATTGCCGCAGTCCGGACAGTGGACAATCGGAATCGGTTCTCCCCAGTAACGCTGGCGGGAGAATACCCAGTCGCGCAGCTTATAATTCACAGTGGCACGGCCAATTCCCCTCTCCTCGATAATATGGGGCGCCTCCTTTTTAAGAACCGCAGACTCCATCCCGTTCCATTCTCCGGAATTAATCATGGTTCCGCTGGCCTCTGTATATGCCTCAGTCATATGTTCAATCGCTTTCCCGTCCTTGGCAATAACCTGCACAATGGGAATTCCAAACTTGGTCGCAAACTCAAAGTCCCTGTCATCATGGGCCGGTACGCACATAATCGCCCCCGTACCATAGTCAGCCAGTACATAATCCGACAGCCAGATTGGCGTCTTTTCGCCATTCAATGGGTTTATGGCATAGCTTCCGGTAAACACGCCCGTCTTTTCCTTATCCTGCATACGGTCAACATTGGACTTCATGGACGCCTCGAAAATATATTTCTCCACAGCCTCCCTCGTCTCCTCCGTCGCCAGACTCTTAGCCAGCTCATGCTCAGGCGCCAGCACCATAAAGGTGGCGCCAAACAAGGTATCCGGCCTTGTGGTATAAACCGTAATCTTCTCGTCCCTTCCCTCTATGGGGAAATCTACTTCCGCGCCGTAGGATTTGCCGATCCAGTCTGACTGCATCTTCTTAACCTTCTCCGGCCAGTCTAATTTATCCAAATCATTCAGCAAACGCTCCGCATACGCCGTAATCTTCAGCATCCACTGGCGGAGGTTCTTCTTCGTAACCTCTGCCCCGCAGCGCTCACATTTCCCGTTCACCACTTCTTCATTGGCAAGTCCGGTCTTACAGGAAGGACACCAGTTAATGGGAAATTCCTTCTCGTAGGCAAGCCCTTCCTTAAACATCTTCACAAAAATCCACTGGGTCCACTTATAGAACTTGGGATCAGTGGTATTCACCTCGCGGTCCCAGTCGTAAAGAGCCGCAATCTCATTAATCTGCTTCTTGATGTTCTTCACATTCTCTGCCGTGGAAATCGCTGGATGCACACCCATCTTGATGGCATAATTCTCAGCCGGAAGGCCGAACGCATCCCATCCCATGGGATGAATGATATAATATCCCTGCTGCAGCTTATACCTGCTCCACACATCAGAGATTACATACCCTCTCCAGTGGCCAACATGAAGCCCGTTCCCCGAAGGATAAGGAAACATGTCCAGACAATAATACTTCTGGCGTTCCTTCCCGTTCTCATCCACCTTGACATTGACTGGATTCTTCTCCCAATTCTCACGCCATTTTTTCTCAATCGCTTTATGATTATAAGGTATCTTCGACATAATATTCATACCTCTCTTTCTGAAAAATGAGTTTCTTACTTATTATATGAAGAATGTAAAAATAAGTCAAGTAATATTTTCTTATACAAAAGTCACAATTTTAGTTGTTCCAACTCCCTGTTTAGTGTATAATAGTTGTACACAGATCATACTGATGATTTCAGTAAATGAATAATACATAAAGGAGAGGTTTACGATGGTAAATTTATTGACTGGCCCAAAAGGGAGTGGAAAGACACAGAAAATGATCGAGCTTGCGAATAAGAAAGCAAAAGAATGTAACGGTAACGTAGTATTTATCAAGAAAACCCATAGAGACACGGCAAGTGTTACGTTTGACATCCGTACAATCTGTATGGATGATTTTACCTCCATCACGAACACGGACGAATACATAGGCTTTTTATATGGCATGTATAGTTCTAACCATGATATTGAGTGCGTCTTCATTGACGGAGTTATGAAGCACGCCGACATCTCCCTTGAGAATGTGCCGGATTTTGTTGAGAGGCTGAAGAAGATTTCGACTGAATGCGGGATTGAGTTCTTTGTGAGCTTAAGCGCAGACAAGAGCGAACTTACTGATATCCGCGAGGGCGGCTACAGCTATCTGAATTAAGGCAACACGAAGGAGTATCACGGCAATGGGTGGGAATCTGCCGTGATACTTTTTTATACCTTGGTGGACGAAGTCCACCAGCCCGAAGGGCATGTATTACGGTGTGCCCTTGGGTATACACTTAAACTTTTATCCAATTTCTGCATCTCTTTTTTAGAATTCCGTATGCCGAGCCAACTGTTCTACCATTTTGAAGCAGCGTCTTAACCCTTTTCTGTAAACTGGTCACAGAAGGAAGGTTACTATACTCTGTATCTGCCGGAGCTTGAAACAACCATTCCAGGAATTCTTTATCATCCTGATTTTCTTCTATAATATCAAATCTCTCCTGAAAAGATAAGATATTAGACTCTCTTGACAACAATGGCTTCAAAACTGGCGACAGCAGCCAGGAATTGCAGGTATACTTACAAAATTGGTAATCACTGTAATAAGCTTTAAAAAACTTTTCTGCCTGCTCCATGGATTGACTCACGGAAGCCAGCGACAAATCCGCATCTGAAGGGATATGGACTGCGATTACATTTTCACGGTTATACTCCTTGAATTCATATTCCAGCGCCCCAATTCTAAACAGACTCATACTGACCTGCCTGTAGGTCCACCACCCTCTGTCAAAAAACATGCGGCCGTTTTTCTTCTTACATTCCTCCATAAATCTTGTAAAACATTTCATGGTGTCTATGTAAATGTTCACTGGAATATTCTTCTCCACATATTTCTCATATATGCGGCAGGCACATTCCAACTGGCAATAGAGCATTCTCAGATGTTCTTCATCTTCCTGAAAAATAGTTTTAAGACGCTGGTAAGCCTCCCAGGATGATTTTCTGTCAACCATTTGATTCAACTCATTTTCCACCGCTTTCATATCCATATGACTGTCCATTAATTTCAACTTTTGAATTATTTCAGGCTGTAATTGAATCAGATTATATAATTTTTCCTGGGTCATTCCCATTATAACCACACCTCTCCATCCTATTTTACCTAGATTTTTAATATCTTCATTATAACGCAAGAGTTTTTTTCTTGACAACCTTATATTTATCAATTACACTTTATTTACAGAGACAATGGTAGCTATATGGCAGAACTGTCTTTT
>ERZ808028.1889-NODE-1889-length-11275-cov-3.506698_pt1 | contig 11275 bp, 9 predicted proteins | sample MGYA00380184_ERZ808028 | MGnify/ENA primary metagenome ERZ808028 (study PRJEB31490, sample SAMN06133397) | mouse gut metagenome | isolation source: J8_1 | host: mice | place: China: Chengdu | collected 2015-05 ...
AAGGCAGGACCGGCAGGAACTGCATGAGATTACATAGGAAAGGCGGATAAGCATGGCATTAGATGAGAATATGGTGGTACCGGGGCATGTGGCCCTCATACTGGACGGCAATGGAAGATGGGCAAAAAAGCGGGGACTTCCCCGGACCATGGGACACAAGGAGGGCTGCGTCACGGTGGAAAAGACGGTTGAGATAGCTGCAAGGATGGGAATCCGCTATCTGACCGTGTACGGCTTTTCCACGGAGAACTGGAAGCGCCCGCTGGAGGAGGTTTCCGCCATCGTGGGCCTGCTGAAAAAGTATCTGCTGGAGTCCATCGAAAAGATGGAGAAGGACAAAATTAAGCTCCACTTTTTTGGTGATCTGGAGCCGCTGCCCCAGGAGCTCAAGGATATGTGCCGGAAAACCAGCGAGATTTCCGAGCGGTATGAGGGGATGCAGGTCAACGTCTGCTTCAACTATGGGGGACGGGACGAGATCGTTCGGGCCGCCCGACATTTCGCCGCAGACTGCGCGGCGGGAGGACGGAAACCGAAGGAGCTGACCGAGGTGCTGTTTTCCGAATACCTCTGCTCCAATGGTGTACCCGACCCGGATCTGGTGATCCGCCCCAGCGGGGAAGTGCGCATTTCCAACTTCCTGCTGTGGCAGTCCGCCTATGCGGAATTCTATTTTACTGACGTACTGTGGCCCGATTTTTCCAAAGAGGAGCTGCATAGGGCGTTGGCGGCCTACCAGGGCCGTTCCCGCCGTTTTGGAGGTGTCTGAGTGGGTAAGCGAATCATGGTGGCGGTTATTTTCATCCCGCTCCTGCTGGTGCTGTTTTACCTGATTTCTCCCGCGTATCCTTGGGCTCTGTGCCTCCTCATTGCCGGGCTGTCCATGATCGCGGTGCATGAGGTGCTCTGGTCCACCGGCTTTTTGAAGCATACCCGCATCTCCGGCTACTCCATCATACTGGCCGGGCTGATTCCCTTCTGGGTCTACTATGACGGGCGGCCTCTGCCCGCGCTGTGCGGCCTGTTCGTGTATGTGGTGCTTCTCTTTGCAGAGGCCATCGCAAGCCACAAGCGCCTGTCTCTGGAGAAGCTGGGAGGCGCCTTTTTCCTGACTGTGGTGATCCCCTTCTTCCTGTCCTCCTTCCTGCGCATTCGCCAGATGGAGCACTGGGAGCCTTTGCTCATCCTGCCCCTGGTGGCGGCCTTTATCAGCGATGCCTTCGCACTGTTTGCGGGCATGGCTTTCGGCAGGCACAAGCTGGCGCCGGAGCTCTCTCCTAAAAAGACGGTGGAGGGGGCCGTGGGCGGCTTTGTGGGGACGGTGGTGTGCACGGTACTGTACGGCGTGCTGCTCCGCTTCGCCTTCGGCTATACTGTGAACTACCTGTACCTGGCCCTCTACGGAGCCCTGGGCAGCGCCATCTCCCAGATGGGCGACCTGTCATTTTCCTATATCAAGCGGCAGTACGGAATCAAGGATTTCGGCAACATTTTTCCCGGACACGGCGGCGTGCTGGACCGGTTTGACAGCGTGATCTTCTGCGCGCCCCTGATCGAATTGTTGCTCCGGTTCCTGCCCGCCGTGGGAGGAGCATAGCATGGAACAAAACCGCTGTATTTCTCTGCTGGGCTCCACTGGCTCCATCGGGCGGCAGTCACTGGACGTGATTGCCGCCTGTGGCATGCGTGTGGCCGCCTTAACGGCCAACCGGGACGTGGAGCAGATGGAGAAGCAGTGCCGCCGCTTCCGGCCGGAGCTGGCGGTGATGATGGACCCGGAGTCCGCCGCGTCCCTGCGCCTGCGCCTGGCTGACACGCCCATCCGCGTGGCGGAGGGGATGGAGGGCCTGCTGGAGGCGGCCAGCCTGGAGACGGCGGACACAGTGCTCACCGCCGTGGTGGGGATCGTGGGACTCCGTCCCACTTTGGCCGCCATCCGGGCTGGTAAGCGCATCGCCTTGGCCAACAAGGAGACCCTGGTGTGCGCCGGGGAGCTGGTGAGCGATGCGGCTGCATGGAGCGGCTCCCAAGTGGTGCCGGTGGACTCGGAACACTCCGCCATCTTCCAGTGTCTCCAGGGCTGCCAGGACAGGGGAGAGGTGCGCCGCCTGATCCTGACCGCCTCCGGCGGCCCCTTCTGGGGATGGAAAGGGGAAGATCTTGCCGGAGTGACGGTAGAGCAGGCTCTGGCCCATCCCAACTGGAATATGGGGGCCAAGATCTCCGTGGACTCGGCCACCATGATGAACAAGGGGCTGGAATTTATTGAGGCCATGCGCCTTTACCACATGCCCCCGGAAAAAATCTCCATTGTGATTCACCGGGAGAGTATAGTCCATTCCCTGGTGGAATACTGTGATCATGCGGTGCTGGCGCAGCTTGGCGTGCCCGATATGCGCCTGCCCATTCAATACGCCCTGACTTGGCCCGGCCGGGTTGCGGCGGTGGCAGAGCCGCTGGACCTGCTGTCCTGCCCGCCCCTGACCTTCCATGCGCCGGACTATGTGGCGTTCCCCTGTCTGGCCCTGGCCCTGGAGGCCGCCCACACCGGCGGCAGCGCCACGGCGGTGCTCAACGGGGCCAACGAGGAGGCCGTGGGGCAGTTCCTGGCCGGACAGCTCTCTTTCTCCGGCATTGCGGAGCAGGTGGCCTACGCCATGGCCGCGGTTCCCGCGGTGCAGTCTCCCTCCCTGGGGGACATTCTGGACGCGGATCAGGCGGCCCGGGAGGCCGTACGGGGACACCGGCCCGATACGCACTGAGTAAGGAGCGATGCTATGACCATCCTGTTCATCCTGATTACCATCCTGCTCTTCGGCGCGCTCATCGCCATCCATGAGTTCGGACACTTCATCGCGGCCAAGACCCTGGGGGTGCGGGTGGAGGAGTTCGCCATCGGTATGGGCCCTAAGCTGCTCTCCAGGACAAGGGGGGAGACGACCTACTCTCTCCGGGCCCTGCCCATCGGAGGGTTCTGCTCCATGGAGGGTGAGGAGGAGGCCTCGGACGATCCCCGGTCCTTCAGCGGTAAGCCGGCGTGGAAAAAATTCATCATTCTGGTGGCCGGAGCATTTTTGAATTTTGTGACGGGGCTGGTGATCCTGCTGGTGCTCTTTTCCGTGGCGGGGAGTCCGTCCGCGCCGGTGGTCAGCGGTTATCTGCCGGGGGCGGAGGACATTCAGGAGACCGGCCTGCTGCCCGGCGACGAATTCTACCGCATCGACGGGCACCGCATCTATTTCCAGAGCGATGCGATTCTTTTCCTGGGCCGGGCGGGGGAGGATGTGGCCGTCGAGGTGCTCCGGGACGGCCGGCGGCTCGATCTGGGCACTCTGCACCTGCCCTACCGTACCCTCACCGACGAGAGCGGCCAGCAGAGCCTGAAGCGGGGAGTCATGGTGGGGGAGCTCCGGGAGGCCGGGCCCCTGGGCACCCTGCGCAACGCCTGGTACCAGTCTATCGACTACGTGCGAACGGTATGGCTCAGTCTGGGGGATCTGATCCGCGGCGCGGTGAGCCTCAACGACATGGCCGGCCCCATCGGCATCTTCGCCATGGCCGGTGAGGTGGGCCAGCAGGGGGCGGCTGCCGCCGGAATGGCCGGGGCTCTGCTCAATATTTTCAGCTTTGTGGCGCTGATCGCCATCAATCTGGCGGTGATGAACCTGCTGCCCATCCCCGCTCTGGACGGCGGGCAGATTCTTTTCCTACTCGTGGGCGGCATTTACCACTTCTTCACCCACAGGCGTATCGACCAGAAGTACCTGGGCTATATCAATATGGCGGGCTTCTTCTGCCTCATTGCCCTGATGGTGGTGGTGGCCGTCAGCGACGTAAACAAATTGATCCTGTAGGGAGGCTTGTCCTATGACCAGACAGATTCGCGTGGGCGGCGTCCCCATCGGGGGGGTGCTCCGGTCACCATTCAGTCCATGACCAACACCCGCACCGACGATGTGTCCGCCACAGCGGAGCAGATCAAACGTCTGGCGGCGGCGGGGTGCGAGATTGTGCGGGTGGCGGTGCCCGATCTGGCCGCCGCCCGGGCGGTGGGGGCCATTCGGGAGCGGAGCCCCATCCCTCTGGTGGCAGACATCCATTTCGATTACCGGCTGGCCCTGGAGTGCGTGGCCGCCGGGTGCGACAAAGTGCGCATCAATCCGGGCAACATCGGCGGGGAGGACCGGGTGAAGGCGGTGGCCGACGCCTGCCGCCAAAAGGGGATTCCCATCCGTATCGGAGTCAACGGCGGCTCCCTGGAGAAGCCCATCCTGGCCAAATACGGCGGGGTGACGCCGGAGGCCCTGGTGGAGTCGGCCTTTGGACATATCCGCCTGCTGGAGAAATTTGACTTCACCGACATATGCGTGTCCCTCAAGTCCTCCAGCGTGCGCACCACCATGGCGGCCTACCGCCTGATGAATCAGGAAAGTGATTATCCTTTACATCTTGGGGTGACGGAGACCGGCACCCTGCGCATGGGCACCCTCAAATCCGCGGTGGGCATCGGCGGCTTGCTGGCCATGGGTATCGGGGACACCATGCGGGTGTCTCTCTCCGCCGATCCGGTGGAGGAGGTATACGCCGCCCGGGACATCCTCAAGGCCGCCGGGGTGCGGAAGGAGGGACCGGAGCTGGTGTCCTGCCCTACCTGCGGGCGCACCCGTATCGACCTCATCGGCCTGGCCACCCAGGTGGAGGAGCGGCTCAAGGCCGTGGACAAGCCCATCACCGTGGCGGTCATGGGCTGTGTGGTCAACGGCCCCGGAGAGGCCTCCGCCGCCGACGTGGGCATCGCCGGCGGCAACGGGGAGGGCCTGCTCTTCCGCAAGGGAGAGATCGTGAAAAAGGTTCCCCAGGAGGCCCTGGTGGACGAGCTTTTCGCACTAATTGAGGAACTTTGACGGAGGAGGCAGGAGCGTTTCAACCATGTCACAGGCACAGAAGATTCCCTTTTTGAATTTGTTTTCCGCCTGGCGGCCCGGTGAAGAGCTGGCGGCCCTGGCAGGCGGCTATCTGGTCACGGGGGCGGTGATCGATAAGGCGGCCCGCTCTATCCGCGCCAAGGTGGAGTGCCCCCGAATGCCCGAGGAGGGCCTGCGGCACCAGATCGAGAAGAGCCTGGCCTTGGCCTACCGGGTGGAGCGGGTGGAGCTGGAGATGGGAGCGGCGGCCGCGACTGCTCCCGCATCGGCTCCTGTGGCGGCTGAACCGGCTCCTGCGGCCAGCGCCCCTCCTCCGCCGCCCCCGGCCGCCCCGGCGGAGGAGGATGCCATGGCGGCCTTCCGCCGCACGGAGGAGATCCGCCGGAGAGCTCTGGCTGGTCTCAAAACTGCCAGCCCGCGGGAGAAAAAGGCGGCCTCCGGCGGCCCGAGAGGAAAGCTGCTCTACGGCAAGCACGAAATCAAGCGGGAGAGCATCCCCATGAGCACCCTGGAGCTGGACATGGGAACCGTCATCGTCAAGGGAGACGTATTTGCCGTGGATCACCGGGAGCTGAAAAAGCGGGGTGCCTGGGTGGTGTGCTTCGATGTGACGGACTATACCGGCTCGGTGCGGGTGTCCAAGTTTTTCCCCGGTGACGAGGGGAAGGGCATTGTGGACGGGGTGAAGAAGGGCCAGCATCTGGTGATTCAGGGCAAGCTGAACATCGACCGCTTCACCGGCGACATGGTGCTGGAGCCCTACGCCATCATGGAGAGCGCCAAGCCCATGAAGACCGACGACGCGCCGGAGAAGCGGGTGGAGCTCCACCTGCACACCACCATGTCCTCCATGGATGCCCTCACCCAAGTGAGCCCCAAGGCGGGGCCGGACAAGAACGTGGTCAAGCGGGCGGAAGCGTGGGGCCATCGGGCCATCGCCATCACCGACCACGGCGTGGCCCAGGCATTCCCCGACGCATGGCACTCGGCCAAGAAGATCAAGGTGCTTTACGGCGTGGAGGCGTACTTCATCAACGACGTAGACGACCGGGTGGTGGTACACGGGGACAAGGAACAAGACTTTACAGGCGATATCGTCTGTTTCGACATTGAGACTACCGGCCTGGACAAGCGGCGGGATGTAATCACCGAGATCGGAGCGGTGGTACTGCGGAACGGGGAGGTGGTGGAGCAGTTCTCCACGTTTGCTGATCCTGAACGGCCTCTGACCCGCGAGATCACCGAGCTTACCGGCATCACCGACGAGATGCTGAGGGGAGCCCCCTCCCAGGCGGAGGCCATAAATGCCTTTCTGGACTTTGTGGGGGAGCGCCCGCTGGCCGCCCACAATGCGGAGTTCGACATGGGCTTCATCGCCGAGGGGTGCCGCCGCATGGGCCGCCCCTTCGACAGCACCTCCATCGACACGCTGATTCTGGCCCAGAACCTGCTGCCGGAGCTGGGCAAGCACAAGCTGGACATCGTGGCGGAGCACCTGAACCTGCCTGCCTTCAACCACCACCGGGCCTATGACGACGCGGCTACGGTGGGCTATATGCTGGTACCTTTCTTCGAGATGCTGCGGGACAGGGGTGTACATACCCTCCAGCAGATCAATCCGGCTATGGCCAGGCTGCGTACCGGGGGCAAGGCCCGCCGCCAGCCCAAGCACCTAATCGTGCTGGCCAAGAACCAACTGGGCCTACGCAATCTCTACAAGCTCATCTCGGCCTCTCACCTGGACCACTTCAAACGCTACCCCATCATGCCCAAGAGCCTGATCAACCAGCACCGGGAGGGACTCATTATCGGCTCGGCCTGCGAGGCTGGAGAGCTGTTTCAAGCAGTTGTAAAGCGGAAAGACTTTGCGGAGCTTAAGCGCATTGCCTCCTGGTACGATTTCCTGGAGATTCAGCCTCTGTGCAACAATGCCTTCATGCTGCGCAAGGGTATGGTGCAGAGCCAGGAGGAGCTGAAGGACTTCAACCGCACCATCGTATCCCTGGGTGAGGCGCTGGACAAGCCCGTGTGCGCCACCGGCGACGTCCATTTCCTGGACCCGGAGGACGAGATCTACCGCCACGTCCTGCTGGCCTCCAAGGGCTTTGAAGATGCCGACTCCCCGCTACCCATTTACTTTAAGACCACCACCGAGATGCTGGAGGAGTTTGCCTATTTGGGGAAGGAGAAGGCCTATGAGGTGGTGGTGCGCAATACCAACCTGGTGGCCGACTGGTGTGAGGACGTAGTGCCTCTGCCCCAGGGGCTGTTCGCCCCCAAAATCGAGAACTCAGCGGAGGAGCTGACCAGTCTGGTCTGGGGGAAAGCAAAAGCCCTTTATGGCGAGGAGCCGCCCAAAATCGTGGTGGACCGCATCAATGCCGAGCTGGGCGACATCATCAAGTGCAAGTACGACGTCATTTATATGTCGGCCCAGAAGCTGGTGCAGGACTCCCTGGCCCACGGCTACCTGGTGGGCTCCCGTGGCTCCGTGGGCTCGTCCCTGGTAGCCTTCATGTCGGGCATCACGGAGGTGAACTCCCTGCCGCCCCACTACCGCTGTCCCAAGTGCAAGCACTCGGACTTCGACACTGCCAAGGAGAAGGGGATCGGCTGCGGCGCGGACATGCCCGACGCGGTGTGCCCCGTCTGCGGAACGCCCTACGCCAAGGACGGCTTCAACATCCCCTTCGAGACCTTCCTGGGCTTCGGCGGCGACAAGGTGCCCGACATCGATCTGAACTTCTCCGGCGAATATCAGGCCAACGCCCACCGGTACACCTTTGAGCTGTTCGGGCAGACCCACGTGTTCCGGGCGGGCACCATCGGCACCGTGGCGGAAAAGACCGCCTTCGGCTATGTCAAGAAGTACATGGATGAGCGGGGAAGGACGGTAAACCGGGCGGAGGAGAACCGGCTGGCTCAGGGCTGCACCGGCGTCAAGCGCACCACCGGCCAGCACCCCGGCGGCATGGTGGTCATCCCCCAGAACCGGGAGATCTACGACTTCTGTCCGGTGCAGCACCCCGCCGACGATCCCAACAGCGACATCATTACCACTCACTTCGAATATCACTCCATGGAGTCCAACCTGCTCAAGCTGGACATGCTGGGCCACGATGATCCCACCATGATCCGCATGCTCCAGGATCTCACCGGGGTGGATCCGCAAAAGATCCCTCTGGACGACCGGGACACCATGAGCATCTTCACCTCCTCTGAGGTGCTGGGCTTCGTGGACGACCCCATCCTGGGCCCAACCGGCGCCGTGGCCATCCCGGAGTTCAACACCAAGTTTACCCGCGGCATGCTGGTGGACACCCAGCCCCACGAGTTTGACATTCTCCTGCGCCTGTCCGGCTTCTCCCACGGCACCGACGTGTGGCTGGGCAACGCCCGGGATCTGATTGTGGATCAGGGCGTCCCGGTCGGCCAGGCCATCGGCTGCCGGGACGACATCATGCTCTTCCTCATCTCCTGCGGCATGCCGGAGAAGCGGGCCTTCAAGATCATGGAGTCGGTGCGTAAGGGCCGGGGCCTGCCCGAAGGGGCGGAGGAGGAGATGAGGGCCGCCGGCGTACCCGACTGGTACATCGGCTCCTGCAAGAAGATCAAGTACCTGTTCCCCAAGGCCCACGCGGTGGCCTATGTCATGATGGCCTTCCGCATCGCCTGGTTCAAGGTCCACCGCCCCCTGGCCTTCTACGCCGCCTTCTTCTCTATCCGCGCCAAGGCCTTCGACGCCACCTTCATGTGCCAGGGGATGGACGTGTGCAAGGCTAAAATGCGGGAGATTGAGAGCAAGGAGAAGCCCTCTCCCGTGGAGGAGGATATTTTGGTCACCCTTGAGGTGGTCTATGAGTTCTATCTGCGGGGGTTCACCTTTGAGCACATGGATCTCTACCGCTCCCACGCGGTCAACTTCCTGCCAGACAATGAAAAGGGAAGCCTGCTGCCCCCCTTTACCTCTGTGCCCGGTCTGGGCGAGACGGCGGCCTGGTCTATCATGGAGCAGCGGGAGGGAAAGCGGTTTATATCCATCGAGGAGTTTTCCGCAGCCTGTCCCAAGGTCTCCAAGACCCACATCGAGCAGCTCAAGGCCGCTGGTGCTCTGGACGGCATGCCGGATACGAGTCAGATTACCCTGTTCGACGGACTGTTTTAACCGGCATGCCGTCCGCTGCCTGTAGCGTCCGAGCGTTTTGCCGCAGGCAAAACCTCGATGGCGGGCGAATTGATTTCGCCCCGCCAGATGGAGGGAAACGGGCCCCCAGGGACGGCACGGCCGCCCCTGGGCCATGCCGGATACGAGTCAGATTACCCTGTTCGACGGACTGTTTTAACCGGTATCCTGTCCTCTGTTGCCTACGGCGATTGTTAGGGCGCAGAGGAATTTCTGAGTGGAATTTACAGTTGTAACAGAATAAAATCCGTGGTATTCTTATGCCATCCAGATGAGAAAGGAGTGTATTTATTATGCTGAACGAAAAAGTTGCCTCTCTGCTGAACGAGCAGATCAATAAGGAGTTCTACTCCGCTTACCTGTATCTGGAGTTCTCCGCCTACTTCGAGGACGAGGGACTGGATGGCTTCGCCAACTGGTACAAGGTGCAGGCGCAGGAGGAACGGGATCACGCCATGCTTATGTTCCAGTATCTCCAGAACAACAGCCACCGCCCGGTGCTGGAGGGCATTGCCAGGCCCACCGCCGCCCCCAACGGCAGGCTGGAGGTGCTCAAGGCCGGCCTGGCCCATGAGCAGTATGTCACCAATCTGATTCACACGATCTACGATGCAGCCTATGAGGTCAAGGACTTCCGCACCATGCAGTTCCTGGATTGGTTTGTCAAAGAGCAGGGCGAGGAGGAGAAGACCGCCGAGGATATGATCAAAAAGATGGAGCTCTACGGCGACGATGCCAAAGGCCTCTACATGCTCAACAGTGAGCTGGCGGGCCGCACCTATGCAGCTCCCAGTCTGGTACTGTAACCTGTAGTTGAAACTGTAGACAAGGTGGGTGCCCTGCTATGGACAGGGCACCCACCTTACACATATATGCCGCGTCAGGGCATAAAAAGCTCAGGCCGCGTAGTCCAGGGCGACTGGGCGCTGGTGACAAACATAGTATAGAGGCGGCTGAGGGTATTCCAGCTCTCCTGATCCAGCGTCCCGGTTTCCGGACGGTGATTCAGATGTTGAATCCACTTGATGTTGTGCTCGGTGGCGGCATTGTTTACCCCGGAGACATCACAGGTTTCCACGCCGTTCAGGACCCGAGACAGCCCGCAGAACATGGACTGTACCAGGTTAAGATGAACGCTGGCCTCACCCGGTGCGACGGAAAACTCTGGACTTGGAAAGCTGCGGGTGGGCAGCGGAGTGAGGCGGGAAACCACCTGGTGATACAAGGAAACGATAGCGTCCCAGGTGGCCTGGTTTACCTGTCCGGTGACCGGAGGGAAAAATTCCCTCTGAAAGAGCATGACGGCCTCTAGGGTGCGTTCGCCGAAAATTCCGTCCGGCGTGAGACGGGGGAGGAAGGGGTAAGCGAAAGAAATGGTGCGCAGCATGGTTTGGAGGCTGCGTACGGGCTGTCCAATCAGGTGGAGTTGGGAGCGAATCATGTGGCGTCTTCTCCTCTCTCGTCGGTGCTGCCCAGTGTCATGGGTTGGCCGGGGTACTGGGTCAGGCTGGTGGCTTCGCTCTCGGGAAGCTCCGGCCGGAACTGCTCTGGGATGACATTGGTATATTGGCTCATGGTATCCACTATGCCCACATAAAATCGGTAGAGTGCGGCCCAGGTGTCCTCTCCCACAACGCCGTCTTGGTACAGACCAGCCATCTGTTGAAGAGCCAGGACTGCGTTTTGGGTGGATTGCCCGAAAATCCCGTCCACAGCCACCGGGGGGATGTTATTATAAAACTCCGCCACCACAGAGAGAAGGTACTGTATTACCTTGACATTTTCTCCGGTGTCGCCGAGGGAAATGGTATCGGGGCGGTTGACGGGCACCAAGGTGGTGTAGAAGGTCTGACCCTCGCTGACCAGCTCCGCCAATTCCAGAACGCCCACGTACAGAAAGACCAGCTTATACCAGGTGGCGTTTCCAACGACTCCGTCCGGCGTCAGGCTGAAAATCTGCTGGAAGAGGGCGCCCCACTGCAGGCAGGGGAACTGCCAATCTTTGTCCTTACCAACCGTGATAAGTCGGAGGGAGCAGGGGTTATGGTACAAGATGGGGTCCTGAAAAAAGTGGGGGAACTGCTTGGGGCGGATTATTATGTGCTCCCCTCATCCATCCATGAAGTGCTTGTCCTGCCGGATAACGGAGAGATGGATGTAAAGGAAC
>ERZ808028.1890-NODE-1890-length-11265-cov-9.683500_pt1 | contig 11265 bp, 19 predicted proteins | sample MGYA00380184_ERZ808028 | MGnify/ENA primary metagenome ERZ808028 (study PRJEB31490, sample SAMN06133397) | mouse gut metagenome | isolation source: J8_1 | host: mice | place: China: Chengdu | collected 2015-05 ...
TTCCCGGGGGACTGCGTGTCCCTGCTGGTGATCCCGCGCCTGCCCTTCTCCCGGCCCGACGCGCTGAAGGAGAAGAAGCGGGCGGAGTATCCCTCGCTCCGCTCCTTCATTCGAGCGGTGGTGGTGCCAGAGATGCAGATCAAGCTGAAGCAGGGCTTCGGGCGGGCCATCCGCACCGAGACGGACACCTGCGTGGTGGCCATCCTGGATGAGCGGTCCGCACCAGGCCGGCGGCACCATGACGCCATGCTGGCCGCCCTGCCCGACCTGCCCCAGACCAGCAGCCTGGAGGAGGTGGTGGAGTTCATCTACCGCCTCAAAGGGCCGGACTACTTCAAAGAGGGCTCCTGTCGAACTCAGGAGACCACGCAATGAGAACAGCGATCAAAAAGCCCATGAGCTTGGATGATCTCCCGGATTTTTGTTCTTTAGAGGAATTTTCCGAGGTGTTCCGTGTGTCCCGCTCAACGGCATACCGTATGGCGGCGCGGGGGAATATCCCCTGTCTGCGAATCGGACGCCGTATGATTGTGTCCAAGGAACATCTGATACGCTGGATCGACAGGTCTATCTCTTGCGAAAAAGACATGGAGGGTGAATAGAATGGCGAGACGGGAAAAAGGGGAGGGGACTCTCTACCAAGCCAAGGATAAAAGCTGGGTGTATCAGTACAGTGTGGACGGCAAACGAAAGACCACGCGCTTTCGCCGTAAGGCCGACGCCAAAGCGTTCATGGCGGCGCTGGCTGCGGGCCAGACTGAGATCAGTGTTGAGAAGCCTCCCACTGGGTTGCAGCAGGCGGAGCCCATCACGGTGGGGGAATGGATGGACCGCTGGCTGGAGAAGTACGCGAAGCCCATCGTGAAGTTGTCCACCTATTGCAGCTATGAACAGCTCATCCGAAGCCATGTCAGGCCTCAAATTGGCAACCGCTACATAAATACCCTGACAGGGGAGGATCTGCAGGATTTTTTCAACGAGCGGAGAGCACAGTGGAACCTGAAACGGAAAGGTGGCCTTTCCTCCAAGACGCTGACGAACCTGCGCAACATGATGCATCTGGCCTTTGGGCAGGCGGTGAGAAACAAGCTGCTGCCGGAAAACCTGGTAGAAGGAGTACGGCTTCCGAAAGCGGAAAAGCATGAGATGCGGGTGCTGGACCAAGAGGAGCAAACCCGGCTGATCCTAGCGGCTCGGAGGGCGCCGGAGCCCGCCGCCTTCGGCATCATTTTCGACCTGTTCACCGGGCTGCGGATGGGGGAGTTATGCGGCCTGCGCTGGGAGAATGTGGACATGGATGGCCGCTCGTTCAAAGTCTGCGAAACCAGGAACCGTCTGCGAAACTTCGACGACTCTGTGGAGACCTCCACCAGCGTGGAGACAGTGAGCTCCACAAAGACGGACAGCTCCCGCCGGACGGTGTTCATTATGGACGGGCTGTATCAAGACTTTTTGGACTATCATGCCATCCAGATGTCCATACAAAAGCAAAATCCGGGCTATAACCCGGATGGCTATGTGTTCTGCCAGGAAAACGGCCAGCCTTACGAGCCGCGCACCTATCAGGATCTGTTCAAACGCTGCGTCCGGCAGGCCGGTATCCCGGATGCCAACTTTCATTCGCTGCGTCACACATTTGCCACACGGGCGATGGAGCAGGGGATGGACGTGGTGACGCTCTCCCGCCTGCTGGGACACGCCACCCCGTCTGTCACGCTGGACAAGTATGGCCACGCCCTCAACGACCACAAGCGGGCCAGTGTGGAGAAGCTGGGCGGCGTTTACAACGCCGGGCGAGGCTCCGCAGGAACGGTAACTTTTTGGGCAGTGTTGGGTTTTACGAAAGTGGAGAGGAGCTGCGGTTCCTCCCCGCTTTTTTGCCGCAGAACCCTTCGACACCTGCATCAGCGAAAAAAAGAAAAGTGAGAAATAAGCATCAGATAAGCATCACAGAAAATGCTCCTGAACTTTTTAAAAAGAAAAACCGCCGATTTCTTGTGAAATCAGCGGTTTTTTGGTTGCGGGGGCCGGATTTGAACCGACGACCTTCGGGTTATGAGTTCAGAAATGAGTGTTTTCTATCGTTTTGTAAAATGCCGTAAGTCGTTGCAGCACAACGGTTTCGTCCATTTCTTTGTTTTGCATCGTGGAGTAAAATAGTTGAACTTTTCATAATGGAGTTGAATTTTTGTTGAACTCAGAAAGGGCCGGGGAACGCCCCCCGGCCCTGTTTCCGTTTACGCCGCCTGAGAGTAGTCGATGATCGAAACCTCCTGCATCAGCTTCTTCGCGGCCTCGATGATTGCTTCCAAGTGCTGGACCACATCGGCGGTATAGATGATCTCATTGCACTCGCTGCACTTGTAACAAGGCACATTCCTGACAATGATAAGGCACCCGCCTAAATCCGTCACACTTGTGGTCAATCCCTTTTCTGTGGCCGCGCCGCATAACTGGCATTTCATAGATCAACACTCCTTCCTGGTTTTGAAATCCGGCTCCCATACGCCGGGGTCCGGGCGATAGGCCGTAATGAGATAAATCCAGTCGCTGTCATGGCTTACTACGACGTGGATATGTTCCCCGTCAATAGCCGCGCCCAAAATCAAACAGCTGGGGAATGGCTTATCATCCTCATATTGTTTGATGATCTCCCCAGTGTCAATACATCGGATGATGTCATTCACAGCGATACCGCGCTCCACCAAGCGGCGGCGGGCATGTTCCGTGATGGCTATCTGCTCCGGCCTGTTCAGAGCCCGCAGCTGTTCAATGGCTATCATTTGGTGTCCCCCAGCTTCCTTGCAGCCTCATCCCGTTTCGCCTGAGTGACCACCGCTCGGACTACAAAATCGTGCAACCCCTCTCTCGTGGCCTCTGAGGCGTCTACAGCGCATTTGTATGCCTCAGAGTGTAAGGATACCACCCCGGCGTCAAGCGGGCCTTCACGGATCTCTGAGACGCCTCTGAGGCCGTCCTGGGATATCTGGTGGTCTATGGCGCGGTTGATGAAGCCGTTGACGCTCTCGCCCTGGGCTTCGGCGTGGGCCTTGATGATGTCTTTTTGGCCCTTATCCACACGAACCTTTATTTCGTCATAGTTTTCTTTCATATACTTGCTTACTGCCCGTTGTTGTGCTTTTGATGCTGGCATAAGTTCCACCTCCTAATCGGGAGCACCAGAAAATCCGGCACCTCCCCCATTATGCTTTTATTATACCATATTTGTCTATCGGGTACAATATACAATATTAACAATATATTGGGTACGATATTGTTTAATCTGTCAATTGATATATCGGGTACGATATGTTATTATAATCATGTCAGGAGGAAACAGCACCGGCAAAGGTTCCAATGAGTAGCCGAAAGGCGAAAAAAGATGGCCAGGAAGAGCGGAACAGGATCTGGCAAGCCCCTATGAGGAGACTCCCACAATGCCTACCGCCGCCGGTGCTCCCTTCAAAAAACTTAGGAGGTACACATGATGAGCATGAATGAGATCGAAGCCAGGTGCCGGGAGCTACGCCAGCTTCAGAACCTGATCGAGGAGGCCCAGCAGGAGGCAGAGGCTATCAAGGACGCCATCAAGGCCACGCTCACCGCCCAGGGAGTGGACGAGCTGCGGGCCGGGGAGTACAAGGTGACGTGGAAGCCGGTCACCACCACCCGCATTGACGCTAAGGCGTTCCAGCAGGCGTTCCCGGAAGTGGCCCAGGCGTTTAGCAAGACCAGCACCACGCGCCGGTTCTGCGTGGCATGAGCGGCCTAGAACAACAGCGGCTGGACCGGCTCTACGCACTCCTGAAGAAGGAGAAGGACCCGGACACCGCCGCCACCCTGCGCTGGGCGATCTTCACACTGGAGCAGTACCTAAAACGAACGGGCCCCACATCCAACCAGCCGACCAAAGCGTTTGGATGTGAAGCCCGCAACCCACGAGGGGGTCGAGATGATTATACACCCGGCTCCCTCCGAAATCAAGGAGGTTTTCAGAAAAATGACCGAGATTGAGAAGATGCAGAAGTACATCGAGCGGACGAAGATCCCCAACGATCCGAAAGACAATTACTGCTTCCGCCTGGGAGAGATGGAAGAGGTGAGGAAGTATGCACAGTCTGACATGTTCGGTGCTTTGTGCTTTCTCTTCGAGTACGGAAAGGCCAAAGGCTACCGGGCCGCGAAGGCGGAGGTGCGGGCATGAACACGACTATCACGTTAGAAGGTGTTGCCGCCCTGAATGCCCAGCGCATGATCGTCGAGGCCCGCGATAAGTGGCCTATATTGAATGGCGCAACGGATGAGGCGGTGTTGACTATTCTCGTCAGTCATGCTCTCGCAAAGGAGGTGACAGTGTGAAATTCACCTGGAAGCATGGAAACCGCTCCTTCGAGCTGGAGCGCCAGCCCATGCCCCCAGATCGGTTCGCCGCTCTGTGCAAGCTGGCCGGGGCCGTGATCGGCGGGGGTGTGCTGCTGGCCCTGGTGCATATGCTGGATGTGTGGGGGCTTGTCTGGGCGGTTGCGGCTCTGGTGCTGGTGGGCCTGGGCAGGATGGCGGGGGATATGATGAAATAGACGAAGGGCCGGGAGTATTCCCCCGGCCCCTCTCTTTTGCCCGTGAATGCCCCTACGCGGTGCGTTGGCCCGCTCGTGGTATAACTACACTCTTTCGAGCGGGCGCGGCTCTGTAGGCTTTATATGATGCGAGTGTTAAAAACTTAACAAGAGGCCTCGCGGGCGGTGGAATTGGGATCGGCTCAAATCTGAGCCGATTTCCCCCAGAGGAAGCACCCACAAAATGAGGGTGCTTTTGAAATATCGCCAATTTTGACGATGTTCACCGCCAAAGGGTTGGATTTGAAATCGAGCCCTTCGGCGGCGGAATAATTGCATTTGAAATGCGAGAAGTCAAGAATCAAAGCGCTTGTGGCACCGAATCGGCCCCGCCGTCAGAGGTGGGGAGTGGGGGGCGGAAATTTCATGTACCATGCTGGGTGGCATTTTACCACCCCACGCCCTGAATCGGGCCGGGTGGTACGGCAATTTGCCGTACCCATTGGAATCGCCCCCCGGCATCTTGCCGGGAGGGGGGTCAAATTTGACCCCGCTGCGGACCCCCCCAAAAAATTGGAGGGCCCCGCTCCTTTTAGGGCCTTCGAAATCTCCAATTAAAACTCAAGTTTTTACAGGTTCCACCCTTTCAGGGCCTGTAAGAACTAACGTTTCATAACGCTCCCAACTTTTCCGCTCTTTTTAGGGGTGCCGAAACAGCCGATTCAACACCAGAGAATTTCCGTTTTTGAATGGGGTTACAGGTATGCCCTCAATGCCTGAGAGTATTTGGGCGCTCTCAGCATACGCATAGCCTTATTGTGGGCATTTGCGCTCACGACCTCCCCGCGATAGTACCGGCCCCGGATGGCGGTTTGCAGGTCAAAGGGCAGGGTCATTATAGCCGCCTCAAGCGCCGCATGGAGGCGGCGCAGGTCCTCTCGACGGTCAACGCCTAATATCGCGGCCTCCGCCGCCGGGTCCGGGATGGTGTCGCACAGGGAGAGATCATCTGAGTCCTCAGTGATCGGCGCATCCAGAGAAAACGCAGCATCGAGCGGGTCACGCCGCTGCTTCTCTGTCCTGCGCCCTGTGGCCCGCTGAAACTCATCCTTTATGATGGAATAGTACCAGGTGGAGAATTTTACCCCGGCAGTTGGGTCGAAGCTGTCCACCGCCCGCATGAGGGCGATAAATCCAGCCTGTTCCAGATCCTCCAGCTCCACGCCATTTGAACGATATGCCGACCACCTGACGGCTTCTTTCAGCACCATGCGCCGGACCTGCCGCCACAGCTCCACCAGCTTGTCCCGCTCCCCTCCCTGAATCAGTGCCACCAATTCTTCGTTGCTCATTGCGCTCCCGGCCTCCCTGTGGTAAAATGTGAGTGACAATTCCACATCCCGCCACAGGGGGCCGCTTCGGGCGGCTCCTTTTGCTATACGCCCCAGATTTCTTTCAAACGGTTCAGTAGCTGAAGCTCCTTCGTTGTGTCCCGGTCACGATTCACATCGGGATGGAACTTTTTAGCCAGCGCCCGGTAAAACTGCTTGAGTATCGCGGTCTCTTCCTCAGTGTAGGTACTGACAGTCGGGATTGAGTAACTACCCGATGTATACCGCTCGTAGGTACTGCTCCAAGATTCCCGATACCTACGTTCAGATTCTTTCCGGGCCTTGATTTTCTCCAGGTAGTCCTTGTTGCGCAGGACGCCAAAAACATCATAGCAGCGGTTGTATTCGTCCTTATCCACATCGTACTTGCTGCAAAACTCGTTCTGCGCCGTCATGTGGTCGGCTATGATCCGCTCGTGCTCCTGCTTAGCTATGTACTCGGGACTTTGGTAGAATTCAGCCGTCAGGCGCTCCCGCAGCGGGTCCAGCTTGGATTCTATTGTGGCATACAATTCGGCGGGGCCTATGCCCAGCTTGTCCGCTGCGGCCTGTATGCGGCTGTCTGCGTAGTCATACAGGCTCCATTCTACGATGTCATAGTAGCTCATGGTGCAGATGGAATGTTGCCGCTTTCGGACTGCGCTGCCCTCCCGATAACTCTGGTGGAGGGTGATTTTATATGCCTCCATATGGGGGCGCTCAAAGCGGCCTCCTGTGCGTTCCCAGGCCCACGTGAAGGGCTTACTTTCGTCAAGCCGCAACTGATTTTGATAGGCCCTGAGTTCTTTGTATTCCCCATAGGGATTCGGTTTTTTCCTCATGACCTGCTGTATCACACAATACATGGTTTACCCCTCGTGGTTACTGTGTCCTAGCGGGCGGTAACTACGGTATAGCTCCATATTTTTGGCGTCGTGGCTACCACCCCCTTTCATTCGGTAAAATTCGGTATAAATTGTTAGCCAGTCCTCCAGCTTCATCACCACGCACCAGGGCGAGCGGGAGCGGCGAAAGAACACGGCGGGCGCACCGTCCCCGAACCGCTGGGCGTCCCGCTCGGCCTGGGCCATCCATTCGGACAGCCGCAGCGCCTCAGCCCGCTTGCACTCGATATGGATACCGGGCAGGCCGGACAAGTCCGGCACGTCCCCATAGCTCTGAGCGCGGCCAGCCTCCACAGGGTAGCCGTGCCCCTGGAGGATACGGGACAGCTCCAGCTCGGCGCGTCGGCCTTTGGCCTGACTACTCCTACCAGCGGTGTATCGATGCTCGTAAACACCGGGAGAGACATAAGCACCTGTTTGGGCGTGTTGCACTTCCCGCAGTAGAGAATCCCGTCTTTTGTGTAATCGCCTGGGGCCTCCTTCGTGGCCATCATCGTTCTGAGTGCATCGGTAAGCATTAACTGTCACCCCCGAAAAAGTCACCGCTGCCCACATAATCGGCATCTGTACGCAATCTGTTTCGATCTGTGGATGGTAGTTTACCCCACTGCTCCCAATGTTCGGCACTTCGGCAAGCCGCTTTCCAGTCTTTCATGGGGGTCTTGCCTACCATCCAGCCTTTTGCTGCGTAGAAGTCGATGAAGCCTTGAGGATCCACCTTGCTGCTGCGCTCCCGGACATAGCTGGCCACTTCCTCAACAGTCGGCGGCACAAAGCGGAGGCGGGTGGGCGGCTTGTCCGCCCCCTCACTATTATTTGGAGATGGAGATGGAGTTGTAGATGTAGTTGTAGTTGTAGATGTAGTTGGTTTCGGTGCCGTTGGTGATTGCAACGATACGTCAACAGTGTGTAACGTACCGTTATCGACACGTTCACGCCACGTATCAAAATCGAGCGATTGAACATCATCCCGTTTGCACCGTTTACAGTACACCAACCACTCACCTTTAAGCCGTTTTTCCTCATATGTGGCCCCGTCCCGGTCTACAGAGGGACGCAGGAAGGCCCACGCAAATGCAAGTGAGCTCTCTTCAAAAGCCGGTTCTGTGCCATCCTGTGCATAGCGGAGCGCCGCTAGCAGCAGCTCCCCCACCGCTGCATGGGGGAGCTTATCCAGGGCTGGCAGAACGTCAAAATATAACAGCAGGCCAGGACGGGCCATCAGGCGTCACCTTCTTCATTCCATATGGTTTCTTGCCCTTCGAGTGGCCGCTTTTCCAGTTCTCGCAACCGTGCCCGAATCAAGCGTATTGTGCGCCGATTAGAAGCGGCCCGCGCGTCTGTGCGCCGAACAAACTGCTGCATTTCTCCAATTCCACGATCCCCCGCAGCAGGAAGGTAATACCCCTTCTCGCTGGCAAGTATTGAATAATTCCAATTTTTTTCGCGCTCACGGTCAACAGCAGCCCGCAAACTGCGTGTGTTGCTATATCCGGCCATCCTTGCTAAATCAGATGCAGGGATGGCGTTTTCTTCACCAGAGAGAAGGAGTTCAACAATTCTCCCTTGACGGCCAGCGCCGCCGCTGGTAAAATCAGAATCGTGGGAACTGTCTGCCCAGACCGCCCCATGTTCTCCCTGCTCCGCCGTGCCACCGGCGGGGTGGGGATTTTTTCTTTTGCTCATTGTGCGCTCACCGCCTTTCGACTTTCGGCGTCCAGCATCTCGCACAATGCAGCGACATTCACAAGGAATCGATTCCCGGAACGTACACCGGGGCATCTACCTTGCGCCACGAGCTGACGCAAATGGTGTTCGCTGGTAAGGCCCGTTGCCGCTGTCTGTCGAATGATTTTGAATTCTGGCATGATTGCACCCCCAAAAAATTATTTCCGATATTTGAAGGAAAACCTTGATTTCCGTTTCGTATCGTGGTTTAATAGTAGCATAAAAAGTCTATTATGTCGAACAAGAATTAACTTTATATAAAGCGTAATTGGGGGTGATGTTATGGGGAGAAAAAGGGTTGTAATTAACCCAGAAAGCGGGAAAAGGCTTTCACAGCTTTTAAGCGATCACAATATTCAACAAAAAGAGCTGGCATCGGCGTTGAATTACACCCCTCAACAAGTATCCAGAATAATTACAGGGAAAGACCGCTTGACTGAGGACTTTGCCAGGAGGGTTGTTGAATTTTTTAGTCCTGATAGACCTGTGGACATGGATTCTTGCGGGCAGGAGGAACTTAGAAAATACTATGACAGCATTTTTTTGAAGCGGTTAGATTTGAGTGGTTAATGTGTATTGACGATTATAGAACCGGGTTGGATCGTATGGTTGCATTGTCTGGGGGAAAGCGTGAAATCAAATATTTAATTGACAGGATAATGCAACTACATGGTTACGAAATAACAACGAAGGAATTTCCTGTGGATGTAAAGCGCCTTACCAAAAAAGAACTTGAAAGGTATCAGGAAAACCCATACTACCGTGTCAAATATGCGATTGAATCCCACCGCCCTGACAGAGACATGATATTTAGGATTTTGGAGCATAGCGAGGTCGAAAAAATCTATGATGATATTGATGATTTTATCGAATTCGTATGTAGTAAGCATTTAAAACGTCCTTTTAGTAGCTATTTGCATATCAGGAAGGGGCCAGACAATGGCTAACATCCAAGAGCGCCGGGACAAGTTCGGCAAGCTGATTTCCTATTCCGTCCGTGTCCACCGGGGCCGGGACCAAGACGGGAGGCAGCTCAAACCCTGGACAGCCACCTTTGAGGTATCACCCACCTGGACGGAAAAGAGTGCACGAAAAAAGGCGGAGGCTTTTGCCGCCACCTTTGAGAAGGAGTGTAAAGAGGGAACCGCCAGCGACAGCCGGTTGAAGTTCGCCGAATACTGTGACTATGTGATTGATCTGAAGGAACAGCGTGGGGCAAAACACAGCACTATCACGCGATATAAAGACCTTGCCGCCCGGATTGCCCCCGCTATCGGTCATATCAAGCTGAAAGACCTCAGGGCCGACCACCTGAACAGCCTGTATACCACGCTGGCCCAGGCTGGGCAGAACAAGCGCACAGGGGGCAGGCTGTCCGCAAAGACCATTCTGGAACATCATCGGCTTATTTCTACTGTACTGGATCAGGCTGAAAGGGAAGGGCTTGTTCCGTTCAATGTGGCCCACAAGGCCACACTCCCAAAACAGGAGCGCCGGGAAGTGAACTACTTCCAGCCTGAGCAGGTAGAGGCAATCCGGGACGCCCTGGAGCTGGAACCAATCAAGTGGAGGACCATCACGCATCTATTCCTGATTACTGGGGCTCGACGTGGTGAAATCTTAGGTTTAAAATGGGATAAGGTGGACTTTGAGCGGAATAGAATCCACATCTGCAACAACGTACTTTACAGCCCGGACAGGGGCATTTATGAAAGCAACCCAAAAGCAGACACGTCAAACCGCTTTGTTACCCTCCCGCTCGAAACCATGAAGCTCCTACGTAAATACCGGGCGTGGCAGAACGAGGAACGGCTTCGCCTGGGCGAATACTACCAGTACCAGGGCTTTGTATTTGCTCAGGATAACGGCCAGCCCATGCACCCGGACGGTGTGACCACATGGCTTGACAGGTTCAGCAAGCGGCACGGCCTCCCCCACATCAACCCCCACGCTTTCCGGCACACAATGGCCTCTATGCTCTATTTCAATGGGGTGGACAGCGTGAGTATCAGTAAACGCCTGGGCCACGCGCAGGTGAGCACGACAGCAAATATCTACGCCCATGTTATGGAGGAGGCAGACCAACGCAACGCCGACATTCTGGCCGATGTATTCTTGAAAAAGGCTTGAATTTTGGAGCGAGTTGAATTAAAGTTGAATTATTCGAGCGGGCGAAAAATTGAACCGCTCAAAAAAATAAGAAAAACAGTAGCTTTCTAGTCGAAAGCTACTGTTTTTATGGTTGCGGGGGCCGGATTTGAACCGACGACCTTCGGGTTATGAGTTTTTGTAAAAAGAACTCATAATCGGGAGGTCGTTTTTTTGTTGTTGCAGCAATATCAATGTGTTGCGGCTTTTGTTGCAAAATAACCCTAAATAGGTGAATTTGTTGTCCATTCCCTTCTCTTTTTATACTTTATTGCTGGCTTTGCAAATCTGTTGCACACGGAGACTTGAACTAATGAATACCGAAGTCACAGAAATGAATAGACATGAGGTGACAACAATGTTAAGTAAAGTTTTTTCGCTCACCAATCAAAAGGGTGGAGTTGGCAAGACCTCCAGTGCCCTAAATCTCGGTGCTGCCCTCAATATCTCCGGGAAGAAGGCATTGCTTATCGACAACGATCCCAAATGCCGAATTCGGCATTTGGGGTCATATGCCGAAAAAAAGGAAATGCCGAGGAATTGAAAAGATTCTATCGA
>ERZ808028.1896-NODE-1896-length-11234-cov-9.907143_pt1 | contig 11234 bp, 10 predicted proteins | sample MGYA00380184_ERZ808028 | MGnify/ENA primary metagenome ERZ808028 (study PRJEB31490, sample SAMN06133397) | mouse gut metagenome | isolation source: J8_1 | host: mice | place: China: Chengdu | collected 2015-05 ...
GACTGATTTCTGGAGAGCCGTATACGCAGAGATGTGTAAGTGCGGTTCGGAGGGGAGCGTTTGGAAACCTACCGCAGCAATGCGGCAAGGCGCTGGGCGCTTACCCTACTCTTCTCCCTGATCCGCGCCGTGGGCCTCATCCTGCTGGGTTACGGCATCCTCCAGGTGGGCCTGTCCCTCCAGTCCCACGACCCCTCCCAGCGGTCCAACGGGATGCTCACCATCGCGGGCGGCATCGTGATCACTTTTACCCGTGAGATCCTCAACCTGATCACCGGCACCGGGGCGTAAGGCGGCCCTTGTCCCAGAGCGGTATTTCGTGCTATAATATCGACAAGCACCGTGTGATACGCGGCGGCACGCAAGCCGCTTAGCGGCTTGCAGCTATGCTATAATGATGCTAAACGTTCGAAAGGGAGAAGCCTGTGAAAGATGAATGCCTGATCTGCAAAGCACCGCTGGAATATTTGAACGCGGATGAGATGATGGAATGTGCCATCTGCCACAAGAAGGAACTCAGTAAGACCAGATGCGCAGAAGGGCACTACGTCTGCAATGAGTGCCACACCGCGGGCATGGATACCATCATCGACCTGTGCCTGAAGGAGATGTCGCCGAACCCGGCAGCCATCCTGGAAAACATGATGGACCAGCCATTCTGCCATATGCATGGCCCGGAGCACCATGTTATGGTGGGCTCCGCGCTGTTGACCGCCTACAAAAACGCCGGCGGAGATATCGATCTGCGTCAGGCCCTTTCGGAAATGATGAGCCGGGGGAAAAGCGTCCCTGGCGGGGCCTGCGGCTTTTGGGGTGCCTGCGGAGCGGGCATCAGCACGGGAATGTTCGTGTCGATCATATCAAAATCCACACCGTTATCTGTCGAGCCATTTGCCCTCTCCCATCTGATGACGGCGAAGGTGCTGGAACAGATCGGGACAGTGGGCGGGCCTCGCTGCTGCAAACGGGACTCTTACCTTTCTATCCTGGCGGCAGTGGATTTTGTGAAAGAACATTTTTCTGTCGAAATGGAAAAATCGGATGTGGTCTGCCGCTACTCGTCAAAAAACAATCAGTGCATCGGGAAACGGTGTCCGTTTGCAAGGGTAAACCATTGACATATCTGGAAAGTTAGATTGGGCGGCTTCCTTGATGGAGCTGCCCAATCCAACTTTTTCAAAATAATTTGATATTGTGAGGTGAGAATGATCGGAAGTGGAAACTGGATCGTGGACAACCTGAACTTCGCCCTGTCCACTTGGAACGATAAGCTGGCGGAGATCTGGACGCTGATCTCCACCAGTCCGGAGAATTTCAAGGGCGGCGGAGTGTGGTCTGTGATTGTCAATATAAATGATGGACTGAAGGCCGTAGGCTACGCGCTGCTGGTGCTGTTTTTCGTCATGGGTGTGGTCAAGACTATGGGGAGCTTCGCGGAAGTAAAGCATAGCTAAAAATGTTTATATGGAACAGCTCATGCTTACACATAGGGTGTAATATCATCAGGAGAGACGTCCTGGTCATCTGCCCATTCCGTTGTGTTTGATGGCATCTGGTGTGGTACAAAATGGTTCGTCCTGCCGCAAAAAAGAGAGCCCCGAAAAGATTGTGTAAAAGAGAATAAAAGACATCCTTTCAGTGTAAGCGTCACCCCCAGGACTGTCTTGAGCAGTGCAGAGGAAAGTGAGAAAATACAATGGACGGCATGAAAGATATACTGGGTGTGTGGATTGGAGAGCACGAAAGCAGCAAATTCTGGCTGGATGTGCTGAATGATCTCAAAAGCAAGGGAGTTTTGGACGTCTATCTGTTCTGTGTAGACGGTTTGAAAGGCTTCGTGGAGGCCATCGGGGCGGTCTACCCCCCAGCCAGGTGCAGCGGTGTATCGTCCATCAAATCCGTTCCTCCACCCGCTTCGTGAGCTATAAGGATATCAAGCCGTTGATGGCCGATTTGAAAAAGGTCTACACCGCCGTCACGGAAGATGAAGCGCTGGATCATCTTATGACGTTCAAAGAAAAGCGGGGAAAACAGTACCCTTCCTGCGTCAAAAGCTGGGAGGATAATTGGGATATTTTGAGCACCTTTTTCGCATATCCCACTGAGATCCGGAAAATCATATACACGACCAATATTATTGAGGGCCTCAACCGCCAGTTCCGGTAAATCACCAAGAACAAACCCAGCTTTACTAACGATGATTCCCTGCGCAAGATGCTCTACCTGACCAGCAGGAGAATTGTCGAGCACTGGACTTTCAGATGTCGAAATTGGGACATGGTTTTGGCTCAGCTCCAGCTCATATTCCAGAACCGCCAGACCGTCTGAACCAGGCTTCACCATAATCTTTCTGGGACGAGAGACGGCATTCGCGCTACACGTGCATACCGTCTCCCTTCCCGGAACTCAGGTGGGTAAGCCGGGTTAAACCGAACTGTGCCCAGCTTGGGCAATCCCTTGATTTTTCCTTTTCCCTTGACTGATGCTTGTCTCTTTTTACACAAAACTTTCTGACGGGCCGTAAAAAATTACAGAAGATTCCCTTGCACAGTTGAAGTAGGAAAGATTGTACGTCGTCGATACATAGTATTGACGAAACTGCTTGGGCCGGTCGCTAAATCCACAAAGAAGCCTATTTCCACCCACAAGCATTCGCGAAATTATTATATGCTTCAATAAATTCTGCAATCAATTTCGCACCTTTTGTCAAGGAGTTTGCCACTTTATGAAGTGTAGATTCTTCATCTGCCAACTGGTCGCGGATTGATTTTAAGATACTCTTAAGTTTATTATCTTTTTTGCAGGCGCTCTCTGGTCTATATTTGCTTAACATTTTCCCAGCTTGTTTAACTTCTTTCGGACATTCCTCCCCTGCAGAAGCCAATAGTTGCTGGAATTCATCCAATCGATTTCTCATGACGGTTCTACTATATCCGAAATCGACATGAGCTATGTCAAAAGAAGCTGTGCCATCCCCTAAGATCACCGGCCCGGTAGGGCTACTAATATTTATTGTACGATTATCAATAATAATCTTGTATTGGCTCGCGTTGTTTTTGACATCAATCGTCTTGCCCAGCCCAACATCATCATATGTTGCCATGTGGTTTACCAAAAGATTAACCAGACTATTCTGTGGATACATAATATTGGGATGCTCAATTAGCTCATACTTGATTTCGGGATCATTTTCCTGGAAGCTTGTATATGTACGTATGATGTCTAATATCACACCGCGTAAAATATCATGGTATATCGTTCGTTCTTCTCCGGCTACAATCAACAAAATGACAGAATCCTTCTGTTGGATATGTGCATAAGTATCAGACGAAAGGTACAGTAGTGCGCCGTATCTCCAAACCTCCGATAAACCATTGGCTGCATCGTCCGACCGCTTGACAATAATTCTGGGCATAATATCTGGAGGAAATGGCATAGGGGTATCATCTCCCTTTTGCTTGGCATCGAATCGAGTATAGAGCCGCTCCCCTAATGGGAAAGGTGGAAATTGACTTGGCTGGTCAGTGCCCAGACATTGCGGAACGATTAAAATACCTTTATTACTGTCTTCGTAGGCGAGCTCATATTTTATCATAAGCTGATACAAAAAACTGTGTTTATCCACCGGATATTTCTGAAGATTATCGGCAAAAATGGTCGAGAATGTTTCTAATTTCAGCTGGTAGCTTTCAGCTGTATTTTTTAACCAGCTAATGATATGATAGATTCCCCAAGTTATCCATCTGGGATTAAGTACTAGGGTATTCAATTTATCAATATCTTCATAGTATAGACAGATTCCCAAACTATGGAGTGCTTTCAGCATATCTGGACTGCCACCACATGCAATCTTATTGAATTCCTCTAATGAAATATAATCCCGATTGCCACTGAAGGCTTTCTTTAATGCCTCTTTTGTATGGTAATATGTTATAGGTATATTTTGCCCCCATGCCGGATCATCTTTAATCTGAAGGGCCAATTGAACACGAAATTGTTGCAGCAGTTCATAGTCATTCTTGATAGAAAAATAGCTGAACTCGCATTTATGCTGCGCATAGTGGTGCCTGATATAGTTTTCTTCTATGCTGGGCTTATTTCCATCTTTAATATTGGCCAGAATATATACTTTTGAATCTCCGCCATAATTGCGAACATGGTTTAACCAGTAGTCAAGCCGGTTCCGTCCCTCAGTCCTGCCATCATATAGAATAACATAGATACATCTTTCAGATAAGAAGCAGCGGTGAACTGCATGTGTTATAGAGTGTCCCGCAAAATCCCAGATATATACATTCGCATTTTTTGCATCCGGTATGTCAGGGTAAATATCTTTCAGCGTAAACGAGGTAATGTCAACGCCCTCTGTACTCTCTTGCTCTTCTGGCATTTTTGAATATGGGTCAACAAGCCGCCTTGCAAGAGAGGTTTTCCCAGCCCCTTTTTCTCCCAGTAAGATTATTCGAGCTTCATTTAGATGTTGGGCGCCTTGCGCCTCCAATTCTTCCAACCACTTGATTGCTGTGAGTGCATCGCCTAAGATTAATTCTACAGGCATTGCAACTACATATTCAACCCAGTTACTCGACGGAACAAAATGATCCTCAGCCAACCTAACAAACCAGCTTGACCAATACCCTAACTGCATATCATGCATCCGAATATGGAACATAGTAATATTTCCATCGCCCGTATAATCGAAATGAGGATAAAGCGCTTCACTATCATTGTCCTTTAAACAAATTATATCGTCCAGCAGCCGATCTTTCCCTTTTTCTCCGACCACTGTCATTAGGGTATCAACAGAAATCTTCTTGTGAGTACGTAGATGAGCCAAGGCATTAGCATACAGACCAGCACGTTTTGTAAACTGTAATTTGTAATCTGAAGCTGTAAATGATGCCACGATCTTCTCAACATATTCGATATCTCGGTTTTGCAGTGGGGTGTTGTAGTTAGGATCTAATATACACTTATAGGCGATCCCAAAGCTAAGCCCTAGCAGATTGAGATAAGTGCGAATTACTTTTTTATTCTGGCTGTCAATTCCCAGCAAACAGACAAAATTAGGGATTTGACGCGCCACATAAATCCAAAGCAACTGTTGTGTCTGCTCTGCGGTCAATTTGTCCCATGCATTGATGATCATTATTTCATTTCTATATCTATGATAGTTCATATCGCACCTCGTACCATTGTTTTACACATATGGATGTCGTGTAGTAACGTTTTAATTATCAGACAACTGTCTCGCTATCAGTAAAGCTGTGAACAAAGTGAATGTTCCCCATATAATATCCATGGCTGTTTGAAAAATAAAGATTGCACAATTGGGGCCGATGTGCAAGAATAAACGTTTTAACGATATGAGCTGATAAAAGAACAATGAGAGCAGTTAAAGCAACTATTGCCGCCAGAGAGAACCGACAAACAAGGCCGTCCCCAGGAGGATGACCGAATAATGTTGAATGGGATGCGCTGGGTCGTCAAAAGCGGCGCAAAACGGAAGGAACTGCCAAAGGCTGATAGTCCATAACAGTCCATGTATGCCCGTTTTGCCAAATGGCGGGATGACGGTACGATGGAAGGGATATTTCATGCACTGTCCACAGATACGGATATGGAGAATTCGAGTATGGACTCTACATGTGTCAAAGTGCACGAAAATGCCAACAGCGGGGAAAAAACGGAAGATAAAGCGGTTGGCCGCACCAGAGGCAGACTAAACACAAAGCTACACACAATCGTGGACGGACGGCCTAGGGAATCCGGTGGCCTTTCTCCTTTCCGCAGGAAATGGCCACGATTCCTCACATACCATCCAACTGCTGGGACAGGTCAACATCAACGGCAGCAATGTATTGGCAGACCGAGCTTATGGATCTGCGTCTATCCGAGCCTATATTGGGGAGCGTGGAGCCAGCTATGTGATCCCGCCCAAAAGTAATTGCTTCTGACTCTTGGCCTGTGGATTGGCATTTATACAAGGAACGTCATTTAGTCGAATGCTTCTTCCAGAAAATCAAATGGTTTCGTAGAATTGCGACTAGATATGATAAATTCGATGCTTCGTTTCCCGCTATTGTCTATCTTGCCGCTACTGCCATTTTGCTGGTTTAGCACTATTTCAAGCAAGGCCTAAATACCATATCCTTGAGACCGCTAAATCTCTATTGTCAACCATAACGTAACCTCACTACTTATTTTTTTGTCTATTGTGCCTTGCAATGCAAATCAAGAGACTACTTGGCACTTTTACTATTTATTTAAATGCATATGTTTTGCTTAAATACCATCTATATGTATTTATATTATAAGTTTAATATACCGCAATATATTTGCTAAGTCAATAAAAATTATGATTATCGTGATAAGTCAACAAGTTCCAAGATATAGTACCGGATAAAGGGTCCGAAAAAATGATAGAATAGCCGCACCAAAGAAGGGTGGCGGCAAAGATGAGCCAGCAAAAAGGGATGAACTCCAGAGAGTTTCTGCAGCGGTTCCAGACAGAGGAAGCCTGCGAGGCATATTTGTTCCAGCAGCGCTGGCCGGATGGTTTTATCTGCCCCAAGTGTAGAGGGAGCGGCTGTTATCGGCTTTGCGAACGCCCGGAATATATCTGCAAACATTGCCATCGACAAAGTTCGGTCACAGTGGGAACTGTCCTGCATCGTACCCATCTTTCGCTGACGGTCTGGTTTTGGGCAATCTACTTGGTCGCCCGAGATAAGCGAGGAATATCGGCAGTCCAACTTTCCCGCGAACTGGAGATATCCTACACCGGCGCACGGTACTTATTGCACCGTTTGCGTAGGGCTATGGGGCAAAGAGGTCAAGGTTACGTCCTTTCCGGCATCGTAGAGTTAGACGATGCCTATTTCGGTGCACCCAAATCAAACGGGAAGCGGGGCCGTGGAACGGAGAAAAGGCGTGCGCTGACCGCAGTGTTCCTCACCGAGCAAGGGCATCCTCGCTTCCTTAAAATACAGGTTTCCAAATTGGATGCCGAGTCAGTGAGAGCCGTCGCCTAGCAGACAATTTGTCCTGACAGCGAGATCCACAGCGATGCCCTCGGGTCCTTTCGAGCCGCGTTACGCGAGGGGTATGATCACCATTTACGTGTCTTCGATCAAGACAGCGGCGCTCTGCGCTGGGTGCACACCCTGATCTCCAACGTGAAGTCCTTCCTCTTGGGGACTTTCCATGGTTTGGGCAAGAAGCATCTGCAAAGCTACTGCGATAAATTTGCCTTTCGCTTCAACCGCCGCTTCTGGCCTGAGCTGCTTTTCCCCAGACTTGTCCGTGCTGTGGCTGCATCCAACATTTTGGGTTATGATGACTTAACGCGATAATCACATTTATTAATGCTTAAACTGCATTGACGGTCACCAACTTTATCTATGAAAATTTCTGCGTGACATGGTTCTCTTGCCGACAGATTTCGCCTTGACAGGTATCTCCATTGGAGTTATACTTGCGACATAGCGATTTGATTGGAAATTATTGCTTTTTGCAATGTCATCAGAACAGGCTTCTCGAAAGAGATTGGACGTTTCATGAACAGGCTTTTCGCTGGACCCCAAGGGCTTATGCTCTTGGGGTAAAAGTACATGACCGTCCAATCAGATACTTTTCGAGGAAGCCTGCGACGATTTCAGTTTGAATGAGCGGGCCAAGATGAGCCATACGATACAGCGCCAAGCTGGGTTGCCTGTCAGGAACCTGATTGGGTAGAACGGCAAATCTCAGCGAAAGCTCAAATTCAAACTGAAAGGAATGGTAATTTGCAAAACACACAAACCGAATACAGCAGCTCTGAACGGACTCCTGTTGTCTTGCCAGAGATGGAACAACTGCTCCCGCCCTTGAGCGCGGAGCAGTTTTCTGCGTTAGAAGCGGATATTTTGGAAAACGGCTGCTATGCTCCCGTCATCGTCAACAAGGATATGGTGGTCATCGACGGGCACAACCGGCTCCGAATCTGCCAAAAGCACAGCCTGCCATTCACAATAAAGGTGTTTTCCTTTGCTGATCTGCTGGAGGCCAAGCAGTGGGCGCTGGACACCCAGAAGGGCCGCCGCAACCTAGACAAGTGGGAACTGGGCAAGATTGCGCTGAAACTGAAACCGGAAATCGAGGCCAGGGCAAAAGCAAATCAGGGGACCCGCACAGACCTTTCGGTGAATTCACCGAAAAGTCTCGCATCTGTGGACACCCGCAAGGAGATGGCCCAGGCTGTTGGCATCGGAGAGCAGGCAATGGGCAGGATCACACAGCTGGCCGAGAAGGCTCCCCAAGTGCTGAAGGATGCCCTGGAAAGCAAGGAAGTGTCTGTCAACCGGGGCTGGCGAATCCTGAAAGCTGTTCAGCAACTGCCGCCGGAGGAACAGGAATCCGCAGCCGAGGAAATGCTGGCGGCTGTTTATGAAATTAATCAGGCGGATGCTGAAATTGAGCAGAGGGCAAAAATTGCCGGAATTTTTTGCAAGGCTTATGAGAAGGCTGTGCTTCTGATGCCCACAGTGGAAAACGTCCGCTGCTGGACAGAGTGTACCCGCATGAGGCCGGATGAAATTAAGGACTCCATTGTGGAATCCTACGAGCTGGCCCAAACATTCCAAACGATTGGAGACATTTTGAAGAAGGAAATACTGCCGCGTCATTGAGGCATTTATGTGATAGGCTGGGGGATTAAGCGTGACCCCCAGCCTCTTTTTGGGTGTCTGTGTTGACCCCTGGGCAAAAGCCGTTATGTGCCCTGAAATGTGAATGACTGTCACATAGTACAGCATCCTGAATACTGCGTTCCTCGCTCTTTGTCCTTTCAGAATCCAATTACTTTGCCGCTCGGAAACGGCCCCAACGGGGCCGGAGGCCCCCGCCGCCAGGGGCGGCGAGGGCGCAAGCATCGCGCGGATGTACATCCCGCGCACTTGCAGGGGAATCCCCTGACCCCGATGCCGCCGTCTGACGGAAATTTTACGGCTATTGCCGAAGGAGGAAAACGTGTCTAACAAAAATAAGCACCATCTTCACATCGTACTGACCCCGGAACAGTACCAGCTCCTGTCTGAGAACGCCAAACGATGCGGTCTGACCAGGCGGTCCTTTATCGTCCGGCTGCTGGAAGGAACGCCGGTCAAAGCCCGTCCCTCTCAGGAGATCAAAGACCTGCGCACGGAGATCCACCACATCGGCAATAACATCGTGCGCCCGGATAGGGCACTTTGTAAAGCAGAAAAATGGTACTGCCCCGCACGATAATGCGGGAGGCCGCCTGCCTGACCGAAAGGCGAAAGCTGACACGGGAACACAGCACGGCAGGAAAGCGGAAAGTTGCCCAAAGGCAATCGGGCACGACTGAACCGCAAGGCCAAGTGGATATGAGGCTTAAGTTGGATTTACTGAATGCGAGTTTCAAGCCTCTGTTTTTGCCCAGATGGAGGAAAGTGCCTGTAACCTCCAGTGCAGGTACATTTGCTGTTTGATGTTCAGCAAATGGTTATCGATAAACCTGCGCGGCGAGCAGGAGAACCTGTTTTAACGAAACGAAAGCAGAGTCCGACAATCCACATTTACCAAGGCAAAGTGCTAACCGGGGATACCCTAAACAGGAATGCCATGAAAGGAGGGAAATTTGGCTATGGTTTAGAGCCTGAATATCCTGCACGGGTACGGAGCGCCCGTAGTAGTCCGAGGACCCTGAACTGACAGGGATAGCCGTAAAAACGGAAACGGTAACGCCGTCCACATGGCGAAGGGGCGCAGTCAATGCGTACTAAAATCGCAAATTGATTAGGGAGGAAAACCTCACAAATGAAACCAACAATGGAGATTTTAGCAAGAATCAGTCAGAACTCAAGCAAAAGCAAAGAAGAAGTATTCACCAGATTATACCGTTACCTGCTGCGTCCTGATATTTACTATGAGGCGTATCGGAATTTGTACGCCAACAATGGAGCGGCAACCAAAGGAGTAAATGAAGATACGGCGGATGGGTTCAGCGAGGCCAAAATCAATCGCATCATTAAATCGCTGGAAACGGAAACCTATCGGCCAAAACCGGCCCGCCGAACCTATATTCAAAAGGCCAACGGTAAAATGCGCCCGCTGGGGATTCCTACTTTCACGGACAAGCTGGTGCAGGAGGCGCTTCGATTGGTGCTGCAAGCCGTGTATGAGCCAGTTTTCCTAAATTGCTCACATGGATTTCGGCCAAACCGGAGCTGCCACACCGCATTAGCGCAAGCCAAACAGGAGTTTTCCGGCGCGAGGTGGTTTATAGAGGGCGACATCAAGGGTTGCTTCGACCACATTGACCACACTGTTTTGGTGGGGCTGGTAAATCAAAAAATCAAGGACGCACGGCTGATAAAGCTGCTGCACAAATTTTTGAAAGCTGGATATATGGAGGACTGGCGTTATCATACCACGTACAGCGGAACTCCCCAGGGTGGAATTATCTCTCCCATTCTGGCCAACATCTATCTGCATGAGCTGGACAAGTTTGTGATGGCGCTGAAGGCCGATTTTGATGTCTATGAGGAGAACAAACGCACGCCCGAATACAATGCGCTGCTCAGTAAAAAGAGAGTGGTACAGCGGCAAATTAAAAAAGCGGAAGGGGAAGAGCGCCAGCGGCTTATTGGTAAACACAAGGAAATCCGCAGGCAGATGCTGAAAACACCCTCCAAATCCCACACCGACAAGAAAATCAAATATGTTCGTTATGCGGACGATTTTTTGATTGCGGTAAATGGAAGCCGAGAGGACTGTGTGGAAATCAAGCGTAAATTGGCCGAGTTTATCGGTGGAACGCTGAAAATGGAACTTAGTGAGGAAAAGACGCTGATAACCCACAGCAATCAATATGCCCGGTTTCTGGGTTATGATGTTCGAGTACGGCGGGACGGAAAAATAAAGCGTGTTGGCAAGCTGAAGCAATCAAAACGCACACTAAGCAATAGAGCGGAATTAGCTGTGCCATTCAATGACAAAATCCATAAATTCATCTTCTCAAAAGGCATTGCCATTCAGGAGGCAAACGGGAACCTGCGGCCCATCCACAGGGCGGAGCTACTGTACATGTCGGATTTGGAAATCGTAGCCAGCTATAACAGCGAACTCAGGGGTATTTGCAATTACTACAACCTGGCAAATCGCTGTTTTTCTCGGGTCAAGTCCTGAACAGCGTAGAATCTGACTCTGGTCAGCGTCTGAAGGGCTTTGTA
>ERZ808028.1899-NODE-1899-length-11224-cov-7.477976_pt1 | contig 11224 bp, 16 predicted proteins | sample MGYA00380184_ERZ808028 | MGnify/ENA primary metagenome ERZ808028 (study PRJEB31490, sample SAMN06133397) | mouse gut metagenome | isolation source: J8_1 | host: mice | place: China: Chengdu | collected 2015-05 ...
CGCGGTAGTTCAGTTGGTTAGAACGCCGGCCTGTCACGCCGGAGGTCGAGGGTTCAAGTCCCTTCCGCGTCGCCATTTGTTTGATCCAGCCAGTTGGCTGTTTGTATAGCGTCCCGTAAGGGGAGCAGATGTGCTGCTATAGCTCAGTCGGTAGAGCGCATCCTTGGTAAGGATGAGGTCCCCAGTTCAAATCTGGGTAGCAGCTCCAAGAAAAGCCTTGTGCCGCAACGGTTACAAGGCTTTTCTTATTCCTCCAACGGCCCCGGAATTTCGGGTTTAGCGTCCATTTAGCGTCCAATCTGGCAAAGGTTTACCACGGAATACACAGTTGAGCGGCCGGGAAGTCAATTCCCGGCCGCTTTTTTCATACCCTTTTCGGGCGGATTTTCAGCTCCCACAAGGTCATTGAAACGGTCAAAGGTCTGCATGGCTTTAGCCTGGGCGGAGGCTATGGCGTGGGCGTAGATGTTGGCCGTGGTGCTGGCCTGGGCGTGGCCCAGCTGTCGGGATACCACCACTAGAGGCACGCCGTCGGCAATCATCAGGGAGGCGTATGTGTGCCGCAGGCTGTGAACCGTCACCTTCGGCATACCAGACCGGGCGATAAAGCCGCTGAACCACTGCGTCAGGCTGTCGGGGAACATGGGTGCCCCGGTGTCGGTGGTGAACACCCGCCCGTCCTGATCCTCCCAGGCGTCCCCCAGCTGCTCCCGCCTGGTGTCCTGCCAAGCTCTATATTCCAGCAGCAGCATAATAGCAGCGGTGGAGATGGGCAGAGGCCGGGCCGAGGTGGTGGTCTTCGGTGTGCCGACATAGACCCCCTTTCCGGGCAGATAGTTGGAGGTTTGGCGGATGGTGATGGTATGCCCGTCCAGGTCTACATCCTGCCAGCGGAGGCCCAGCAGCTCCGCCCGGCGCAGGCCGGAAAGAAGGTCAAAGGTGATGGGGGCCCGCCACTTGACCGGCTCGGCTTGCAACAGCTCCAGGAGCCGCCGGGCGTCGTCCTCCTCTAGATAGGCCGCCTCATGGCCGCCCAGGCTGGGCTTTTCCGCTGCGTCTGCCGGGTTAATCTGGATATAGCCCCACTTGACCGCCCGGGAGAGGACGGAGGAGAGGGTACGGTGGTAGGAGATCACGCTGGCCGGGGCCAACGGTTCCCCGTGGGTGGTGACGGTAAAGGCCCTGGTGGTCTTCATCCCCACGGCCTGGGCGATAGCGTCAGCGGATTCCCGGTTGATGGGCTTGCCCTCTATGGCCTGTTTGATGGTGGCCCGGCTGACGCCGGCACGACTGGCAAAGGCGGTCATGGCCCCACGCTGTGTCCCGATCCGCTCCCGCAGGTCAATTTTGCAGACGGCGGTGGTGCGGTTGCGGATCCCCTTCTCCTGCAGGTTTTGGTAAAAGCTGTTGATGTGGCCGGTACGGAGGTCACAGAGCCGGATGTGGCCGAGGGCCTGGTTGATCCGCTGAAGGTGCTCCGTGTAGGTGGCTATGGTTTTAGGCTTGAGATACAGCTGGGCGTACTCGGTCATGTACTTTTCTGCGAAATCGGCAAAGCGCATATTACCGTTGGAGGTGACCCCGGTCAAGACTTTTTCCTCGAACAAGACCGCTTGCCGCTCCAGTTCCTTCTTGATCTGCCGCTCAGACATCCCCGGTTCTGGTACCCACGTCATATATTGACGGAGCCGCTTGCCGGCATAGTCATAGCCCTGGGAGACGGTAATTTTATAACCTCTCCCCTGTTTTTGAATGGTTGCCATCTTGCTTTTTCCTCCTGCATTTGATATGATAGGAGGGCAGTTAGGCCGTCGGAAAGTCTACTGCCCTCTTTGCCCTCCTCGGTGTTGGTAGCACCGGGGAGGGCTTTTTTCATGCCCATTCGTCTGCCGGATGTTCCGGCACGACTTCCCCCATCCGATACTCCGCAAGGGCGTTGCTGACCCCCATATAGGCGGCCGCACGCTCATAACTGCGGGATAAGTAGGGTTGCAATTCCTCGTCGCTATATATCAGGTCAACCGCAAACTGGTTGGCCTCCGTTTCATAGCGACCAGTGATGATGAAAGTGCGGGTATCCATGAATATCCGATTTAGGCCCCGGTGAAGGAAAGAATGCCCCAGCTCATGGGCGCAGACAAAGCGTGCTGTGGCCTCGTCCAGCTCCGAGTCCAAGTAAATGATATGACACCGCTTCAGATATTGATAAAAGCCCCGCACCCCCACAAGGGGCGTGTAGATGATGGTGTAGCCCAGCTCCTCCGCAATCCTGAAAGGGTCACGGGTGCCGTGCTTGTCCACCAGCCTCTCGGCAAGGCGTTTAATATCCAATGACGGTTTACTCCTTTCTAAACTTCTTGGGGGTAAACCGCTCTTTATTTTTGACCTTGGCGGCCTCCAGCCCCAACTTCATGGCGGCCCTGATACTCTCCCGGGCCTCGTCACTCATGGGATCTCCGTCAAACTGCAAATCGCCGGCTGTGTCCAGGGCCTCCATGATCCGCTCCAGGTCACGGGCTATATCCCGCCTGTCCCTATCTGTGAGGGTGGAGGTGCTTTCACTCTCATAGCTATTTATGTCCTGGAGGATACGGTCATTGTCCAGTTGGAAAAACGGGTCAGTCACATTTCCGAGAAGGTAGTCCATGGAAACAGCGAAATACGAAGATATTTTTCCCAGGCTCTTTGTTGACAAGGCGGCAGTTCTGCCCATCTTTAGGTCGGTAAGGTTTCCACGCGGTATATCGGCCTCCCGGCACATCTGAGTGATATTGATTCCACGCTCTTTGCACAGCCTTTCAATGCGATTATACATTTCGTTCAATTTAGGCACCCCCAATTTAGGCATAATGACAGAATTACTTCATTCCTTAAAAATGGGGTTGACAATTACGGTTCAAAGTAATATCCTAAATGCGGAACACGGAATGAAGTAAACTTTTTGTTGGCACTTAAAGTATATTACTAATTTCCGTAATTGTCAATAGCTTTATATAGGGGAGGTGACCAATTGATGGCACAATTTACGGCGTTCGGCAAAGAGGTGAAGAAAAAGCTGGTGGACATCGACCGCACCCAGGCATGGCTCATTGAGCAGGTAAAGGGGCGCACCGGCCTGTACTTCGATGATTCGTATGCCTACAAAATCCTGACCGGCCAGCTCGCAACCCCCAAAATCGTCCAGGCTATCCGGGATGTTCTGGAGTTGCCCGACCAGACCAGCGCATAGGAAGGAGGCTCAACGTGGAGCGCGAACATATCCCGCGGATGCGGACGGCGGCAAAGATTGTCGCGGAGATCAAGGCGCTTGACCCTGATACGGAGGTGACGGAGTTCCATATCCGAAAGCTGGCGAAGGACGGCACAGTTCCCGTAGTGTGGGCCGGGCGCAAAGCACTTATCAACCTGGACGATGTTCTGGAGCTCATGCGGCTGGGGACGGCCCGGCCCACCGAGGAGGCGGCCCCCGCCGTGGGAGGTATCCGGCGCATTGACCCTAAACGTTAAGGAGGTACCCATGAAGAAGAAAATCACCTTTGAGGACTACCGGGAGGCCTTGATCGGCGTCGGCGATGCCACCAAGGAGCGCATTCTGGCCGAGGCGGACAAGCACCTGGATGTCTGGCAACTGGAGCGCCTGGTGCGGATCGCCTACCCGGAGCCGGCGTGAGAGGAGGAAACCATGCCTACTTATTACACCATCAATGAGGCCACTGCAAGGACGGCCAAGCACATGATGAGCTTCGACGATTACAAGGAGGGCAGTGCCACCGCTGAATATCGGAGCATGGTGGACAGGGCCGCCGAGATTGCGGAGCGGCAAAAGCATCGGGTGGATCCCATGTACCATGAGAAGATCGACCGTCTGCTTGACCTCTATGCGCGGAAATTGGCCGAGAACATGAACCAGCACTACAGCATTATGACCCGTTGCCCCTCCATTATGATTGCTGGCGGAAGTAACTTCCCCGTCCGCAAGAAGGAAAAGCAAAATGCCGCTGAAGATAAGAACCGGGCAGAATGGAGGCACATTCAGGGCTTGCTTGACAAAATTCGCGGTACCGGCATGGGCGGAATCAGCAGTGATGACCAGCAGGCCGTTGAAAAGCTGAGGGCAAAACTGGAGAGACTGGAAAAGCACCAGACGCTAATGAAAGCGGCCAATGCGGCCATCCGTATGAAGGATACCGTAAAGGGTGATGCCAAGTTGGAAGAACTGGGCTACACCGCAGAGGAGATTAAGCAGCTCCGGGAACCGGATTGGTGTGGGCGTGTTGGCTATCCTGCTTTTGAGCTGACCAATAACAATGCCAATATCCGCCGCATTAAAGAGCGCATTGAGGAGTTGGAAAAGCGCCGCAGTTCCCCCGCCCCCGAGGGCTGGACTTTTGACGGCGGTGAGGTAGTGATGAACACCGAGGAAAACCGGGTGCAGATCATCTTTGAAGGAAAACCGGACGCTGACCTCCGAGCGGAGCTGAAAAGTGAGGGCTTTCGCTGGGCACCGTCACAGGGAGCGTGGCAGAGGCAGCTCAACGAGAATGGTATCCGGGCAGCCAAGCGGATCAAAGCTATTTCTCCCGGGGATGGAAGCACAGAATGACAGTCAAAGAGGCCCTTGAAAATCGCCGCCGGTGTCTGGCGTACCTGGAAGGTTGTGGGCCAATGGCTACCCCCGAGAATGTGGAAGCTGCGAGGCTGTCAATAGTTGCCCTGGAGGAAAAGCTGGCCCGTGAGGAGGAAAATAAAAGGGAGGAGGGATAACTTGTGCCGGCCCAACTTAGTCCGCTATCCCCAGCGGAGCAGGCCGTAGCCGAGCAAAATTTCAGCCTGGTATTTCGTTTTCTGCGGTCACAGCGCCTCCCGGTAGATGATTGGTTTGACGTTGTAATATTCCGGTATCTGCTCACAGTGAAAAACTGGTTCAGCCGCCCGGACTTATACAAGTACGAATTTAGCACAATCGCCTGGAGAGCTATGGCCTCCGCCGTCCACAATGAGCGGCAGAAACAAAGCCGCAGGATCCAGACCATCAGCCTTGATGACCCGATACCGGGCACTGACGGTCTTACATGGGGAGACATCATCACAGAGGACAACCAAAACTATTCAATTTATGCGAGAGGAGCATGTTAAATGAAAATCAGCTATGATTTGGCCGCCCTGCCCGAGCGCCGCCGTACCTCGAAGGAGAGCGAGGAGGTCACCGCTATCAAGGCTTTCCTGGCCGGCACGCAGAAGAATATGTGCTTTGAGTACGAGGACGAGAAGGAGGCCAAGCGCCGGTATGACACCGTGCGGAACTTCCGGCTCCAGCACAAGCTCCAGGAGGTCTTCGACCTGTACCGCCACGAGAAGTGCATCTACGTCCTGCGGATCAAGAAGAAGGGCAACCCCGGCGCCACCCCCGGCAGAAAGAAGAATGCCGCCCCCGATGCTGCGAACATCAAGGACGGCGAGTAAGTAGCGGTCAGTCAAACCACACTACACCTCTATTTTGAGGGATAAGAAAGGATTTGTCAAGCATGATTTCTATGAATGAGGAACGGGGCGGCACGGCCCCCCGTGTCCTCCCCAATAGGCGGGCGCTGCGCCGTTCGCTGGATGCCTGGAGGCGGGCGGCCATAGGGCTGTTTGTGCTGGCCGTCCTGTGCAACGTGGCCCAGGCCCTTGCCTATAACTACCTGCGGGGCCAGTTGGAACAGGAGGTTCAGCAGGCGGAGGAAAGCCGGGACAGCGCCATCCAGGAGCTTGCGGCGGTATCTCTGGCGAGTGCCCAGGAGAAACAGGCCAGGGCCGCCCAGGCGGCGGAGTATGAGGCTGTGGGGGCCTGGGAGTACATCGGTGAGTGTCGGCTTACGGCGTACTGCTGTGAACCCTATGCCCATGTCTGCGGTACCGGGGACGGCCTGACGGCCACGGGGATCCCCGTCACCCCCGGTATAGCCGCCGTTGATCCCACTGTGATCCCCCTGGGCAGCACTTTGATAATTGATGGACAGCGATACCTCGCCGCAGATGTTGGAGGGGCCGTAGTCGGGCAGACGGTAGATATTGCCGTTGCTACCCACCAGGAGGCCGTCGAGTTTGGCGTCCAGCGTGCCCCTGTATGGATTGTGAAGGAGGCACAGTAATGAGCATTCAGGAACAGGCTATTGCTCTGCTGGAGGCCCAGCAGGCCAAGGTCAAGCCCCATTCGCCCCAGTGGATGGTGGGAGAGCAGCTGAAGGACATTTGCCGCAGGGAGCCCAGGAGTGCGGAGCTCATTGCCCAGGACTTGGAAAACGAGGCCATGAGCATCACCGCCGCCGAGAAGAAGATCAAAGCCTTTTCGGACAGCCACAAAGAAAAGGGGGCCACTTGCTTTTGTGTGACGCCGGTGGAGGCGGAGAATATCCTGCGGGAGTTTTACGGGCTTCCCCGCCCCGATGAAGTCAAACCCGCCGCTCCCCCCGCCCCGGCTAAAAAGCTGGTTGACCTGTCGGACTTCCTGTAAGGGGGGGCGGGAGATCGTGGAGCAGATTGATTATGAGCCGCTGCTACCCAAAACGCCGCCCGTTGATCTGGTTCAATGGGCTTTAGAACAGGAGGCCTTTGAGCAAGAATATCTGATCTACAAGGCGGGGCGGGTATATGAACCGCTGGAGGACCGGATGCGCCCCGCCGTCGAGGTGGTATGTACCCACTGCGGCAAAACCTTTCACGCTGAAAAGGTTGACGCAGGAGGATGTAGCGCCTGCTATGCCCCGGCCCCGTTCGGGTGGTATCACCAGGAAATGTCGGAAAGCGTTATCAGCGGCAGCCTGACCATGTGCCCCGTTTGCGGATGTGAGGTAAAGGTGGTACACGTTGGGAGCATCCCGAGGGGAATTGAAGAAGGGGCCTGGATCACTACCATGTCCCGACTCCCCGTGGAGGGCCACAAAGACCGCTTTGTGCTGACCGAATGGCTGGTAAAACGCTGGATTGAAAAATCCGGGAAAAGCCGGTACACCACTGACCCTTACAGCGCCTGGGTGGTAGAGGAAAAGAAGGTTGTTCGCCTGATGGGCTATCTGAGGACTATGGGGGGCTCTATCTCGGTTTTTCACAAATGGGCACAGCGGAAGACGTTCAATGATGTGTACGGTACGGTGTCTATCTGCTACCCCTGGGATAAATCCATTTTGGAAGGTACCACAGCTGAAAACTGCAAGCTGGACTTATACCAGGAGGCAGGAGGCAAGCGGCTAGTAAGCTACCTGGCCCTATGGCGTAAGCGCCCCGCCGTGGAAAATCTTCTGGTACAGGGCTGTGGCCGTTTTCTGGCGGAGCTGATTGACCATGAAAAGAGTAGCGGAACCGACCACGGCGGTATCCCGAAATTGCCGGACGTCAACTGGAAGGAAAAGCGCCCCGCGCAGATGCTGGGCCTCAACAAAGAGGAATTTCGGTATATGCGGCAAATGCGCTGGAGCATGGAAGACTTGGAGCGGTATCGGCTGGTAAAAAAGGCTGGCCTGCCTGTGAAATTGCCGGAAGATATGGAGTTACTGCGTAGCAAAGCAGTCTATGAAATCAACCGGATTTTGGAGGAGGGACCACCGCAAGATTTTTGGCGCATTCTCCGTTACCTCAAAAAGCAGAAACAGCATTGGTCCACCCTGCAAGACTACTGGCACATGGCGCACAAGCTCCACCGGAATCTAAATGATAGCCTGGTTCGCTGGCCCCGCAATCTGAAAACCGCACATGACCAGGTAATGGAGGAGCAGCAAGCCAGAGTGAATGCGGAACTTCACAAGATGTTCCTGGAGCGGGCCGCTGAATTGGAACCCCTGTCATTTGAACTGGACGGCCTGTTGATTCGCCCCTGCCAGACCGAGGCTGAATTGATCCGGGAGGGGAAGGACTTACATCATTGCGTGGCCACCTACGCTAAAAGGCACGCAGAGGGCAAGACAGCAATTCTATTCATCCGTCAGATAGCGGAACCCGATAAACCGTTCTTCACCCTTGAATTTGACGAGAAAGCCAAGAAGGTCAGGCAGAACCGGGGCCTGCGCAACTGTGACCGCACCCCGGAAGTCAAGGCATTTGAAAAGGCGTGGTTGAGTTACGTCCGCTGCGCAAAACCGAAAGAAAGGATAAGGATTGCATGAGCAGAATGAGCGAAATTGATATGGAGCGGGCCGAGATGGAAGAAGGGCGCTTGCTTAGTGCCGACTTCGGCCTGAGCGTCCCGGCAGCCCCTGTGGAGATTGAGGCCCCGCCCCGCACCGTGGAGACGGTGACGCTGGAGATCCGCACGTTGCAGAGGCAGGCCCAGCAGATCATGTTGGGCTACGCCGTCGAGATCGGCCGCCGGCTGGAGGAGGTTAAGGCCATTCTCCCGCATGGGCAGTGGGGGGACTATCTGAAGAACGAGGTCGATTACTCCCAGTCCACCGCAAACAATTTCATGCGGATTTACCGTGAGTACGGCGCCGCACAGCAAAGCCTTTTCGGCGGTGAGGCAAAATCCCAAGCGTTTGCGAATTTGACCTACACAAAGGCGCTGCGCCTGCTGGCAATCCCCAACGAGGAGGAGCGGGAGCAGTTTATGGCCGAGCATGATGTGGAGTCCATGAGCAACCGTGAACTGGACAAGGCTTTGAAGGAGCGGGAGGAGGCCCTGGAGGCGGCCGCCGCCGCACAGGACGAGGCCCAGGGGTTACGCCGGGAGGCTGACCGGCTCCGGGAGGAGCTTGCCGGTCAGGCCCAGGTCTACAAGGCCAAGCTGACCAGTGCGGAGGTTGAGGCCCAGCAGGCCAGAGAGGCCCAGGAGAAGGCCACCGCAAAAGCCCAGCGCCTCCAGGACGCATTGAGTGAGGCCAACACCTCTGCCCAGGCCGCCGAGGCCGAACATACCAAGATGCTCCAGGAATTGGAGGAGCTGCGCAACCGGCCCGCTGAAACGGATACGGGGGCCGTGGAGGCCGCCCGGAAAACCGCCATTGAGGAAATGACGGGCAAGGTGGACAAGGCCAAGGAGGCCAAGAAAAAGGCCGAGGAAAAGCGCAAGGAGGCCGAGGCCGCTCTGGCCGCCGCACAAAAGGAACTGGCCGAGCTGAAAGCCAAGGGGCCGCAGGTTCGGGAACTCACCCCCGAGGAGATCCAGGCCATGACTGCCGGTGAGGTGGAGAAGGCCCAGGCGGCCACCACCGAGCGGATGCAGGCCCTTGAAAAGCAACTGGCCCAGGCTGACCCCGACACGGCCACCTTCAAGGTGCTGTTCACCAACTGGCAGGAGACCTACGGGAAGATGATGGAGGCCCTGGAGCGGATCAGGGCCACGGACAGCGACAAGGCCGGCAAATTGCAGGGGGCTATCCGGGCAGTGGTGGAGGGGATGGCTTGACCGAGATTCAGAATGGCATTTACGCCACCCCCACCGATGAATTGACCGCCCTGGCCCTGGAGGCCAGAAAGCGGAAAATCAGCTACGGCCAGTTGGTCAGCACCACCACCAGCTATGAGCAACAGCAGATTATTCGCCAGTACTGCATCGAGCGGGGAAAGAAGGGCATCGCCCCGGAGAAGAAAGCCACCAAAACGAAGAAGAAAAGGAGCTAAGTATGTCAGTCAAAATTACGCAGTTTGAGGCTGAGAACGTCAAGCGCATTAAGGCGTTGACCCTCACCCCGGCCCCCACCGGCCTGACGGTGATTGGGGGCCGCAACAACCAGGGCAAGACCTCGGGCCTGGATGCCATTGTGTGGGCGCTGGGCGGGGACCGCTACCGGCCCTCCCAGGCCCAGCGGGAGGGCTCCGTCCTCCCGCCCCGGCTCCGCCTGGAGCTGTCCAACGGCATCATCGTGGAGCGGTCGGGCGAGAATGGCAAATTGAAGGTGACCGATGCCTCTGGCCGCAAGGCGGGCCAGCAGTTGCTCAATTCCTTTGTGGAGCAGTTGGCCCTTGATATGCCCCGGTTCATGCAGTCCACCAGCAAGGAAAAGGCCTCCACCCTCCTGCGCATCATCGGCCTGGAGGAGCAGGTGGAAAAGCTGGAGCGGCAGGAGAAGGAGTTATACGACCAGCGGCACGCTATCGGCCAGATTGCCGATCAGAAAGCCAAGTACGCCAAGGAGCTGCCCAGCTATCCCGAGGCCCCCGCCGAGCCGGTTTCCGCCTATGACCTCATTCAGCGCCAGCAGGACATCCTCGCCCGGAACGGCGAGAACCAGCGCAAGCGGGAGAGGGCGGCTCAGTTGGCGGCGGAAATGGATCGGGTAGGCAAAGAGCTGGCACTGCTGGAAGAACGGTACAAGGCCCTGTGTGCCGATTATGAGACCGCCCAAAAGTCGGCCCTTGATCTTCAGGACGAGGCTACCGATGAACTGGAGGCCAGCATCCGAAATATTGAGGCCGTCAACGCTAAGGTCCGCACCAACCAGGACAAGGCACGGGCAGAGGCTGAGGCCAAGGAGTACAGCGACCAATACGCCGACCTGACGGCCCAGCTGGAGGCGGTACGCCAGCAGAAGACGGATCTCCTGCAAGGCGCAAAACTGCCCCTCCCCGGCCTCTCCGTGGAGGATGGGGAGTTGACCTACCAGGGCAAGCCCTGGGATTGCATGAGCGGCAGCGACCAACTGAAGGTGTCCACCGCCATTGTCCGGGCGCTGAAACCGGATTGCGGCTTTGTACTCCTGGATAAGCTGGAGCAGATGGATTTGGAAACCTTGCGGGAATTCTCCGCCTGGATGGAGGCCGAGGGGTTGCAGGGGATCGCCACCCGTGTGTCTACTGGCGGGGAGTGCTCCATCATCATTGAGGACGGTTACGCCAAAGACCCGGCGGCCCCTGCCCCGGCCCCTGCGGCGGCTCCCGCCTCGACATCTTGGAAAGCAGGTGAATTTTAATGAACCAGCTGAAAATCCATACCGGCAAAGCCGGGGGCGCTCTGAAGGTGGTTGTCTATGGCCCGGAGGGCATTGGCAAGTCCACCCTGGCCGCCCACTTCCCCCGCCCTGTGTTCATTGACACCGAGGGCTCGACCCGGCACATGGACGTGTCCCGCACGGATAAGCCCTCTAGCTGGACGATGCTCATGGAGCAGGTTCAGTACATCCGCAGCGACCCGGGCGTGTGTTCCACGCTGGTGATCGATACTGCCGACTGGGCGGAGCAGCTGTGCATTGCCAGTATCTGCGCCGACAAGAAATTGAGCGGCATTGAGGATATGGGGTACGGCAAAGGGTAC
>ERZ808028.1901-NODE-1901-length-11220-cov-3.472314_pt1 | contig 11220 bp, 9 predicted proteins | sample MGYA00380184_ERZ808028 | MGnify/ENA primary metagenome ERZ808028 (study PRJEB31490, sample SAMN06133397) | mouse gut metagenome | isolation source: J8_1 | host: mice | place: China: Chengdu | collected 2015-05 ...
TTAAATTTAAAACATTTTTCAAATATAACCTGGTTATTTTTTATGTCATATTTTATGATTTTATTTCCAAAATACGGAAACAGATATACGATGTCATTCCAACAATAACATGTACAAAAGGAAGCCCGCTCATCCTCTGAGCGAATTTCAATGTAGTCCGTTTCCTTTGTATCCGTATTATAATTAACTATAAACCTTCCTCCTGACGGTAAAAGAACGATTCTGTTTTCATACTTTAAAATACGAAGAAACAAATTCACTCCAAAATTACTTTCTTTTTGTACCTCTGCATATTCCGTAATTTTATATGTATCTAAACTCATTTTGTAAATTACATTCGTAAAAACAGAAATAAACCACACATCTGTTTTGTCAAAAACAGCGTCTTTAACATAAAACAGCATTTCATCTGTTTCATTTTCCACATCATCGGAGCTAATTAATATTGGTTTTCCTGTAACCTTATACAAAAAAATTACGGAACTCCAATCACCATAATAAGCATCAGATACTGCTATTGCTCTGTGAACATCTGTACTTGTGTCAAGAATTCCCCATTTTTCCGTTTCATATTTCTTTCTAATAAGCTTATACTTTAACGCCAATTCAGGACGCATAGCCTCTACCGTGGACAGTTCAAGGGGATGCGGGCGCCACCAAAGCACTATATTTCGTTGTTCGTGAAATATCTCCAATATCCGCACAATTTTATTAATATGCTTTTCTCCGCCACTAAGCAGATTTCCTATACTGGTATTAAAGAATACAACCTTTTTGCCTTCTATGAGTTTTCTCCAGTTCTCAGGTAAGCCTTTTTCCATTCCCATTATCATCTCCACATCCGGCATATTACCGAATTACTCTTCTGATTTCTTTATATACTCTATTATTTTCTCCATTAGCACATCTACATCCTCTTCCGTCATATATGGATGAAACGGTAAGGATAATACCGTCTTACACAGTTGATTCGTGTTGATATATTCTGCATCATCATACTGCTGTTCCCCAAATGCGTCCTGAAGGTGCATTGGTTTTTTGTAATACACTGCCGACGGAATTCCGTTATCCTTTAAAAACTGCTGCAAACCGTCTCTAATGGTCTGACTTTTCAGCTGAATCGTATATTGCGCCCAGCTTGAAAAGTAATCTTCTTTTATTACCGGCACTTTTACATAATTCTGCAATCGGTCACTATAACTTTTTGACAGGCTATCCATTGCCGCCAATTCTGTTTTTTCAAATATAGGAAGCTTAACCAACAAAACTGCTGCCTGAAGTGTATCCAGCCGTGAGTTCATACCTATACGCACATTATCGTACTTATCTTTTCCTTTTCCATGCACACAATATGAGCGAAGCAATTGCGCCCATTCATCGTTATCCGTAAAAAGCGCTCCTCCGTCTCCGTAACATCCCAACGGTTTTGCCGGAAAAAAAGACGTCGTTGCAATATCTCCAAAACTGCACGCTTTTCTTTCTCCGATTTTTCCGCCAAACCCTTGTGCAGCATCCTCCAAAATGAAAAGATCGTACCTGTCCGCTATCTGCTTAATCTGTTCATAATCAGCCGGCTGACCAAACAGGTCTACCGCCACAATGACACGAGGTTTTAAATCTGTATTCTGCAAAATGTGTACAATCGCTTTCTCAAGGCTTTGAGGATTTATATTATATGTATCTTTATCAATGTCAACAAATACAGGAACAGCACCCACAAGCGGAACTACTTCCCCGCTGGAAAAAAATGTAAAATCTGGTACAAATACTGCATCACCGACTCCGATACCCCAAGTCATAAGTGCAAGCTGTAATGCATCTGTCCCATTTGCACAGGTAATGCAGTGTTTTACGCCTATATACTCTGCCAACTCTGATTCCAGCTTCTTTACACAACTGCCATTTATAAAATCAGAACGATTAAGCACTGATTGTATTGCTTCATCAATCTCTGCTTTATGCAATTGATACTGCTGCTTTAAATCCCTAAATTCCATTTTTACCACTACCCTCTGATTATTTTCTTACTGATTCGGATATGTTCGTGCTTACACAATTTTCCCGGCTGTACGTTATTACATGCAAATCTTACTTTTCCACTCGCACAATCATCTCTTGTTGTTTATTATCCGTTTCTATCTTATATTTCCTTGCACAGTCATCACAGCAAAGATACTTATTTAATACCTGCCCGCATTCGCACACCCAGCCAATCTGTCTTGCAGGCACTCCTGCCATCAAAGCATGCGGTTTAACATCATCCGTTACAACGGCTCCTGCGGCAATTGTCGCAAATGCACCGATGGTATGTCCACACAGGATAGTACAGTTTGCTCCCAGCGTTGCATCATGGCAAACCAATGTTTTTAAATAATTCTTTTTTCCCTTTGGATACCTTGCCCTTGGAGTCAGATCATTGGTAAACACCATAGATGGTCCGCAAAACACACAGTCCTCCAGCTCCACACCTTCATAAACCGAAACATTGTTTTGAATTTTTACACCATTTCCAATTTTTACATGATTTGAAACATTGACATTCTGTCCTAATGAGCATTCATTACCTATCACTGCACCTGACTGAATATGGCAAAAATGCCATATTTTTGTTCCATCTCCAATATGTACGTCTTCATCTACGCAGCTGCTCTTATGTATAAAATATGGCATAACTAAAACCTTCCTTTAAAGTCCGTTGTGGCACATTCCGTCAAAGGCAGTTTTATGCTTCTTCCCTCTGCTGCTGACTTATAAATCGCAAGAACAAGCTCCAATGCCCTTTTCCCATCCATTGCCGTCACATATGGCTGTCTGTCATGCGTAATTGCGTTGATAACATCTGCATACAACGGTGTATGCCCATATCCATATACATTAGGCGGGTTCTCATGAAAACGTGTCTTAACATTCTCAGGATCATCCAATAAATCCGAGAAGCACCACTCCTCAATTATATTTACCGATTGACCTCCCGCTTTTACGGTTCCCTTCTCTCCGAATATATATAAAGTTTCTTCAAGATTTTTAGGATATATATCTGTAGTTCCCTCGACAATTCCGTAACTGCCATTTTTAAACCTGATTAAGGCAATTCCTAAATCCTCTGCCTCTATATAATCGTGATTCAATTTGTCCGTCATCCCAACAACTTCGTCAATATCGCTTCCCATCATCCAGCGCAATAGATCAATATTATGGATACATTGATTCATCAAGGCACCACCGTCCTGTTCCCAAGTCCCTCTCCACAATGCCCTGTCATAATATTCATGATCCCTACACCAGCGAATGTGAGCCGTTCCGTAAAAAAGTTTACCAAAACGATTCATGTCAATTGCTTCCCTAATAATCTGCACGGATTTATTAAAACGATTTTGGTGGCATGCGCTCACTTTCACATGATGCTTAATTGCTGCCGAAATAATGGCATCTGCATCCTTGATTGACAAAGCGATAGGTTTTTCTATAATACAGTTACAGCCATGTTCAATACAATAAATTGCTATCTCGGCATGTTTACCGCTCTCTGTACAAATCGCCACCAGCTCCGGCTTCACTTCATCCAACATTACCTTATAGTCCGTATAGCGTTTTACATCATCACCCAGTTTAAATTTTAATGCCTTATCTTCCATGCATTCGGGAACAATATCGCAAATTGCTGCAATATCCAATTTATTATTTTGCGCTGCCGCAATATGATTTGGGGATATTCTTCCACAACCGATCAGAGCGTACCTCATAACTGTCCTCCTAAAGCTCTTCTACAATCCGCAATAATTTTTTACATAAATATTGATAATCAAATTTTTTTAATACTTCTTTATTTGGATTGTGCGTTAATAGTCCTTCATTTCTAAATTGTTTACATATATTAATCAAATAATGGCAAAGTCTTTTTCTGTCAATCTCACAATGAGATTCTTCATATGCAATCCCTAAACCGGCACTTTGAATTATCGCTGCCAACTCACTGTGTACAATATCTCCATTAATAATGGCAATAATAGGTTTATCTGCCGACATATATTCCAACGCTTTTCCGGTAATAACTCCTCCCGTACCCGTTTGGTAGTCAAATGAAGATACCAGCAAAACATCTGACTCCATTTGGAGTTTTAAAGCGTCCTTATGCGTCAGACGCCCGCAATAGATACACCTTTTAGCCAAACCGTACCTTTCAGCCTGAGAACAAAAAATCTGATATGCCGTTTCTTTTCCTGCAAAACAAAATTCCACCTCATGTACACCGATGTATTCCTGCTTTATTAAATAACTTATACTCTCAAAAAATGGGGAGAGATTTTGAAGTCCGCCATACATTGCTCCTGTATACGCAAACCGTAAAACATTTTTTTCATTTTTAGTAACAGGAATGCCTGCCCGATCATTTCTGTCATAACCGTTCGTTACACAATGCACCTTTTTCTGATACTTACGAGGTACCTGACGGCAAATTCCTTTGGACACACCTATAATGCACGCTGCCTCTTTGTATACATAATTCTCAAAAAACCTTGCAATTCCCTGAACATACTTTGGCGTAAATTTATAGCGGCAGACCGCATCCCGTATATCGAATATCCAGGGAATATTTTTGTTCATTTTATGAAGATATTTTCCTGCAAAAATTCCAAAGAAATCTCCATACGATGAAAAAACATAATTCAAGTCATGACATTTTTTCAGATATTTTTTAGACATTTTAAATAAATCATACTGTCTTATCACCTCTGTTAAATAATCAAGACTTCCTATAAAAGGGTAAGCCGTTTCAAAAGGATAAAATTCATACTTACCTGTTCTTCGATTCAGTCTCATGCGATTATCCAAATTATTGTATTTCTTATTTTTTATAGGAGAAATCCATTTTTTATACAGCATAATCCATTTTTTTGCTGATTTAGAATTGTCAATGCGGATTGTATGTATTCCTACCGCATTGTTTTTCAATATTTCGTCTTCAATATCATCATCCTTATGCTCTGCAATAACCGTTACCTCATATCCATGTTCCTGCAAATACTTTGCAAATTTTGTAATCCTTATTGCCGCAATCGTATTGTCCGGCGCAAAATGATTGCACACTATTACCATCTTTTTCAAAGCATTTCTCCTAATTGTCTTCGTTTAGCACATCTTCTTTTCTTGTATTTAATACTTTATCAATCTTCGGAGACCCAAGCCCTAAAAACTTCGCCTCCAATCTTTTCCGGTCAATGTGATACCCCTGTAATCCGTTTGCCTTTGCAGCCTTTAAAAACTCATTCACATAAATCTGCTTCATGTTCTCCGACTGTACGATAACTTTATCCGCATTAATAACCCCCGGGGTCCACACAAAATGTTTCATGTTATTAATTCTTTCCTGATCATCCGGTTCAATTTCATCCAGTATGAAATACGGTATATAAACCAGCTCATTCGTATATTTTTTCAGATTATTGCTGAAAAAGCGCGAATGCACACACGTTACCAAATTCCAATTATCATATGGATTATGTATATAAATAATATCGGGTTTTCTTTCCTCAAAATTATATGTCTGCCAATTCGTTATGTCAATGTTTTTCGGATATTCCATGCCCTCGTAATGCATTGCCCCCAATCTTCCGTCCGGCATTTTATCATAGTACGGAATAGGTACGCAGTATGCGTCACAGTCCGGATCTTCCTTTGCCGCCAAATATACGCTTTCTAACGCGTCCCACATAGAAGCTTTATATGGGAAAAAGACAACCTCTTTCCGAAGCGGAATATCATTTTTTACGCTGTTTTCAACGCGGACCAGCTGCTTTTTCAGGTTTTTATAAATTTTATTGGCACTGACATCACTGCCGTTCAATTCCTCGTAGCATGAAAACACGGCATCACAATATGTTTCCACATAAGTTACCGTGACAAAGCCTTCGCCTTCCATATTTTCAATCACGGTTCCGATTGTGATGGCACACTCCTGACACTGACTTAAAATATCCTGTGCAAGCGCATAATTATTTTTGTCAATAGCATTTTTGATTTCATCATGCGCTTCCTGTAAGGTTTGAAGCATTTCCATGATTTCCTGCTTTTGTACCTTCCGCATTCCGTGCCCCCTTAACTGTCAAACGCCTTATGCGTTATCTTAATATCGTAAATAGTTCATAAATTCTTTATATTTTCATACAGTTTAGCATAATATTGCACAAATTGCCATAGAAAATTTGGAAAATACAAAATTTTCTATCCGTCTTCCAAAATACACCGGACTTTTTCTTTCCAAAAAGAACCGGCTGTGTTAGAATGGCAAAGGATATAATCAAAATATAATATCGGATAAAAGTTAGGAAGTGTTTAGCCTTGAACTATTTAAAACAATTTTTAATCATCCTCTCGATTTCCTTTATCGGTGAAATCTTAAAAGCAGCGCTGCCTTTACCGGTGCCGGCAAGCATTTACGGCATGGCAATTTTATTTGCGTGCCTTGTGACGGGCATTATCAGGCTGGAAGCAGTACGTGACGCGGGAAAATTTCTGATTGAGACGATGCCGGTGATGTTTATTCCGGCGGGCGTGGGGCTTATGGCGTCCTGGAACGTTCTGCAGCCGATGCTTGTGCCGGTCGCGGTCATCACGGTTGTCGTGCTTATCGCGGTCATGGCGGTGAGCGGCAGGGTTTCGCAGGCAATCATCAGACATGGAAAGGGTAAAAAACAATGAACGAATTGATGCAGACTTCTATTTTTGCAGGCGCGACAATCAGTCTGCTCGCGTATATGTTTGGAGCATGGCTCAAAAAGAAATTTCACAGCGGTTTCTTTAACCCGCTTCTCATTTCCATTGCCGTCACAATCATTGTGCTTTTGGCAGCACGTGTGGATTATGACACCTACAATATGGGCGCAAAATATATCAGCTGGTTTCTGACGCCTGCCACGGTTTGTCTCGCAATCCCGCTCTACGAGCAGCTTACGCTGTTAAAGAAAAATCTCGCTGCGGTTGCCGCGGGAATTGTATCCGGCGTGCTGACAAGCCTTGTCGCGGTGCTGCTGTTAGCGCTGCTGTTTGGACTAAACCAGCAGGAATTTGTGACATTTTTGCCAAAGTCCATTACGACGGCAATCGGAATGAGCGTTTCGGAAGAGCTTGGCGGATATGTCAATATTACCGTTTTGGTTATCGTGGTAACAGGGGTTTTGGGAAATATTCTTGCCGAACCGGTATTGAAGCTGTTTCGCATTCAGGAACCGATTGCAAAAGGGCTTGCACTTGGTTCCTCTGCACATGCAATCGGCACCGCAAAGGCAATGGAGCTTGGCGAAATCGAAGGCGCCATGAGCAGCCTTTCCATTGCAGTAGCAGGTATTTTGACGGTTTTCGGCGCTTCCGTCTTTTCGTGGATTTATTCGGTACTCTGAGTAATCTGCACGTGCGCTTTTCTATCCGGAAGCTGTACCAGTATGATTGCAGCAAACGCCAGTACGCATCCTAAAATTTCCCTTGCCGAGAGCGCCTGATCCAAAATCAGCCACCCGGCAAGCACGGATACCACGGATTCCAGGCTCAAAATCAAAGATGCCACTGTCGGGTTCATGCCTTTTTGACCGATAATCTGAAGGGTGTATGCCACGCCACTTGAGAAAACGCCTGCATATAAAATCGGAACGCCTGCCGCGGCAATATTGTGCACATTGGGCGTTTCAAATATCAGTGCAGACAGCGTTGACAGCACGGCGCACACCAAAAACTGAATGCACGAAAGCTTTACGCCGTCCGTTTTGGGCGAAAAATGGTCAATGGAAAGGATATGAAACGTAAAGCAGACCGCACAGGCAAACACAAGACTGTCGCCCAGCTCTAACCGGAACTCTCCTTTAGTGATACACAAAAGGTACATGCCAAGTGCGGCAAGCATGACCGCGGTCCATACCTTTAACCCTGCCTTTTTATGCAGAAAAATGCCGAATATCGGCACAAGCACCATGTACATCGCCGTGATAAATCCGGCTTTTCCAACCGTCGTGTATTTTACGCCAAACTGCTGCAGGCTGCTCGCTGCAAAGAGGCAGATGCCGCAGCATATGCCTCCGATCCACAACGTATGTTTATTTATGACACTTGTGTCATTTTTTTGTTTTCTTTTGTCTGTCACGGCAATGTACGGGATTAGCACAAGAAATGCAAGAACGTTGCGCGATGCCGTAAAGGTAAACGGCTCAACATAATCCATTCCGACGCTTTGGGCGATAAAACCCAGCCCCCAAATGACTGCCGTCAGAAACAAAATCAATGACTGCCGCACTACAAATCTGTTCATTTTTTCAATTTTCTCCTCATGGTTTTCAATTCAATGCGTTTTTCAAAACTTCATAATTTTCCCGCATTGCTTTTAAATACGTAAATCCGTCCTGAATCTCTTTAGCAGTCACGGACTGTAAAGAATTAACGGTTTGTATCTGCTGATTTTTACCGTGTGTATTCTCCCGAATAATTTCGGCGATTTTTTGATCCGACCCTTCAATTGTCAATATGGTGTGAAGTCCAAGCTCATCGACTTTTCCCGAAAGGAACGTAACGGTCTCAAAGCTCGCGTCGTTTTCGGTGCTGCAGCCGGCAAACGCCGCGTAATAATTAATCCCGTAATCCTCCGTCAGATAGCGGAACGGAAAACGATCGCCGAATAAAATCGTTTTCTTTTCGGACTGCTTTACCGCGTCCTCATATTCCCTGTCAAGCGCGTTCAGGGATTCGATATAAGCCGCCGCATTCGCCGCATATTCCTGCGCGTGTTCCGCATCAAGTTGCTGAAGCGTTTCTGAAAGCGCTTCGGTCAGGTACGCGGCATTTTTCAATGAAAGCCAAACATGTTCGTCGTACTCCGTTTCCTCATGTTCCGCCTCTTCATAACATTGCATCCCCTCGACAAGCTCTTCCTCTTTCACCATACCGCCAAGTAAATCCATCAGATTTACAACGCGCATATCCTTATTGACCGCACCCTTTAAGGCGTCCTCCACCCATGTATCCGACTCGCCGCCGACATACACAAACATATCCGCCGATGAAATGCGCGCAATACTCTCCGCAGTCGGCTGATAGCTGTGCAAATCACCGCCCTTGTCAAGCAAAAGCATCAGCGAAAAAGAATCGGTATTTTCACCGATAATCTCCCGAAGCCAGTCATACTGCGGAAACGTTGTACAGACAATACTGTACTTCGCCGTGTCCGTGCTGTTCGTATTGCTGCATCCTGTCATCCCTGCCGCGCACAGCATCACACACAGCAACAATGACAGGCGCCATAACCAAGATCTGTTTTTCTGCATATTCTTTTCACAACCGCGCTTCTTATTCAGAGAGCGCTTCCTTCCATTCTTTCATAATATCCTCGCAGGCGTACGCGTCCATATCGTCAACTGCCTTGCGCATCTTATTATAATATTCCGAATGCACCCCGTCAAGCTTGTAGACGCCGAGCCTGTGAACCGCCTCCTCAAGCAAATCCATATCAAGCTCCTCAATCGCGTTTTCAATTTCCGAAAATACTTCGAATAAAATGTCCTGCGTCAGTTCCTCCGTCGCTTCGTTTTGCACCTCCGGAAAATAGGGGCTGAGAATTTCATAATAATGCCGGTACTCGTCAAGCGCCGCCCATGTATCGGCATGTATTGTTTTCATGTCCAGCTCGTTTCCCGCCTTCTCAAGCAGCTCCGCCTTCTTTGCAAGCCCCGTCGCGCCAATCTGCCGCGATGAACTTTTGAGGGCGTGTACCTCAATGGTATAACCCTTCCAGTTCTCCGTATCATAATATTCCTGTATCATTTCGATCTTTTGCGGAATAATCCTGCAGTAATCCTTTAAGATTGACCAAAATACCTCTTCATTGCCGAGCATTCTGATTGCCGCCGCAGTGTCAATCCCTTCTATTTGAGGGAACGTATTCTGGATATGCGAGGCTCTTTTAACGCCCTTTGTAATCTTATTCTTCGGCAGCCATTGCTTTACCTTATTCATCAGCACATGCACTTCGATTGGCTTTGCGATAAAGTCGTTCATGCCTTCCTCTAGGAACATATTTTTCACGCCGCCTACTGCATTCGCGGTCAGCGCAATAATCGGTACATTCTCATATTCTTTGTGAAACCGTCTGATAATGCGCGTCGTTTCCACACCGTCAATTTCGGGCATCATATGATCCATTAAAATCAAATCGTAAGACGTCTCCGAAATTTTCTCAATCGCTTCCTTTCCGCTAAGCGCCGTATCAATTTCCATTCCGAGCGGCTCCAAAAGTCCTTCCGCCACCGTAAGATTGACCGTATTGTCATCCACGATCAGAACCTTCGCCGTCTCCGCCATAAAGTCATACATGGCATCGCCCATGTGCTCGTCAATATACTCCTCATGATTGTAAATCGCGGTAATCATCATTGCAGATACCGGCTTCTTGACAAACAGCACATTTCGCAAATCACTGTCTGACGAGTAACTGTATGAATTGACGGAAACTACCGTAAGCTGCGGATTCTCTTCCACAAAGTGCAGCAGCTCATCACTGAGCGCCGACTTATCCGCAAACAGAAACGGGCGTTCTTCCATGACCGGCACAATACACTCTTTTAATGCCTCAATGTCTCCGATGTCTTCAATCCTTGTATACGGAATGCCAAGCCTGCGCATATCCGACTTTAACCGGCTATCCGCGTATTTGTTTTCAAGAACGCCAAACGCAGGCGGCGGGTTAGGACTTTGTATCACCAAACAAGGCTCTTCGTCCACAATTTTTAAAGGAATTTCAAATGAGAAGCAGGAGCCTTTTCCGTACTCGCTCTCCACACTGATCCTGCCATCCATCAGCCCCACCAGGCGCGACGTGATGCTCAGCCCAAGCCCGGATCCTTCGACGCTTCTGTTTTTGAGGCGGTCGAGGCGTTCAAACTCGACAAAGAGCTTCGACAGGTCTTCTTTTTGGATGCCCACACCGCTGTCCGACACCCTGACATCGAGCATCAGGCGGTCCTCTCCGGAACCGTCAGAAATCTCCTGACTTCTGACGCGGAGCTCCACCCAGCCGTTTTTCGTGTATTTCACTGCATTGGTCATGAGGTTGAGGATGACCTGCTTGATCCGCACCTCATCCCCGTAGAGCAGATCGGGTATCGCGCCGTCGATGTCAAGCCTCAGCTCAAGACCGTCATCGTCGATCCTCTCCTGCGTCATCACCACAACATCGTTAAGCAG
>ERZ808028.1902-NODE-1902-length-11215-cov-4.797809_pt1 | contig 11215 bp, 10 predicted proteins | sample MGYA00380184_ERZ808028 | MGnify/ENA primary metagenome ERZ808028 (study PRJEB31490, sample SAMN06133397) | mouse gut metagenome | isolation source: J8_1 | host: mice | place: China: Chengdu | collected 2015-05 ...
ATATGATTCCTGTTGCACTCAGCAGCCTTAATCTTTCTGTCATTCTGGCGTTCATGCAATATTGATATCGTATCTGTGTTGGGATATACTATTCGGAAAGCATTGTACACAGAAATAAATATGTGGCACAGTTGAAATATACACTGAAGGATGAGGAAAAAGAAATGGGTTTATGGGAGCTGTTTATCATTGCGGTGGGACTGTCCATGGATGCCTTTGCTGTATCGATCTGCAAAGGGCTGTCGGTGGAAAAGCTGCGGGGAAAGCACTGCGTCATCGCTGGGGTCTATTTCGGCGGGTTTCAGGCGTTGATGCCTTTTATCGGCTACATTCTGGGCAGCAGTTTTCAGTCGCTGGTGGAACAGATCGATCACTGGATCGCGTTTGTCCTGCTGATCCTGATAGGCGTCAACATGATACGGGAATCGAGAGGGGAATCTGAGGAGGTGGATGCTTCCTTCTCGGTAAAGTCGATGATCCCGCTGGCTGTGGCGACCAGTATCGACGCGCTGGCGGTGGGGGTTACTTTTGCCTTCCTGAAAGTGCGGATATTGCCCGCCGTTTGCTTCATCGGGAGCACCACATTCATGCTCTCTGCGGCGGGGGTGAAGATTGGAAATGTATTCGGCATGAAATATAAAGCGAAGGCGGAGTTTGCGGGAGGACTGGTACTGGTCCTGATGGGGGTCAAGATTCTTCTGCAGCATACCGGAATTTTGGGATAAAAGATCGGGTGAATTAACAACTTTGATACATTTTTACCTTATATTGTATCTCAGATAAGATCGGCAGCAGTTCCGGATGGGGCGGGAAGGCCGGGAGAAGATACAAATGAGGTGGGAAAATGCAGGCGCAGGAGAGGAAAACAGCGCAGAGAAAACAGAGCCTTGATGTGATCAGCGTCAAAAGAAATCCTTATCTGGTGGATTATGAGGAGCAGAGGAGACTGCGAAGGGCGGTGAACGAGGGTTCCTGCGGGCAGCCGCGCTCCGCGCAGGCCGGCAGGCGGAAAAATCCGGCGGCGGCTAAAAAAGCGGCGATAAAGCGGCGCAGAAAACAGAAACTTTACCGCAGGATGATGCTGTGTGCATGGACGCTCTGTCTGGTCATGGTCGGATGGCTGATCCTGCTGAAGGTGGGGAATGCATCGGAGACGGAAAAGGACAGCGGTGTGCAGGAACTTCCGGTATATGAGGAGGAGATAGAGGATACCTCTTTTTCTGATGCTCAGGGGCTTCCCGCGGATATATTTGCAAGACATCCCGCATGGGAGGAGAACTTCCTGCCGGTCAACGAGTATTCCAGGCCGGGGGAAACCCTGCCGGAAGTGAGGGATATTTTTGTCCATTATACGGCGAATCCGGGAACCAGCGCGGCGCAGAACCGCAGTTATTTTGAACAGCAGAAGGACATGCACGAGGCCAGCGTCAGCGCCCACTTTATCATCGGCTATGACGGGGAGATCATCCAGTGCGTCCCGCTGAACGAGATCGCCTACGCGGTGCAGACCAGAAACTATGATTCTGTTTCCATAGAATGCTGTTACAAGGCGGCGGACGGTTCCTTCACGCAGGAGACTTATGATTCCCTGATCTCCCTTCTGGCGTGGCTGACGGATGCCTACGGGCTGGATACGGACCATATCCTGCGCCACTATGACTGCGGCGGCAAGAAATGTCCCATCTATTATACGGAGCATGAGGACGCGTGGGCGCGGCTGAAGGCGGATGTGGCGGAAAGGTAGAAAAAATATTGTATTTTAGGAACAAATGGAGCGTCTGCAGAAATGCAGGCGCTTTTACCGGTCATTACACCAAAAGCCCCGTTCGTGGCATCCATGAAACTTTGTCCCTGTTTGTGCCGATAGATATGATATACCCATGAAAGAGGTGATGGAGATGCTGGCGATAGCGGTATGCGATGATGAAGCCATAGAATGCTACAACATGGCGAAAAGGATCAGGAAGATCATGGAGGAGATGAGGACAGCGTGCATCATCCGCCAGTTCCAGAGCGGCGTGGAATTGCTGCGGGCGCCGGAAAGCTTTGACATTGTTTTCCTTGACATTATGATGAGGGATCAGGACGGGATGAGGACAGCGCAGATCTTTCGCAAGAGGGCATTTGACAAGATACTTATTTTCGTCTCTTCCAGCAGGGACTATGTGTTTGACGCGTATGATGTGGAAGCTTTCCAGTATCTGCTGAAACCCGTGGACGACAGGAAGCTGAAAAGGGTGCTGCAAAAAGCCGTCCGAAAGACAAGTAAGCAGCCGCAGGAATTTATCATCGTCAGCAGGGAAAGACAGAAAAAGAAACTGTTTCTCGATGATATATACTATTTTGAGATAAGGGGGAGGGTGGTCTTCGTCCACGGCGCGGAGGGCATTTTTACCTACTATGAACAGATCGGAGAGCTGGAGAACAAACTGTGCGACAAAGATTTTTTCAGGTGTCATAAAAGCTATCTGATCAATCTGAAATATGTCGATGTGTATAACAGGCAGGAAGCGGTCCTGGAAAACGGGGAAAAGATCATGATCGCAAAAAGGAGATACGATGCGTTTGTCCGGGAGGTGCTTGGTGTCATGCGGAAGAACGGAGGGATCCTATGAGGCAACTTGCGGACTATGCGGATATTTTAATTGCGGCGCCGTTTCATCTGGGATATCTATGTGTGGCAGATAAATTCTGCAAAAAGTATTTGGGAGCCTCGGGGAAAAATGAACTGCTGTTTGTGATGTTTTCCTTTGCCGGTTGGCTGGCATTCAACGCTGCGGGCAGGTGGGCTTTTGTGCCGCACATTTTTTTTGCGGCGGCAGAGCATATATTATTTATAGGGCTGTCGCTGCTGTTCTTTACCGAAAGCCGGGAGAAAAAAATCCTGGCGGCGTCCATGTTGATGACGGCCATGACACTTGTGTCAACTATTTCTGTGTCTTTTTTGTCCTGTCTTGTATTGTTGTTTGGGCATACGGTGAAAATGGTTTCAGAACCGGTCTTAAGCGTGTGGGAGAGCAGTGTGATCGGCTGTGTCAGCTATTGTTTTGTCATATTTGCCGTACACTGGATGTCGGGGCATCTGGAGCTGCTCTTTCGAGGCGGGCGCGGAAAGTGGTATGCTGTGCTGGCGCTGCCTCTGCTCCTGGTCATTGCGGTGTCTGACGTGGCGGACTGGGGCGCGAGCTGTGGGATCATGGTCAGAAGCGGGGGCAGCATGGGGCTGTACTATGATCAGATCTTCAGTTATGCTGAATTTTTGGTTTTGGCGCTCCTGTCTATGTTGGCGGCGGGGTTTTATGTGTTCGGGATGAACAGGATCTATCTGGAGCAGGAGAAGAGCGGCCGCTATCTTGCGCAGACCGCGGCCTACAAAATGCTGACGGAGCAGTACAGGCAGTCGGAACGGCTGCGGCATGATATGAAAAACCATATTTTGGTCCTGACGGCTTTGCACCGGAACAGAGAGTGGGAGAAGATGGGCGGCTATCTGAAAAATATGGGAGGAAGCGTTGCGGAGGATGGCGGGGATATGACGGGGAACAGGGCGGTGGACGCGCTGCTCTGCCAGAAGCGAAAACTGGCGGATGAGAGAAACATCAGATGGGAGTGCGATGTGCAGATACCGAAAAAATGCCTTATCGATGAATTCGACCTGTGCATATTGTTTGGGAATATATTGGACAATGCGCTGGAAGCCTGCGGAAGGATGCGGCGCGGCGAAAGTTGTTTTATCGATATTCAGGCAAGGACAGTGAAGAGATGTTTTCTGATGGAAGTAAAGAACAGTGTGGACAGGGCGGAAAAAAGTACAGCCGGATCTGCAGATAAAAAGAATCCGCATGAACATGGAATAGGGCTGCAGAATGTCGGCGATGTGGTGCAGGGGTATAATGGCATATTGCAGATCGAATCCGGGGAAGGTATTTTTGTGACATCCGTTCTGATACCGCTGAATGATACCGTACATGACATCAAAACGGCTGTTTAAAGCATAAATCTTATATCACATATTTTCACTGCCGAAAGAAGAGACAGGAGACTTTTATGCTCTGAAAAAATGATGATAAGGAGGATTGCTTTATGCACACAAAGACAATGGAAGGACTGGTAGGCGCAGGGAGAAATGTGAATCTGATGAAGACGCCTATGCGTGTTTACAGGGAGGCGGAACGAAAGGGCGACACGGAGACGATGGAGAGGGCGATGGGATATGCCAATGAATGTTCCGACAGGGCGGAGGCATATAAGGAGAAAGCCGACGAGGGAATGAAGAAGGATGCGGAGGAAGCCCGCAGAATCGCGAAGGAACAGCGCGAGGATGCCATCCAGAAGCGCAGGGATGAACGCGAAAAACTGGAAAAGAGGTTGGAGGAAAGCAGGAATGCTGACGCCGGCGCGGATACCGCAGGGACGGGGGCGTATCTTGTGGAGATCAGCGGGGAAGGAAAAGCATTGTTGAAGGAACATACAGATCCTGATAGCCCGGGCTTTGATGGGGGAAAGGCGGACACCGCAAAAAAGCCCGTGACCTACACGAAAACGGGAGAGGCGGTCCCGGCAGAACAGGAGGCGAGTATTTCCGTTTCTGTTTAAATGCGTTAGTGCGGACGGATTTGCCTGCCGTTCGTTCCCGAAAACAGCCGTTTCGTTCCCTTTGCCCGAAAAACGGAAAATTTCTGCCGATATAAAAAATGAGTGTCTCAGAGAGCCGCTGTTTTCCATCGGAACCGGAAGAAAAGGAGGATTTGAAAAATGGGCATCAGAGGAGTAGGACAGAATGATTATCAGAGCAATGCAGCAACAGCGAAAAGTACGAAAGATGTAATTAATATTTCAGATCAACCTGCGCACCTGCGGGATGGCATGAAACTCAGCAGAGAGAGTATGAGATCTCAGGAAAACCCAAATGCAGATCAGAAAGTATTTCATAAAGATTCTTTTGAAGTTTCCCGGTTATCGAAAAACAGGGAGATCCTGATGGATAAAAGGGGGCATACGGTGGTGCGGCCAGCGGCGGCGTTTGGCGATATGAGGGCTGGAATACTGGAGGAAGTCAGGGAGGAGAAAGGGCAATATGGTTACTCGGATATTGTGAATGCCTGCGGACTGAGCTATGCGAGGCTGTATGCCGAGATCGAGCAGCGCTGTGAGAAGGAACAGTATTACAAGGCGGACGGAACGATGCTGACAAAGGAAGAGGAAATAGAGTGGCTGGATATGCAATTTGATCAGGAAGTGGCATGGCAGAAATCCTGTGCTAAAATAGCAGCCCGGGGGCAGCTCATGCAGGGGAAGATTTCCGAAATGCCGACAAAGGAGATGGAAGAGCTGGAGGACAGCTTTTATCGGGCGAAGGCTGCTTATATGAAGCTGTACCGGGAAGGCGGTCGGGGAAAGCAGCTTGTCATGCAAAACGATATGTTTGGAAATGGCAGGATGTATGAAGCGCTGGACAGAGCAGGCAATCTGTAGGAGAGAATGGGATAGCGTGAAATAAAAATCTGACGATAATGGAGGAACATTCAGGAATGGGAATAGGTAGTGTAAATGACCAGACCTCCGCATGGGGAGCGGCTTTCAGGAACAAGCCCATATATTTTATGACAATACAGGAGACAAGGGCTTTTTTTGAGGGGAAGATGCATAAAAACATGGTATTGCAGGAGGATACCTGTACGCTCAGCGGCAATAACACTTACCGCAGGCAGTATACCACTTATGAAGTGTCCGATAGAGACAGGGGCAGTGCGTTTCTGGACCTGAGATTTCTGATCAGGGACGAGACCAGCAGCCTGCAGGGAAGCCTCAGCGACGATGGGGATGTGGATTTTTATCATTTTTCCATACCGTTCAACCGCACACTGCAGAATTATTTCGGCGTCGAAGTCCGCATGGATATGCCAAAGGGCTGCGATTACAGCCTCACTTTATATGACGAATACGGGAACCAGGTGGGAAGGGCGCAGTGGGACGGGGATGGGCGGAAGACGCTGACTATCCCGAACTGGGATACGCAGACCAACAAATACTGCATCAAGGTAGAAAACGGGAACGGGGAGGAAGTTTCTCCCGACGATCATTATAGGATCAGTTTCCATGTCTCCGAAAACAGGGAGCATGAAAAGACGGATGCCATAAGGGAGGCGTACGGGGAGCTGCAGAGCGCATACAGCCAGAAGGATGAAAACTGGCGGGAATACCTCGATAAATATAATGCCGTTCTGCGGGAGACGGAGAAAAACTATATAAAGGAGATGGAACAGCTCCACCGGAAGCAGTATGACAGCTTGCCGGAGGAAAAGCGCTATAAGGGCGGGCGTACGGTGGATGATCTGCTGCAGGCTATGGCAAAAGGAGAGGACTTAAGTGAGGCGGAGCTGGAATATGTGAAGATTTTTGCCAATCTGAAAGATATGGAGAAGGCACAGCAGAAGGCGGAGCTGAAAAACGGCTTTTCCGATGAGTTTGTAAAGGAAATGGAAAGCGTGGGCATATCCAGCGATGCACTGGAGGGGATGCGTGTGAGGATCGGGAGCAGCGGGGATGTGTCTGTGGATGGGATAGAGGACGAAACTGTCCGGGAACAGGTGCAAAAGCTGGTGGATGAAAAGTACAGTGACAGGATGTACCGGTATTACACAGGGATCGCGGACAGCGTGGGGGATCTGCCCTCCAATGTCTACCGGTATGTTGCGGATGTGCAGGAAGTCCGTCGATATCTGAAAAGGATTACGGGGGAGAACATATCTCTGGAGAGTCTTTATCTGACGCCGGATGGGAAGATAGGAGGGCTTCCCGATAAAGCGGCAGATCTGATCAATAGGACAAAGAATAATGTCAGAATAGAGAGGATAAAGGATGCGCTGGCTGATATCATAGGGAATATCAGGATAAGCGGCAATCTGGGGATTCCTGATTTTGTTTCGGAGTTTGGGTTTGGCGACGGCGCGTTTTTTGTGGCAGATCGGGGCTTTGCGGTGGATGTGGACGCGATAGCCGATCGGCTTGGAACACAGTCCTCTGGCAATATGTATTCTGATATGTATGAATATCAGTTTGAGGGGGTTTTGTAGCAAACACTCATCTGGATATTGAGAATATAGAAAATACATTCCAAGCGAAAATTGATGGAGAAAGTTCTGGCAAGTGGCTCATAACAAGCACAGGATAAACCGGGTAATAGACTGGTTTCATGGACTTACCTCCCTGTATTGGTATGAAAAGTTGAAACTTAACTTTTCATACCTGTAATAAAAATAAAAAAGTGCAAAGCCCTTGATAATTCAATAGACTTTACACCTGATCTTGTGTGATATATTTCATACAATTATTTTTTGATATCTAATTCGCTTGTAACGATTCCAAAAGATTCTAGTTTTGCCTTTACCAGAGTTAATTGGTAATCAAGTTCTTTATCAGCATTTTCGGCATTTTTAATACGCTGCAAATTTGAATAAGTATCAATCAAATTATTAATCATTTCTTTATCACTTGGCATTTAATCACCTGCTTTCTATATTGTGGCTTGTGCTATTACAATATGAGTATATCACAACTTAAGTATAAAGTCTATTCAATTATCAGAGTGGGTTACTTGCAATTATAAAAGCTTTTTGCAATTCCATATAAGGCGGCAGTAATTCGCCTTTTGGAGGAAGATAAGATTGATGCAAAAGATGCAAAGAAACTTTTGCAGGTCACCGAAGAAGAGATTAGCAAACAAATGGAACTCACGGGAGTGAGGGAGTGCCTATGGGAATAGATAAAAAATATGCCTTGAGGGAGTAATCCTTCAGGGCTTTAGCGTCCATAACTGATACCTCCCTGTCTGCGAATAAATATAGTATGAGACAGACGGGAGAATAAATCAAGCGGAACGGCATTTTTTCGTAAAGTTCTTCCAGAGAAACACGCTTGTGATTATAGTAAACATCTGTCAGGGACATTGTATGTCTGCAGTTAGGACAGCAAAGTGGGTCATATCCGAAAGAAAGGAGTATGTTGTTGCGCCACATGGTAAAGCTGCGGATAGTTTTACGCTTGGATTTATGAATTGCAAGGGTAAGGGACTTATCTTTTCCGCGATGGCGGGCATACAGACCGTAATAGCGGCTGATATATTTGAAATATCTTATGGGGCATGCGGATATTGCTACAACTTTAAATGTTTATACACATTTGAAGTATGAGGACGCTGAAAAGGAAGTAATGAGGGTAGAGAAAAAGCTGTCTGGAGAATAAGGGGCATGAGGTTTTTACCTCTGGAAAGAGTAAAAAAGAGGTTATTTTACTTCTTTTTTACTCTTTTTGAGGGACAAGATATACCGAGTTATGGTAAGATATACGAAGTAAAGGGTTTTTGAGGTCAGAGAGAAAACCTTGAAAACATGGGAAAAAACGAGGTTATACCGAGATATAAGGAGATATGGGAAGGATGATAAAAATTCTATTTATCTGCCACGGAAACATCTGCCGCAGCCCCATGGCGGAATACATCTGCAAAAAAATGGCCGCCGAGCGCGGGGTTAGCGGGGAGCTGGAGATCGCCTCCGCCGCCACCAGCCGGGAGGAGATCGGGAACGGCGTCTATCCGCCTGCGAGAAGAAAACTGAACAGCGTGGGGATTTCCTGCGACGGGCACAGCGCAAGGCAGGTGACAAAAGCTGACTATGACTACTATGATTATCTTATCGTTATGGAGCAGTACAATATCCGCAACCTTATGCGGATCATCGGCAGCGATCCGGAAAAGAAAGTATATAAGCTGCTGGATTTTGCGGGGAGCGGAGGCGACATCGATGATCCGTGGTACACCGGGGATTTTGATACGGCGTACCGCGAAATCGTGGAGGGGCTGGAAGGCTTTTTTGAGGAAGTGGTAATGTAAGACAGGGGGCAGCAGATAGGAGAAACCTGCAGCATTCCATATTCGCGAAGTCAGACAGGAAAAGATTGCGTCGAGAACACAGGAAAAATGACAGGCACCTCAGGGGATGAGCAGCGGAAGCCTTATGGAAACCGTGAATCCGTCTCTGTTTTCTGCACGGAAAGTTCCGCCGTGGGCGCGGATGATCTTACATGCCATCGGCAGGCCGAATCCGTGGGCAGTGCCGGGAAGGGTATCTAAGTTTTCCAGCACTTTATCCGGCACACCCCGTCCGTTGTCGGCGATTACGATCAGAATGCAATCCGTCTCCGGAGAGGCGGAAACAGTGATTTGGCAGCCCCCTTCGTTGTGGGTGATGCTGTTTTGCAGCAGGTTATAGAAAGCTCTGTCAAGAAGCGATTCATCCCCGAGGACTGTCGCCTGGCCGCAATTTAGAGAGAGGGAAATCTCGAATTTAGGCTGTGCTTCTCTGGACGATGATGACTGTTGGAAAGAAAGAGTCCTTGCATCTGACATCCATGAAGCGGAATCAGACATCTGCATATCGGACGGCAGTGTCTGGCTGGAGGAGCTGTCCGTCTGAGAATCCGGCTCTGACTGTACGCAGGAGTTAAGCACTTCGCTGACTACGCTGCGCAGCAGGACGGCGATCTGCAGAGGCTGTCTGTTGACGGGCTGCATCTCGTATTCCAGGGAGGAGATCAGGTTTAAGTCTTCAATCAGTTTCTTGATCTTGAGCCCCTGGGCGGTGATGATGGAAGCGAAGGTTTTGTTTTCTTTGGAGAGGGAGGGATCTTCGGCAAGTTGTTCGCCGTAGCCCACCACCATGGAGAGCGGTGTGCGGATGTCGTGGGAGATACCGGAGATCCAGTTGGAGCGGGCTCTGTCGCGGGCGGAGAGCTGTGCGTTTTTTCTGGCGAGAGTCTCGGAAGTTTTGGTGATATTAGAAAAAGGTTCCTTAAAAATGCCTTTTGCAGGCAGGGAGACCGCTTCCTCCCGGCGCAGTTTCACAAGTCCCTCGGTCAGAAGCCGTATTTTTTTATATAAAAAAGAACCGAACAGGGAACACAACAGCAAGGACAGAAAGAAAATTGTGATAAAGACGGACAGAATGCGCATAAACAGGGTGTCGAACCATTCCATAGTGTATTCTATAGAATATTTTCCCACCATGTTTTTCGGGACACCCAGAATGAAAAGCCCGTAATCTTCCGCTCTTACATATACCGGATAATCGTTCAGATACCATCTTGTGAGGCGCGCAATGTCATTTAGAGAATAGTGGCTTGGGATATCCGACGGTTTGTGCAAAGACCATATGATATCCCCGTTTTCATCAAGAAGGATGCACCAGTTATCTTCCGGGAGAATAGTTTCATCCGCAAGGGTGTAGGATGTCGGATTTCCGGCATCGTCTGCGGTGACAGAAAAATTTTCACTGATCTTTGTCAGAATGCCTCTGGGATTGTTCGGGAAAATATCCCCGCCGTTGCTTGCAATGGCTGCCATCCCCAAAAAACTGATCAGAAAAAGCAGCGTGGAGACTACGGTTGAGATCAGGACAATGGATATAAAAATTTTTAATATAGTAAAGTTAGCAGGGCGGGAGGGGCGTTTTGTTTTCATATCTGTTCCGTTTCTTTGCGCGTTGTTTTTCTTAATTTTTCACGATCAGTTTATACCCCAACCCCTTCACAGTGAGCAGATGCTTTGGGGCGGAGGGGGTTTCTTCGATTTTCTGGCGCAATCGCCTTATATGCACCATCAGTGTATTTTCATAGCCGTAGCTGGTATCGCCCCATGCCGCCATAGTCAGGGAATCGCTTGTGACAATGCGGTTTTTTTGTCCGTAGAGCACTTTTAAAAGGATCAATTCCTTCGGTGTCAGGGGAATTTCCTGCTCTCCGTACTGCACGGTGGCGGTATCAAAACGGATTTCCCTTTTTCCGCAGACAGAATCCGGCAGCGAAAATCCGTTCTCGGGGAGGATATTACCGTAGGTGCGTCTGAGCAGGGCGGTGACCCGCAGCAGAAATTCTTTCGGTAGGAAGGGCTTGACGATATAGTCGTCCGCCCCCAGTGCAAGTCCTCTGATCTTATCCTCCGCTTCCCCTCTGGCGGTCAGGAAAATGACGGGCACCTGGGAGAACTTCCGAATCTCCCGAAACAGAAAGAAGCCGTCGCCGTCGGGCAGATTCACATCCAGAATACAGAGGGAGACGGTTTGTTTTTCCATTATCTCTAACGCGCTCCTGCAGGTTTTTGCAGTGTATATCTGAAAGAAGCCGTTGGAGTACAGGATCTGCTCCAGCATGGACAGAAGCG
>ERZ808028.1904-NODE-1904-length-11207-cov-4.280952_pt1 | contig 11207 bp, 9 predicted proteins | sample MGYA00380184_ERZ808028 | MGnify/ENA primary metagenome ERZ808028 (study PRJEB31490, sample SAMN06133397) | mouse gut metagenome | isolation source: J8_1 | host: mice | place: China: Chengdu | collected 2015-05 ...
GGTTCAGAGCTAGTAGAGAAGTTGCGTGTGGAGTATGGGACAGAAAATGTTCTTGCGACAGATATTCGCAAACCGGTAAGCTCTTCGGGGCCATTTGAAGTGCTTGATGTCATGGATGCTGAACGCATGTATGACATCGCAAACGCTTTTGGCGCAGATACATTAATGCATATGGCTGCTCTTCTTTCTGCCACTGCTGAAAAAGATCCAGTATTTGCCTGGAACTTAAATATGGGTGGCTTAATGAACGCTCTTGAAACGGCTCGTAAATTAAACCTACAATTCTTCACACCAAGCTCAATCGGCGCATTTGGTCCATCAACACCAAAGGACAATACACCGCAAGATACGCTACAACGTCCAACGACGATGTATGGCGTCAATAAAGTAGCGGGTGAATTACTATGTGATTACTATTACACGCATTTCGGCGTGGATACGCGCGGTGTCCGTTTCCCAGGCTTAATTTCAAATGTGACGCCTCCAGGTGGTGGTACGACAGATTATGCAGTCGACATTTATTATCAAGCTGTAGAGAAAGGTCACTATACATCTTATATTGCGGAAGGTACGTATATGGATATGATGTATATGCCAGATGCACTGCAAGCGATTGTTGATTTAATGGAAGCAGATAGTAACACACTCGTTCACCGTAATGCATTCAATATTACAGCGATGAGCTTTACACCAGAGCAAATCGCCGCATCAATTCAAAAAGTAATGCCAAACTTCACGATGGACTACGATGTCGACCCAGCGCGTCAGGCAATTGCAGATAGTTGGCCAAATTCTTTAGATGATAGTGCTGCAAAAGCGGAATGGGGCTTTAAAGCAGCCTATGATTTAGATAAAATGACAGTCGATATGCTTGAAAAATTACGCCGTAAATTATATCGCACAGCTTCATAACGATAAATTGAAAAAGAGGCTGGGACAAAACACGTCATTTTCCTTTTTTAGTGTTCGCAACGAAAAACCGGAACCGCGCTACAGCGCGATTCCGGTTTTTCTTATGCTCATTATGAACGGTTGTTTTTATGCGTATGTCAAAGCCTCTTTTGATTGCTTAAAAGTACTGTTTATTTTGTCGCCACAACGACTAATTTCCCCGCATCCAAATGTACATCGAGTGCGTTTGCCTGCTCATCGGTAACGCCAAGTGACATGAGCTGTGTTCGTAGTTCAGATTCTCGGGACGTAAATAAATTTTTAACACTGTTCATAACACCTTGTTCGGCTACGCCAACCTGTGAAATATGTAATGCTTTGGCGATATCATCAGCGCGATCCTCATACCGTGAAAAAACATAAATTTGGTCTCGTTCAAAGCCTTCTTTCAATAATAAATCAACTTGATTCTTTAAACGTACAGCATTTTCAACAACAAAATAATTCATCATAAAAACCTCTCCTTTGTCTTGCTATAGTTTTTTGTTCCCGTTTTATAACGTAAGATAAACGGCTCAAAAGAAAAAACGCAAATTTTCTCTATAAGTTAATTAAAATTCTATAAAAATAAAATATTTTCTAAAAATTCTGGATTTTTAACGAATAATTTTATACACTATTTTATACAGGATTTGGTAATCTTGACAACAATGCTTAGGGGGATGGTTAACGATGATGGATACACAACTAGTATTAAATGGTTTTGTAAAACGGGTCGAGACGTACTTTCCGCATAAAGAAATCGTATCACGTACATCAGCGGACAAGATTCACCGCTTAACGTATAAAGATTTCGCGACTCGTACACGTAAGTTGGCGTCAGCATTAGAAAAAATAGGGATGACAAAAGGGATGAAGGTAGGGAGCTTTGCGTGGAATCAGCATCGCCACTTAGAAGCTTATTTTGCAGTGCCATGTACAGGTGCAGTGCTACATATGATTAATATTCGGCTGGCAGATGAACACTTAGAATACATTATTAATCATGCACAGGACGAAATTTTATTAGTCGATATTGATTTATTTGAAACGATTGAGCGTATTCTACCGAAACTAACAACGGTTAAACAGATTGTCGTGATGAGTGACTCAGATGATTTACCAGAAAGCCAGTTTAGTGCGCTTTATTCATATGAAAAGTTACTAGCTGAGGCACCGGATGATTATCAATTCCCGACAGACTTAGATGAAAATTTACCAGCCGCAATGTGTTATACAAGTGCCACAACAGGCTTCCCTAAGGGCGTCGTGTATACACACCGAGGGCTTGTGCTACACGCCATTAATTTAGGGTTAGTCGATTCATTTGGCTTATCTGAGCGTTCAGTGGCACTACCGGTCGTGCCGATGTTCCATGTAAATGCATGGGGGATTCCGTTTGCATCGGTGAACTTTGGTGCAAAGCTGGTGTTACCAGGGCCCAACTTTACGTCGCACACATTGATTGACTTAATTGAAGAAGAACGTGTGACATTCACTGCAGGTGTTCCGACAATTTGGATGGGTGTGCTACAGGAACTTGAAAAAACACCGCGAGATATGTCATCACTTGAAATGGTCGCAGCAGGGGGCTCTGCATCACCGCCCGCACTGATTCAAAAATTCACGCATAAATTTGGCATTCCATATAAAACGGTGTACGGTATGACAGAAACGTCACCGATTGTATCTGTGGCGGCTTTAACATCTGAAATGGATGATTGGAGCGAAGAAGAAAAAATCGCCGCCTTATCTACACAGGGCCTAACAGTGCCTTTAATTGAAACGGAAATCATTAACGAGGACGGCGAAGTGCCAGCGGATGGCCAAACGATGGGTGAGCTGCGTATTCGTGGCCCGTGGATTTCAAGTGAATATTATAACGATGAGCGCACGATTGATGCGTATCGCGATGGCTGGTTATATACAGGTGATATTGCGGTGCGTACGCCACAGGGGAATATTAAAATTACCGACCGTACGAAGGACTTAATTAAATCGGGTGGTGAATGGATTTCATCAGTGGACCTTGAAAATGCGCTAATGGCACATGATGCGGTATTTGAAGCAGCAGTCATTGCAATTCCACATATTAAATGGCAGGAGCGACCACTTGCATGCGTCGTATTACAAGAAGGTTATGACACCTCTGTGAAGGAAGAGCTTAAAACCTTTTTAGCGACACAAGTAGCAAAATGGTGGATGCCAGATGATATTGTGTTCGTACGAGAAATTCCAAAAACATCGGTTGGGAAATTCTTGAAGGCCAAATTACGTGATGATATGAAGGATTACCAACTGACACCATAATAAAAAGAAGGCATCTCCTAGTGTGGGGAGTGCCTTCTTTTTTTAAATCAATTCCTTAAATTTCAAGCGTTTGTTGAGGGCTTTCATAATTGGAATACCAGCAAGTAGCACAACAAATTCACCAACTGCACATGTAAACCATGTTAGCAGGAAGGGAAGTTGAAAGGCTAAATGTAGCTCAAACGCAATAATCGACATCGTGAATGTAAAGACAAGCATCGTCGCGATCATACGCGCTGTTTCACCCTTAATATAGCGACTGATTAAAATAACGGCAACAAGTGAAATCACTGTTTGACCAACGCCGAATACTAAATCATACCAACCAAGCGGTGAAAATAAATTTGTTATGAAAACACCTAACACGATAGGAACGATATATTTTTTATTAAACGCAATTAAATGATTGAACATTTCGGCAACACGGAATTGAATCTGCGTAAAACCAAAAGGCGCAACGAGCATGGCAACGGCAACATAGAGTGCTGCGATGATGCCACTGATTGCGATAGATCGTACTTTAGAAGACGATCGTTGCATTGTATTTTGCATATTTTTTTCGCTCCTTAGTTTTTTTACGTGGGATGGTCTCGAACCACGGTCAGAAGTATATTTTAGCGATTTTTATAAAGAAAGTCAAAAAAGACGTAAAATGTTCATGCCATAAAAGTGTTGTTAAAACTAAATTTTTATGCTTTAATACTTTAAAGCGTAACTGTTTAACGTATAAAATTATCTAAATATTCATAATTTTATTGACGATTTAATTTTCAGTTGCAATAATAGCAAATAAGACTACATAGAACATGGGGGAAATAGGGATGAAGAAACGTTTTAGCTTACTAGCATTAACAGCGACAGCAGCGTTAGCACTAGCTGCATGTGGCGGGGATAAAGCAGCAGATGACAGTTCAAAAGCAGAGTCAGGTGACAAAACATATAATGTTGGCATTTTACAATATGTGGAGCACCCTTCGTTAAATGAAGCAACAAAAGGTTTTAAAGCAGCGCTTGATGAAGCGGGTCTTGACGTGAAATATCAGGAGGAAAATGCACAGGGTGATGCGAGTATTAATACGACAGCGGCAAATAACTTAGTCGCAGCAGCACCAGATGTTATTTTCACAAATGCAACTCCATCTGCACAAGCTGTGGCGGCAGCAACGTCAGATATTCCAACCTTATTTACATCTGTAACAGATGCGGTAGGTGCGGAACTAATCGATTCAATGGAAAAACCAGGCGGCAATGTAACCGGTACAGTAGATACACATCCAGATGCGATTCCAAATACAGTGAAGTTTTTAGCGGAGGAATTAGAGGCGAAAAAAATTGGCATGGTCTTTAACTCAGGTGAGCAAAATTCACGTGTGCAAGTAGATCGTGCGAAAGAAGCAGCAAAAGAGAATGGTGTCACAATCGTTGAGGCATCAGCTTCTACTTCAGCAGAAGTAAAACAAGCAACGGAATCATTAGTTGATAAAGTAGATGCATTCTACATTATCACAGATAATACAGTAGTTTCAGCATTAGAGTCTGTATTAGACGTAGCAGAAGCGAAGAAAAAACCAGTTATGGTTGGTGAGCTTGATTCTGTAGCACGTGGTGGTTTAGGTGCTTACGGCTTCAGCTATTATGATATTGGTAAAGAAGCGGGCGAAATGGCGGCTGAGATTTTAGAGGACGGTAAAAAACCTGCCGATATTCCAGCAGCATACCCAGCAAATTTAAAATTCGAAATTAATAAAGAAACTGCAGATAAATTAGGCATCGACATCGATAAAGACTGGGATGCAGAGGTAGTTGAATAAATAGGAGATGATTCAGTATGTTTACAGCACTCTTTGGATCTGTTGAACAGGGGATTATCTACGCAATTATGGCACTTGGCGTGTACCTTACATTCCGGGTTTTAGATTTTCCAGACTTAACAGTAGACGGTAGCTTTGTAACGGGCGCTGCAACAGCCGCGACGATGATTACATTTGGTTATAATCCATTACTTGCAACATTATGTGCACTACTAGCGGGCTTTGTCGCTGGTAGCATCACAGGGATTTTACACACGAAAGCACATATTAATGAGCTTTTAGCCGGGATTTTAATGATGATTGCACTGTATTCGATTAATCTTCGAATTATGGGCTTAACGACAGAAAATGCTGTAGGACGACCAAATATTCCATTATCGAATTCAGATACCGTATTCACGATGCTACATAATTTTTGGTCAAAATTAGGCATTGATGACACACTTAACAATCTTTTAGCCGCAACAGGCTTAACGAGCTTACCTCGTACATGGGGTATCGTGATTGTGATGTTTATCGTCGTCTTTATTCTTAAATTTATTTTAGACTGGTTCTTAAAAACAGAGTTCGGCTTAGCATTACGCGCTACAGGCGACAATGTGAAAATGATTCGTAGCTTTTCAGCGAATACAGATAGTGTGAAAATTTTTGCATTAGGATTATCGAATGCATTAGTGGCATTATCAGGTGCATTAATCGCACAGCTAAATAAATTTGCGGATGCCGGTATGGGGATTGGGATGATTGTTATCGGCCTTGCATCGGTGATTATCGGAGAAGCTATCTTCGGTAAGAAAACGATTATCCGTGCAACACTTGCGGTTATTTTCGGGGCGATTATTTACCGCGTCGTCATTTCACTTGCATTACAAGTGGAATTCCTAGATACAGGTGATTTAAAGTTAATTACAGCAATCGTCGTTATTATCGCACTTGTTATTCCATATGCAATGGGTAAATATAAAGAGAAAAAACGTCGTGCAAAACGTCGAGCTGAGCTGATGAGACAAGTCGCTACGATGCCGGAAGGGGAGAAGCCACTTGCTTAATTTACAACATATTCATAAAATTTTTAACGAGGGCACTCCCGATGAAAAAATCGCGCTTAATCATATTAATTTAACGCTTGAAGCGGGCGATTTTGTGACGATTATTGGGAGTAACGGTGCGGGTAAGTCAACGATGATGAATATGATTTCAGGCGCACTCACACCAGATGTGGGCTCGATTACAATTAATCATAAGGACGTCACAGCGCTCCCTGAATATAAGCGCTCAAAATACATTGGTCGCGTATTCCAGGATCCAATGGCGGGTACTGCACCGACGATGACGATTCAAGAAAATTTGGCGCTAGCCTATTCTCGTAATAAACCACGTGGCCTGCGTAGTGGTGTATCCAAGGCACGTAAGGAAATTTTCTTAACGGCACTTGAGTCACTTCACTTAAACTTAGAAAATCGTCTAAATGCTAAGGTTGGGATGCTATCAGGCGGGGAACGTCAGGCATTATCGCTTTTAATGGCGACCTTTACAAAGCCAGATATTTTACTGCTAGATGAGCATACAGCCGCGCTTGATCCGTCACGCGCCGCGTTGATTACTGGCCTAACAAAAGAGCTTGTTGAAAAGGATCAATTAACGACGCTAATGATTACGCATGATATGCAGCAAGCGATTGATTTAGGCAATCGCCTAATTATGATGGATAAGGGTCAAATCATTTTAGAAGTATCACCTGAGGATAAAAAGAACTTAACAATTGAAGATTTAATGAATGAGTTCCAGCGTATTCGTGGTGAAAAAATGGTATCGGACCGCGCCTTATTATCGACGTGAAAAATGCAGACACTTTCAAAGATGTACAAATCTTTGAAAGTGTTTTTTTGTATAACAAAAGAGACTTGGACAAAACACGTCATTTTCCTTTTTTTTTTGCGTGCGCAATGAAAAACCGGAACCGCGCTATGGCACGATTCCGGTTTTTCTTATACTCCTAGGAGCGGCTGTTTTTACACGTATGTCAAAGCCTCTGTGTTTATTTATGGACTGAATTAAACGAGTAATGTAAATAAAGTGCTGTCATTATTAACTTCCATATAATCAAAGCCATTTGATTTAAAGCGTGCGAGCAGCGCATTGTAGTCGCCAGGATGTTTTAACTCGATGCCGACTAATGCAGGGCCGCTTTCTTTATTGTTTTTCTTCGTATATTCAAATGTTGTAATATCATCATTTGGACCAAGCACCTCTGTTAGGAACTGGCGAAGTGCGCCGGCACGTTGTGGGAAGCTGACGATGAAGTAATAAAGTAGCCCTTCATGAATCAATGACTTCTCTTTGATTTCCTGCATACGACCAATATCATTGTTACCGCCGCTGATAATACAAACAACGGCTTTGCCTTTGATTTGATCCTTGTAGTAATCAAGTGCAGACACGGATAATGCGCCCGCTGGTTCAGCGACGATGGCTTGCTTATTATAAAGCTCTAAAATAGACGTACACACTTTACCTTCTGGCACGACAACGATGTCATCGACCAATTGCTCACAAATTTTTGATGTAAGTTCACCGGCACATTGTACAGCAGCGCCATCGACGAACTTATCAATTTTGGGTAGCTCGACTGGATGATGCTCAGCAAGTGCTGCTTTCATGCTGGCAGCTCCTGCAGGTTCGACGCCAATAATTTGAGATTTAGGAGACAAATTTTTAATATATGTTGAGACACCAGAAATCAGTCCGCCACCGCCAATACTACCGAAAATGTAGTCGATTGGCTCCTCAATATCATTCATAATTTCTACGGCAACGGTGCCCTGACCCGCAATAACATCTAAGTCATCAAACGGGTGAATGAAGATATGATTTTCGGCTTCGCAAAATTCCTGTGCCGCTTTAGAAGAGGCATCAAATGTATCACCTGCTAAAATAATTTCAACATAGTCGCGTCCAAACATGCGTACTTGCTCGATTTTTTGATTCGGCGTAGTCGTTGGCATAAAGATATGCGCGTGAATGCCTAGATGGGCACACGCGAAAGCAACGCCTTGTGCATGATTTCCTGCTGATGCACATACGACGCCACTTTCACGGGCAGTCTCCTCAATTGTTTTAATTTTATAGAATGCACCACGTAATTTAAATGAACGTACATGTTGTAAGTCCTCACGTTTTAAATAGACGGTACAATCGTATTTTTTTGATAAGAAATCATCCTTCTCAAGCGGGGTGTGTTTGACGACATCTTTTAATAATTGATGTGCGATTAACACATTCTCAACTTGAACGCGTTTTTCAGTTGCTTCCATAGTATTGCCTCCTAGGTAAAATTATATTTGTTCATTTTAACATACTATTCCTAATAAAGTACGCAATTTTTAGTCAATTCAAAATATTTCGTTCATTATGCAGAAGAAAAGCGTTGTAGTGAGGTGGCCACGTTTTTTGAAAGCACCTACTGCCTTGTCAAAAGCAGAAATGTGTATAATAGAGGATAGATGATTTTTGAACGGAGGAAGTAATACATGGATTTTTTTAAGACGATGGAGCGTGTGACGGGTGTGGATCTAAATGATGTACAACGTAAGGCCGTACAATGTGCGGACGGGCCATTGTTGTTACTCGCATCACCTGGTTCTGGGAAAACGACGACATTAAATATGAAAATTGGCTATTTATTACTTGAGAAAAAAATCGCACCACAGCGCATTTTAGCAATGACGTTTAGTAAAGCGGCGGCACGTGATATGAGTGAGCGCTTTGAACGCTTTTTTGGCACATTGACGCATGAACGTATTCATTTCTCAACGATTCATAGCTTGGCTTATCAAATTGTGCGGCAATATTTTTATAAAACCGGTCGTCAGTTCCGTTTAATTGAAGGTACGAAGGATATGCAGTGGAATAAAAAAATCATTTTACGTAATCTCTTTACAGAAAAGCGAAAAACGCAGCCAACAGAAGATGAGATGGATGAGCTGTTGACGTATATTAGCTATGTGAAAAACCGTATGCTAGAAGGTGAGCGTTTAAAGGAAGCTCCTTGTAGTCTAACGGATGCGGCAGAAATTTTAACTCGCTATGAGGAATTCAAGCGCCGTGATGGGGTCAATGTGCTCTTAGATTTTGATGATATGCTAACATATTGCTATGAGATTTTACGCGATGACGAAGCAATTCGCACACATTATCAGCAGCAGTTTGAATATGTTTTAACCGATGAGGGCCAGGATAATTCTGTTATTCAGCATGAAATTGTCCGTATTTTAGCGGCACCACATAATAATTTGTGTATTGTAGCAGATGATGACCAATCGATTTTTTCTTGGCGAGGCTCAGATGTAGAAAAGTTACTCGAGTTTCCAAAAGTCTATCCAGATGCAGTCGTACTGACGATGGCACAAAATTATCGCTCGACAAAGGAAATTACCGATGTGGCAGACCATTTTATTAAGCGCAATAAAAAGCGCTATGATAAGAAAATGTTTACTGAAAATGGGCATGGGCGGCCACCAATCATTCATAATATGCGCCGTTATACGTTACAGCTCAATTATGTAGTAGAGGAAATTGAACGTACACAAGATGCGGGGGAAATTGCGGTATTGTATCGTAATAATACATCTGCTATCCGACTTGTAGATGCGCTTGAAAAGCATCAAATTCCATTTTATATGAAGGAAGTCGATGTGAAGTTTTTCCGTCATTTCATTATTGAAGATATTTTAAATTTTATGCGTCTGACATTTAATGATAAGCGAGCGGATATTTTAGAGCGCATTTACCCGAAAATGAATGCCTATATTAAAAAAGCGCAAATCACACAGTTGCTAAATAAAAATGACCGTACGACGTCTGTTTTCGATCAGCTTGCGACAAATGTGCATGCGCCTTATCAGGAGCAGGCACTTCGCAAGGCGAAAAAGAAAATTCGTACATTAAAAGATTTGCCACCAAAGGACGCCATTCAAATGATTCGTCATGACTTAGGCTATGAGAAGAGCTTGCAGCGTACGGCAGAGCATTTGAAATTAAATGAGGACCGTTTACTTGGTATCGTCACGCAGCTCGAGTATATTGCGGAGGGATTACCGGATTTAACGGCATTCGCGAAGCGTCTGACACGTCTTGAGGAAATTATGCGACAATCAAACGAGAAGCGCCCTGGGGTGGTGACATTGTCGACGTTCCATAGTGCCAAAGGGTTAGAGTTTGACCGGGTATATATGATAGACCTTGTGGATGGCATTATTCCAGCGCCAGATGATATTAAGGAATACAAAGACGGTAAAGAAGCGAAGATGGAAGAGGCTGTGCGCTTGTTTTATGTCGGTATGACGCGTGCCAAAACGAGATTAGAGCTATTAACCTATGAGCAAAATAATGAAGAAAAAACGGCACCCTCTGTCTTCTTAGATGATGTGAAAGCTATCTTACAAGGTGAGAAGGTAAAAGACTTTGATTTTAAGGAGCCAGCAATTGAACGTAAGGCAGTAGTGACAAATAAATCCTATCAGCAAAAAAAAGTGGCACGTGACATTCCAGAGGATGCAATTACAGAACGTAGTGACTTGCATCGCGGCATGGAAATTGAACATCATTTATATAGTAAAGGCTATATTAAACGAATTAATGGCAATGAGATTGAACTAGTTTTTGAGCATTATGGTACGAAGCAATTTATGATTGATTTTTGTTTGCAAAAAGGAATGCTTCGTCGTGTTGGAGAGGTTTAGCAATGGATGTACAACAAAAAGCACAGCAAACGTTTGAGCGTGTGTTAAAATTTTATGAAAAAGATGACCGTGTTGCATTGACGAAGGAAATGCAACAATTAATCGCCTTCGCTGCCAAGCAAGGCTATATTGATTATCAAATGCAGGTATTAATTTCACCGACAGAATTAGGTGAAGGCCAGATGACACATTTTTTACAAGCGATTATTTCCGCACAGGAAAATAATTGGCGTAAGAAATTACTGACGCATTCAAAAATTATGCGCCAGTGGTTCCGTTTAAATCGTGTCGTACGAGAATGGTAGAATTAAAAAAGAAGGAATCACGTTGGAACTGATCCACGAAAGTGAGACAAAGAAAAAGACACGTTCTTTCAGCTAAATTTGACGGACGCTTTCCTGGGGCATGGCGGAAG
>ERZ808028.1906-NODE-1906-length-11203-cov-5.152076_pt1 | contig 11203 bp, 6 predicted proteins | sample MGYA00380184_ERZ808028 | MGnify/ENA primary metagenome ERZ808028 (study PRJEB31490, sample SAMN06133397) | mouse gut metagenome | isolation source: J8_1 | host: mice | place: China: Chengdu | collected 2015-05 ...
ATTGATAACCTTTTTGTGCAGATGGGCGTCCGCTTTATCAGCTTGGCCGAGGGCGTGGACAGCTACCTAAACCCGGATAGCGTGAACAGCATCATCGTTCCGATAACAAACGTGATGAATGACCAGTATTGTTATCAGACCTCAAAGAAAATCCGGCAGGTTTTCGATTACAAGCGGCGCAACGGCCAGTACATCGGCTCTTTTGCTCCCTACGGCTACATAAAAGACCCCAAGGACAAGCACCAGCTAATCGTTGACCCGGAGGCCGCTGAAATCGTCAAGAAGATTTACGAGATGTGCCTGCAAGGTACGGCCAAACTTCAAATCGTGATGTATCTGAACGACCACGGCATACCCAGCCCCACGGCTTACCGAAAGTTAAAGGGCCTGCCCTATTCCCCGGCTATATCGGACGCTCCCATGTGGGGCAACAAGATTATAACGGATATTCTCAGAAACGCCTGAGTTATAATAGGCATAACCCTAGAAAAGCTAGAAAACATGAGGCTTTCACCGGTTATGCTTATTTTATTTTACCTAAATATTGGACAGGGAGGTATGGATGAAAACAAGGAACTTGACGGTTTATGAGGGAAGCGGGAAGAATTATGCCCCGATTCCGAAAATTATCTTACAGGGCCAATGGATTGGGCAGTTGGGTTTCTCCATTGGCGATAAAGTCAGGGTAATGTATCAGGATGGACAAATTATTGTGGAAAAGGCGTTGGAAGCAGAAAGTGGACAAGCTGACCAAAGGATAAGCATGGTAGCTGAATCGGACATTCCATATGGGAAGGAGTAGAACAAGATGGCAGATTTAAAAACAACATTAACAAAAACTTTTGCATTAACCCCGGAAATTGAATCCCTTTTCCGAGTATCAACTTTTGGTGACTTTGGTGATCTGTGTGGTCTGCATATTAATGAGGAGGACAGCAATGAACTTTTCCTTGTCAATGAACTGCAATGGATTATGTGCAGATTAGAAGAAGCCAAAAACCGGATTGCCTACCTGAAACGCCCGGTTAAGGAAACCAGCCGGTTACATAAAAATGCAGGCGGACGGTATGAAACATCCAGCGGACACGAGTATACCAGCGGAGATATTATTGAAGTCTTATTGCGTGGTGACAGCTTCCATGAAACGCCTTATTGGATCAGGACAAGTGTGGAGCATAATGGCAGGGATTATTACCTGGTACATTACAAAGACATCAGCATGGAAGGGTTAGCTGTCCGTAGGAGATAAGAAAGGGAAGTTTTAAAATGGGAATAATTTACAATATATGTAACCAGAAAGGAGGCTGCGGCAAGACCATGACCTCGGTAAGCCTTGGGATTGGCCTTGCCCGCCAGGGCAGGCGTGTCTTACTGGTGGATATGGATGGGCAGGGGTCAATGACCGCCAGCTTAGGCTACAGCCAGCCGGATCAGATGGAAGTTACCTTAGCGACGATTATGGAAAAGGTTATTGATGGCAAACCGTTGGCGGATGGGGAAGGAATCCTCCATCATTCCGAAAATATTGACCTTCTTCCGGCAAATATTGAACTGTCTGGGCTGGAAGTTATCTTAGTCAATGCTATGAGCCGCGAAACGATTTTTCGGGAATATATAAAAACGGTGAAGGATGCGTATGATGTGGTGATTTTAGATTGTATGCCTTCTCTGGGGATGCTGACCATCAATGCATTGGCTGCGGCAGACAAAATAATCATTCCTGTCCAGGCACAATATTTATCTATCCGTGGATTAGAGCAGTTAATCCGCACCATTGCCAGAGTAAAACAACGGATAAATCCTGGCCTTTCCATTGATGGAATCCTGATTACCATGGCGGATATGCGGACAAACTATGCACGGGATATTGTGGAACTTTTACATACCACTTATGACGGGAAACTGCGGATTTTTGAGAGTATTATCCCATTGTCAGTGAGGGCGGCGGAAACCAGTGCGGAAGGGAAAAGCATTTATCTCCATGACCCGGCAGGCAAGGTGGCAGCGGCATACGCCGCATTGACAAAGGAGGTCATGGGGTGAAAAGCAGTGCAAGGAATATCAAAATGACCAAGTTTGATGACCTGTTTCAGACGGAAGACCATCCAGGTGGAAATGGGGAGCAGGTGTGTGAACTGCCATTATCGGAACTTTTCTCATTTAGAAACCATCCGTTTAAAGTGACCGATGATGAATCCATGCAGGATATGGTGGAAAGTGTCCGGCAGTATGGGGTGCTTGTTCCCGGCATAGCCCGTAAGTCCCCAGAAGGGTATTATGAACTGATTGCAGGCCATCGGCGCAAGAGGGCATCGGAACTGGCAGGGAAGGTGACTATGCCGGTCGTAATCCGGGAAATGGACGATGATGAAGCAATTCTGGCTATGGTGGACAGCAACATTCAGCGGGAAGACATCCTGCCAAGTGAGAAAGCATGGGCGTATAAAATGAAGCTGGATGCCATCCGGCGCAGGGCAGGCCGTCCATCGGCAAATAATCCTCGACAAGTTGGCGAGAATTACAGCGTGGAAATCATAAGCCAGGACTCCGGTGACAGTGCCCGGAACATCCACCGATATATTCGTTTGACTTGCCTTTTGCCAGAGATTCTGCAAATGGTAGACGATAAGAAACTGGCCTTTAATCCAGCGGTGGAGCTTTCCTATCTGGAAGAGAAGTGGCAGAAAAGGTTATGGGAACAGATAGAAAAACTTGGCACAGTTCCCTCTTTGGAGCAGGCAAAACAGCTTAAACAGCTTAGTCAGGAAGGAAAACTGGATGATGGGGAAATAGCGAAAATCATGGCAGGAGGGCGTTCGGTTTCTGTGCAGGTGACATTAAAGGGCAGACGGCTGAAGCAGTATTTCCCGATAGGGTATACACAAAAGCAGATGGAGGAGGTTATCTTTTCTCTGTTAGAAGAATGGAAAAGCAGGCAGGCGGCAAAAACCGATGGCTGCTGCACAGAAACCATGTGAGGTAAACCTTTATGTGCCCACAAGTAGACACATTACCATAGGAATCGAAATCTGCAGGGCGCACTTAGAATACCTGAATTTATGCCGCCTATTCAGCGGCGGACGTTTAAGGTAAAGCATCCGGCAAAACATTTTGGGGACAGGTTTTGCCGGATTTTTTTAAGATTTATATTACTGGGGAAAGGCTACAAAAATTATACACGAGGAGGAGCACAGATAATGATGGATTTGGAATATTACTACGGGAATGAGGCGGATCAATACAGTTTTTATCGTATTCCGAAAGCACTGTTTACCGATAAGCGTTTTGACAGTCTGTCTGTGGAAGCAAAGGTTTTATATGGCCTACTTCTTGACCGGATGTCCCTGTCCATAAGGAATAACTGGCTGGATAAAGATGGGCGGGTATATATTATTTTTACCGTTGTTGATATTATGGCAACGCTTGGATGTGCGGAGCAGAAAACCAGCCGCCTGCTGTCCGAACTGGACAATGTAAAAGGGGTAGGACTAATTGAAAGGAAACGGCGGGGACAGGGAAAGCCCAATGTGATTTATGTAAAGAAATTTACAGACCAGCAATGGGCAAAACCACAATTCAAGGAAGAGGAAACCAGCAATTCAAAAGATGTGAAAACCACAAATCAAGAATTGCCCAAATCACAAGCAAATAATACAGATAAGAATAATACTGACTTAAACAATATCCATCTATCTATCCATCAGGATACACAAAAAACTACATTTGTGAATTCTGAGGATAAACCGGCAAAGGAAAAGCAGAGGATGGATAGGATGGATAAGATAGATGCGTACCGCAGGCTGAACAAAAAAAATATTTCGTATGATACCCTTGTCCATAATCATCCGTATGACCAGGAAAGCATTAATGGGTTTGTGGAGCTGATGACGGAAGTGTGCTGCAGTACACGGGACACACTGCGGATTAACCAGGAAGAGATGGCGGCAGAGGTGGTTAAGAGCAGGCTGTTAAAGCTGGACAGCGGGCACATTGAGTATGTGCTGGAATGTCTGAACCAGAATACGGCACGGGTGGGAAATATCCGGGCCTATACCTTATCGGCACTTTATAACGCACCCGTAACCATTAGCCAGTATTATACAAACCGTGTCCACCATGATATGGCAAAGGGGATGTATGATGGGTAAAAATGGTCACTTGATGCCGGATAGATAGCAAATATAGAGTAAATATCGAAAATATTTGAGATTACATAAGCATGACCGGATAGAAAATGAGAGTCTGCCAATGGAGGTAAATGGTGACAGCAAAAAAACAGGGAGAACAAAAAAGCAGGAACAACAGAAAAAACAGGGAGAACGAGGAGAAAATCAGGATGAAAGGATGGTGAAGATGGCAAAAATCAATGATATACGGGCATTGGCGGAAGAAACTGCCGGGAAGGTAAGCAGTTCCTCGCAGGAATGGATGGAATACCTGGACACGGCGGCAAGATTATACCGCTATCCCTTTGCTGACAGCCTGTTAATCCACGCACAGCGCCCGGATGCTACAGCCTGTGCGTCGATGGAGTTGTGGAATGGGAAGATGCGCCGGTGGGTAAAACGAGGGGCGAAGGGAATTGCCCTGATTGACGACAGCGGCAGGAAAAAACGGCTGAGATATGTGTTTGATATTTCCGATACCCGGATGGTTCAGGGTGGCAGGACGCCGTTTTTGTGGCAGATTAAGGAGGAACAGAGGGAAGATATTCGGAAATATTTAGTTGATGCGTATTGGCTGGAGGGGAAGGAAACAGAGAGCCTTCCGGGGGCTTTGCGTGTGCTTGCCTTAGAAGTGACCGAAGAACTGGATGAAGCGTTTGCCGGTTTGGAAGATGAGGATGCAGAGCGTTTTCAGAGAATAGGAAAGGAGGCCGTCCGGGAGCAGTTTAAGGAGCTTCTTATCAACAGCGTGTTTTATGTGCTGGCCCGCCGGTGTGGATTAGAGCCAAAGGAGTACATGAGGGAAGGGGCATTTGCCGGGATTGAGGATTTTGGTTCATTGTCCCGTTTATCGTTCCTGGGGGATGCCACAAATAAATTTGCAGAGTCTGTGCTTGTCTGGATACGCAGGGAGATGCAGAAAATCTATCGGAAGGAGGCGAAAAAGGAAAAAGAAAGCAAAGAAAGGACAGAAAGTAAAGAAGAAAAAAAGCAAGAGGAAAAAAAGAGAAATATCCATGCGGAAGATGCTAATGGTGCAAAAGATGCCAAGGAGGGCACATATTCGCCAGGGGATAAAGGAGAACAACAAAGAGCGATACAGGAAGGAGAGAAAGAACATGAAGCTGACTTATCATCAGAAAGGAGATTATCTGTTCCCGAATCTGACCATAACCGAGGAAGAAACGGAAATCGGGAAATACGGGATGCTGCGGGAAACATTTCTGAAGGAACACCGGAGAGGATGGTATCAGAGCCTGCTCCTTTCCGGGAAGCTGAACCAACACCTGGAGGAAACCGAAAAAGCAGCCAGGGAGAGATTGGAAACCATAATGGAAGGACTGTTAGAGAGCCATCCGGCCCCGGACAAGAAAGCCGACCCCATGGCCTGGACAACCCATATGAACGGATTAATAGCGATGGCGGAGGAAACCATCCTGACAGAGTTGGTATACCGTTAGGAGAAAGGCCGAGTAATCAGGAAAAAGTAAATCATGATGCGTTGAACAAAGCGGAGGAGCAACTGGCCTCCGCTTTGTCGTTGCCAGATTTACCGGGGGTGGAGGAACAGAAACGTATCATTGAGGAACAGATACCTGAGATGCCTGTTTTGTTGGACGACACGTTGTATGCGGGAACAACGGCTATACCATCGGAGGTTATTGATGAATTTCTGCGGGACAGTGGGAATCTTCGTGGGAGCAAAGAACGGATTATCGGCAATTTTATGCTGGATAAAGAACCGGAAGAATATGCAGAATTTATCCGGGAAGAGTACGGGACAGGCGGGAAAGGGATGGAGATTGCAGGCCAGGAATATTCTGCCTGGTTTGACGAAAACGGGATGCAGATTGCCAGGGGAAACAGTGTAGCAGGTGTAAAAGGACAGGCTCCTGTTAAGTTATATCTTTCCTGGGAGGAAGTAAGTAAACGCATCCATCAACTGTTAAATCAGGGAGAATATGCCCCTCAGTTCACCCTGGATGCAGCCAGGGTTAATGTACTGGAAGATGCAGCAAGAATGTTTGCAGATATGGCCAGAAACCAAGAGGAAGAAGTTGCGGAACTGTTTTTTGAAGACGGAGAAGAAGCTTGGAGGGCATCACCGCCTGACATTAAAGAACTTGCAAGTCTGCTCGCATCACCGGGGTATCTGGAAAAGATAATGGAGCGTCTGAAAGAACTGGCTGAACTTTACGAAGCGGATAACGGGATTTTCCAAACCAGCAGCAATTCGCCAGATAAAGTTTATGCCGTATTACAGAAAGCAGCAAAACCGGCAGTACCCTATTCGGCAAGGGACGATTTCAAGGAGGAAAAATATCCGTCATTTATCACCCAAGATGAGGTAGATGCCTTTCTGATTGACGGGACTCCTTACGAGAATGCGCACTTGCGGATTTATGCGTATTTCCTTCAGGAGCATACCGGAAAAGAAAAAGCAGATTTTCTCCGGGATTGTTATGGAATAGGGGGAAGTAGCAGGGCAATCCCTTGGGCCGATGACTTCCGTGCTGATTACAGCCATAAAGGATTACAGCTATTTCGGGGAGCATATGGGGACCCGAAAGCAGAAATATTAATTTCGTGGCCGAATGTAGCCAGGCGGATTGATTACCTGATGGATGAGGGCTGTTATTTATCAGCAAAAGCATTAGAGCAGATGCCGGAATATGAACGAGAAACAATGGCAGAAGATTTCCTGCATTTCTACCAGCGTATACCGCAGGAAATCATGGATTCCTTTGCTTATACAGATATTTCTGTCTGGGTCGGTAATGTGAAAGAACTGGCAGGGCAGCTTAATGACCAGGAAACGGCTTCTGCACTGGCTTATGGGATGCAGAAAGCCTTGGATGCCCTGCCATTGGAGTATGCCGGCTATCAGGAAATGGAGCAGTTTGTAAACAATTTCAGACAGTACATAGATGGAAACTACACAATCTTTTCAGAGCGTAAAGTGCAGGGAGAGCTGGAGCCAGGGCAAAGTAAAGACGGGCAGCTTTCCCTGTTTGATTTTATGGATGGGTCAACAGACGGGCAGGAACCGTTAGTAATACATCCAAAGGAAGATACAGGAAATAACAGAAAAGAAAATATTGTATTTGCAGGTTCTTTGGGAGCAGGTGGTATTCGAGAAGCAAGAAATGCTCCGGGAGAGGAGGACAGTCTAAGAGAAAGAAATTCTTCAGGAGGAGAAAAAAGTTCTCAGACCGTACTTTCAGCAGAAGGGAAAGTTTTGCCGAAAGGGGGCTTGGAAACGGTCACAAAACCGGAGCCAGAATTGGAACCAGAGCCGGAAAGAATCAACTTCCGCATCACCAACGATGATCTGGGAGCAGGCGGGCCAAAACAGAAATTCCGTGCAAACCTGGAGGCTATTTATCAGTTAAAAAAGCTGGAAGCAGAAAACCGCCTTGCCACACCTAAAGAGCAGGAAATTTTATCTCACTATGTCGGTTGGGGCGGAATCCCCCTTGCTTTTGATGAACATAATGAGAGCTGGGCTGCGGAATATCGTGAATTAAAAGAAGCTCTTACCCCGGAAGAATACAAAGAAGCCAGAGCCTCCACATTAAATGCCTTTTATACTTCCCCCACGGTCATTAAAGCCATGTATGAAATTCTTGGAAACATGGGATTAAGATCGGGAAATGGATTGGAGCCTTCCTGTGGAATCGGAAATTTTATGGGATTAGTTCCTGAAGGAATGGAAGGGGTTCGGATGTATGGCGTGGAACTGGACAGTATTTCCGGGCGGATAGCCAGGCAGCTTTACCAGAAAAATTCCATTGCCATCCAGGGATTTGAAACAACGAATTACCCGGACAGCTTTTTTGATTTTGTTATCGGAAATGTACCTTTTGGCAACTATAAAGTACCTGACCGCAAGTACGACCGATACAATTTTATGATTCACGATTACTTTATCGGAAAATCCCTCGATTTGGTGCGCCCTGGCGGAGTGATTGCTGTGATTACCTCCAGCGGGACAATGGATAAGCAGAATTCATCTGTACGGCAGTACATCGCCAGCCGTGCCGATTTATTGGGAGCAATCCGCCTGCCAAACAATGCTTTCCAGCGAAACGCCAATACTTCGGTGGTGGCAGATATTCTGTTTTTCCAGAAACGTGACCGGGCGGTACTGGAGCAGCCGGATTGGGTAAACCTTGTGGTTAGGCCAGAGGGCTACAGTATTAACGCTTATTTTGCCAATCATCCAGAAATGGTTCTTGGGGAGTTTAGTACAGAAAATACCCAATACGGCAGGCAGGAAGTGACTGTAAAACCCAAAGAAGGAGCTTCGCTTGCAGAACAGCTAAGAGAAGCAGCATTGCATATCCATGGAAGGATTGAAGAAGCAGAATTAAGGGAACTGGAAGATTGGGAAGAGGAAGAAAAAGCGGATTCTATCCTGGCAGACCCCTCGGTAAAAAATTTCAGCTTTGCCGAAGTTGATGGGGAAGTATATTATCGGGAAAATTCCCGGATGAAGCGGGTAGAGCTTCCTGTGGTGACAAAAGAACGTGTACTTGGCATGGTTGAACTACGGGAGATTACTCAGGAATTAATCCAGTGTCAGATGGAGGATGGCAGCGATGAAGAAGTAGCGCATCTTCAGCAGAAACTTAACCAAAGGTATGATGCATTTATTGTCCGTTGTGGATTAATCAGCAGTAAGGCCAATCGAAGAGCATTTTCCCAGGACAGCAGTTATTGTTTGTTGACTTCTCTGGAATATCTGGATGAAGAAGGGAAGCTGGAGCGTAAAGCGGATATTTTTACGAAACGGACAATCCGAAAAGCAAAACCGGTAAGTCATGTAGATACAGCCAGCGAAGCACTTGCGGTTTCTCTTGGGGAGAGGGCAAAAGTGGATATACCATTTATGGCCCAACTTGCAAATAAAACGGAAGAAGAGATTACCCAGGAATTATCCGGTGTGATTTTTAAAAATCCATTGACGAACCAGTGGGAAAATGCAGACGAATATCTTTCTGGAAATGTGCGGGAAAAGCTTAACATAGCCAGGGAATTTGCCAAAGATAATCCAGAGTTTTCGGTTAATGTTCAATCCCTGGAAAACGTACAGCCTAAAGACCTGGAAGCATCCGAAATTGAAGTCCGGCTTGGAGCGACCTGGGTAAAGCCAGAATACATCCAGCAGTTTATGGCAGAAACCTTCCAGACGCCAGGGTATCTTTTGGAGAGAAATATTAAGGTTCGTTTTGCCCAGGTTAATGGCCAGTGGAATATCTCTGGGAAGAATGACGACAGCCCCGGAAACAGTCTGGTAACAGCTACTTATGGGACAAGGAGGGCCAATGGTTATCGGCTCCTGGAGGATGCCCTGAATCTGCGGGATACGAAAATCTATGACACTGTAACCGAAGATGGCAAGGAAAAGCGTGTGCTAAACAAGCAGGAAACCATGCTTGCCCAGCAGAAGCAGGAAATGATTAAGGAAGCATTTAAGGAGTGGATATTTAAAGACTTGGAACGCAGGGAGGATTTATGCCGGATTTACAACGAAACCTTCAACAGCATCCGTCCCCGCGAGTATGACGGGCAGCATATTCAGTTTGTCGGGATGAACCCGGAAATTACCTTGATGCCCCATCAGAAAAACGCTATAGCCCATATCCTTTATGGAAAAAATACTTTGCTTGCCCATTGTGTAGGCTCTGGAAAAACTTTTCAGGCTATTGCCGCAGGAATGGAATGTAAACGGCTTGGATTGTCGCAGAAAAATTTGTATGTGGTGCCAAACCATCTGACCGAACAGTGGGCCAGCGACTTTTTGCGTCTGTATCCGGGGGCGAATATCCTTGCTGCAACAAAGAAGGATTTTGAACCGGCTAACCGAAAAAAATTCTGTTCCCGGATTGCTACTGGTGAGTATGATGGCATTATTATCGGTCATAGTCAGTTCGAGAAGATTCCGATTTCCAGAGAACGGCAGCAGATGTATATTGAACGCCAGGTGGAGGAAATTACGGGTGCGATTGCTATGGCTAAAGTGGAAGACGGTGAGAGATACACGATTAAGCAAATGGAAAAAACAAAGAAGGGGCTGGAACAAAAGCTGGAGAAATTGGCCAATCAGGATAAGAAAGATGATGTGGTGACATTCGAGCAACTTGGCGTGGATCATCTTTTTGTCGATGAGTCGCATTTTTACAAAAACGCTTATTTTTTCACCAAAATGCATAATGTAGCAGGTATTGCCCAGACGGATGCTCAGAAGTGTTCCGACTTATTTTTAAAGTGCCAATATTTAGATGAGATAACCGGCGGGAAGGGGATTACCTTTGCTACAGGGACTCCCGTTTCCAATAGTGTCGTGGAGCTTTACAGCACTATGCGCTACCTGCAGTACGATACGCTACAAAAGATGGGGTTAGGGCATTTTGATTCCTGGGCGGCAACCTTTGGTGAAACCGTAACGGCGGTGGAATTAAGTCCTGAAGGGACTGGCTACCGGACGAAAACCCGTTTTGCCCGCTTTTTTAATCTGCCGGAATTGATGTCTGTATTTAAAGAATGTGCCGATATTCAAACCTCGGATATGCTGAAGCTTCCTGTACCAGAGGCAGAGTATATCAATGTGGTGATAAAGCCAAGTGAAGAACAGAAAGAGTTAGTAAAATCTTTTGCGGAACGAGCTGAACGTATCCGTAAAGGTGGTGTTGACCCCTCGTTCGATAATATGCTTGCCGTCACTAATGACGGAAAAAAATGTGCATTAGATCAGCGGTTAATTAATCCTATGCTGCCGGATGCAAAGGAAAGCAAAGTCAACCATTGTGTACAGGATGTCTTTGCTCTCTGGTCAGAAACTATGGAGCAGAAATCCACACAGATTATCTTTTGTGATACCTCAACACCGAAAAATGATGGAAGCTTTAATGTTTATGATGATGTGCGGGAAAAGCTGGTGAATAAAGGCATACCAAGGGAAGAAATTGTTTTTATTCACGAGGCCGTGACCGAAGCAAAAAAAGATGAATTATTCTCAAAAATGCGTTCCGGGA
>ERZ808028.1907-NODE-1907-length-11189-cov-10.656677_pt1 | contig 11189 bp, 6 predicted proteins | sample MGYA00380184_ERZ808028 | MGnify/ENA primary metagenome ERZ808028 (study PRJEB31490, sample SAMN06133397) | mouse gut metagenome | isolation source: J8_1 | host: mice | place: China: Chengdu | collected 2015-05 ...
AAATTCCCTCCTGATGTATATATTCTACATCAAGAGGGCTCTTTTTTCTATTGTCCATTTTTTACGGACTTGTTCAGGACGGATAGCAGATATAAGTTATTTTTTATTATAATTATTATATTAAAGAGTATAACGCCTATTTTATGATGTGTCAAGAGTTATTTTTGATTTTAATTTCCTACTTTCATTGACGAAAAACAGGCTCACAGATTAAAACAGGGTTAAAAACAACAGCGTTGCAGATAACTGTGCTGTCGTTTCTGCTTCCTATCTCCGGCAATTACATATAGGTATTTCCGAATACTTATTGCCCCGGTCGGATATTTTAATGTCACATTTTTAATCTTAAATGTGTAAATCTCGGTTGTGCAATTCGTTTTTCTCATCCAAAAGGAGATTTTTTAAAAACAGTTCAAGATATTCCGTTGTTTCGTGAATGTCTTTTTTTAGGTTTGTATAATTTGCACGAACGAGGGCATTTCGGAAGTACCACGCATTTTCAGCAAAAATATCATTATCTGCCGAAAAGCCAAGCATACGCAAATATTTTATCAGGAACACGGCTGTCGTTCTTGTATTTCCTTCGCCAAAAATATGAATTTGCCACAACCTTGAAATAAAGACCGCTAAATGATGTATAATTTCGTCCATAGAAAGTCCTTTGTAACTAAATTCCTTTTCTTGTGAAAAATCATATTCCAGAGCGGCTTTCAACTCAAATGCGCTGCCATACAAAACAGTTTCGCCGTCCAAAACCCATTCTTTTTTTGTAATATTGTAATCTCTGATTTGCCCAGCAAACTTATAAATACCTTGGAACAATTTTCGGTGAATCGCAATGTATTCATTCGGAGAGAAAGTAAATGCGTTTTCCGAAAGAATTTTCGCAATTCGCGCCGATACCTTGTCAGCTTCTTCGGTTCTGTTTGTATCGACATGTTTCGGCTTTTCCTCGTAATAACTGCTGATAAGCGATTGGGCTTCTTGCATTGTAATTTTGCCTTCAATATTTTGAATAGCCGTATCGATTAAGTATTGAGACGGACTGAGCCCGTCCACAGCCTGCAACCCGATTGCGGTATTCCACGCATAGCCTTTTTTGGCTTTGTCAGGTTCACCTTCTTTGATATATGCTTTGAACGGGTCTTTGTTCATTTTTACGCCTCATTTCTTTTCTCAAGTCATTAATATTATACTAAAAATCACGCCTAATTACAAGGCAAACGCTTGTGTTTTCTGATTTTATTCAAACTTATTCAAACTTGTTATTGCGGCAGTCAGCGCAGATTCCGCTGCATTTGCGTTATTCTTTCGTGTGGTTGTCGTTGACAGCGTTTCAGGTATTTCAGCTATAGTTTATATGCCTATTCCTAACGTCCTTATATGCGGTCGTGTACTCTTTTTCGGGCAGTTTATCCGCAACGGTGTATCAAAAAAGCATCGCTTTTTGAATTGCGATGCCTTTTTGAGATTCGATTCAGTTCATTCTTGTTTGATGTGTGGAACATCAGCCCCATTTTAGGGTTAAAATGCCAACAATCATTGATTATACTCAATTCTTTAATAACACTCGGGTACATCAAGGGAAGTGGGCGTAAACCTGAAGCAGGGCTACAACGGCGACCTTACCTCTAAGCAGGCAGGTTCCGTCGGCGGTCAGATGGTTAAAAAGATGATCAAGTCTTATGAAGACGGCTTGAAATAACTTCGTTCAGAAAAATTTTTTCGGACAAAAAGGTCTGTCGAAGCGTTTGCTTCGGCAGACTGCTTTTTTATGCTTGGCTGTAGTTTTTTAAGAAGTCCGCCAGCGCATCGGTTGCTTCTGTAAGCTTTTTGGTATTCGGCAGATACACTATGCGGATGTGGTCGGGCGTCGGATAATGGAACGCCGTCCCCTGCACCACCAAAATCTTTTTCTGCCGCAAAAAGTCCAATACGAACTGCTCGTCATCTTTGATATTGAATTTTTTTCGGTCAAATTTCGGGAAAATGTAAAATGCGGCTTTCGGCTTCATCACGCTGACGCCGTCGATTGCGGATAACGCATTGTAAATGCATTCGCGCTGTTCGTAAATCCGCCCGCCGGGCTGTAAAAGCTTATCTACACTCTGCACGCCGCCGAGTGCGGTCTGAATAATCTGCTGTGCGGGTACGTTAGAGCAAAGGCGCATAGAGGAAAGCAGGTTTAAGCCCTCAATGTAACCTTTGATTTTCTTCTTATCGCCGCTGATCGTCATCCAGCCGCAACGGAAGCCCGCCACGCGGTGTGATTTTGACAGTCCGTTGAAGGTCACGCACGGCACATCGGGCGCAAGCGCCGCTATGGAAATGTGCTGTAAGCCGTCCATCACCAAACGGTCATAAATTTCATCCGCGAAAATAATCAGCTCATATTCACGCGCCACCTTGACAATCTCTTCCAAAATTTCTTTGGAATACAGTGCGCCTGTCGGATTGTTCGGGTTAATGATGACAATGCCCTTTGTTTTATCGGTAATTTTCTTGCGGATATCCGCAATATCGGGATTCCATTCGTTCTGCTCATCGCACATATAATGCACGGCATTGCCGCCCGCAAGCGTCACGGACGCTGTCCACAGCGGATAATCGGGTGCGGGAACCAGCACTTCGTCGCCGTTATCCAAAAGCCCCTGCATAGACATGGTAATCATTTCGCTGACGCCGTTGCCCGTATAAATATCGTTGATACCGACGCCTTCAATATTTTTCAGCTGGCAATACTGCATAATCGCTTTGCGCGCGGAAAAAATGCCTTTGGAATCGGAATAGCCTTCCGCATCGCGCAGATTAAACTGCATATCCTGAATAATTTCATCGGGTGCGGTAAAATGAAACGGCGCGGGATTGCCGATGTTCAGCTTTAAAATTTGCACACCGTTTTGCACCATACGATCCGCTTCGTCCAAAACAGGACCGCGGATGTCATAGCAAACGTGGTCAAGCTTGTGGGATTTTTGAAATTCGCGCATATATATCACCTAAAAAGCATTTTTTCCTATTATATCACGCTTGTCAATAGGGAAATGCTTGCGAAAATTATGTTTTTCCTATATAATTACAAAAGTATTGTAAAATTTTTCGGACTGTGAGGGTTCCCGATGAACAGCGGATTTATAAAAGTACGCGCCGCGTCCCCGCGTGTAAGCGTGGGCGGCGTGCAAAAGAATTTGGAAAATGCACTCGCGGAAATCGAGCTTGCAAAAAAAGATAAGGTAAAGATTTTAACCTTTCCCGAATTGTATCTTTCGGGCTACACCTGCGGGGATTTGTTTTTGCAGAAAGCCCTGACGGATGCGTGTATGCACGCCCTCGAAACGATTTGCGAGAAAACTAAATATTTGGATATGGTCATTTGCATCGGACTCCCTGTGCGCGCGGACAGTCGGCTGTACAACTGCGCGGCGGTGTTGTTCCGCGGAGAGATTTTGGGATTTGTGCCGAAAACGTATATTCCGAATTACGGGGAATATTATGAGAAGCGGTGGTTTGCGAGCGGAAAAGATTTGCACGGTGAAGAAATTCGATTTGCAAATCAATTTGTAGAGTGCAGTATCGGTGCCCAATTTCGGCTTTCGGACGATATTTCTATCGGTGTGGAAATCTGCGAGGATTTGTGGGTCCCGAATCCGCCGAGTACGGATATGGCGCTTTCGGGTGCAAATATCATTATCAATCTTTCCGCAAGCAACGAGGCGGTTACGAAAAACGATTACCGCAAAAGCATTATTGCCGCACAAAGTGCCAAATGCTTCTGTGCATATGTGTACGCTTCGGCGGGCGTCGGGGAATCCTCTACGGATTTGGTATTTTCGGGGGCTTGCACCATTGCGGAAAACGGCGCAATCTTAGCCGAGGGCGAACGATTTGCCTTTGACGGCAGCCGCTGTACAGCGGATATCGATATCGATAAGCTGAATGCGGAACGGATTCGGAACGGGTCATTTTTTGATTCGAAAAAAGAGTCCCCTTATCTGCATCTGAATTGGGAAGGGGTCGAGGTATCGCTTGCAACCGATTTTTCCGATGTAACCCGCACCTTTGACCCACATCCATTCGTACCGTCGAACACAGCGGAAAAGGACGAACGGTGCCGTGAGATTCTGGCAATTCAAAGCCATGGTCTTGCAAAGCGGCTTTCGCATACAGGGCTTCAAAAAGCAGTCATCGGCATTTCAGGCGGGTTAGATTCCACCCTTGCGCTGTTGGTTTCCGTGCGGGCAATGGAGATTTTGAAACTCCCGCCCGAAAATATTCTTTGTGTAACGATGCCGGGCTTCGGCACGACAGACCGCACCTATCACAATGCGGTGGCACTGATAAAAGCTTTCGGCGCGCAGTTTTTGGAAATCCCGATTCGTGACGCGGCAATGCAGCACATGAAAGACATCGGGCACGACCCGCAAATCCACGACATTACCTATGAAAATACACAGGCGCGGGAGCGTACACAAATTCTGATGGATCTTGCCAACCGCCACGGCGGTATTTTGGTCGGCACGGGCGACCTCAGCGAATTGGCACTCGGATGGTGCACCTACAACGCCGACCATATGAGTATGTACGGCGTCAATGCGGGCGTACCGAAAACGCTTGTCCGTCATTTGGTGGAAAACGAGGCAGAACATCTGCCGAAAGAAATTGCCGATATTTTATATGATGTGTTGGATACCCCCGTCAGCCCCGAGTTACTTCCACCCGATGAAAACGGCAAAATCCAACAAAAAACAGAAGATACACTCGGACCTTACGAGGTGCACGATTTTTATTTGTACCATTTTCTGCGGTTCGGCACACGTCCCGAAAAAATGCTGTTTATGGCAAGCCGTGCGTTTTCGGGTGTTTACACCGAAGAACAGTTAAAGCGCTGGCTTCGCTTATTCCTAAAGCGATTTTTCAATAATCAGTTCAAGCGCTCCTGCCTGCCCGACGGTCCGAAGGTCGGTTCAGTAAGCCTTTCTCCGCGCGGAGACTGGCGCATGCCGTCCGATGCGGATATGGAGATTTGGTTGACGTTTTAATGCAACTATATAGAAAAAAGCCCTGTACAGCACAGTACAGGGCTTTTGGATTTTGTAAGTAAATCGGGGCATAACGCATAGGCATTCCCACACAGAATTGTCATTCTGAGGCAAAGCGAAGAATCTTGCACGGCACAGCGTGAATTTGATATGCGCGTAGAGACGGATGTTCTTGTCCGTCCACGAAAGTTTACAGATTTCGGCAGGCGAACACAGTTTGCCCACAGGAGCATTGATTACCCTTCGTCATTCTTCCCGAATTCGCGCTTCAATTTCGCAAACAATGTCGCTCATGTTCACATTCAAAGCAAGCGCGAGACGATAAAGCGTCTCTAAAGTCGGCTTTATGTTTTTTACAACACTCTTGACCCTGATGCGGCTTGGAGAATCCAGCGTGCGTCTATCGCGGTAATTTTGCCGTCGCCGTTTGCGTCTGCGGCGGCTTTCTGCTCCTCGGTCAGCGTGCGTGCACCTGACGCCGCCTGCAATGCCCAGCGCGCGTCAATCGCAGTCACCTTGCCGTCGCCGTTTACATCGCCGAGTAAAGTTTTCACAACGGATAAATTCCATGTGCCGCCCGCAATGGAAACGGCTTTGTCACTGCCGTCATAGGCTTCTTCGACTGTGACCGTCAAATCCGTCAGACATGCCGCGGGTGCAATGACCTCGAATGTCAACACAGCGATTTTGCCTGCGGATACTTCGGTGTTGTCAATGCACGCAAGTTTAATCACACCTTTGGTTCCTGCATATGCATCACACATATCGAACGCCGATTCCGTGCAGGAAACATATTTCAGCTTTGTACGGTCATATGTAACGGTAAAGGACAGCGTACCGAGCGATGCTTTGTCGAGCTGTACGGGGATTTGCACCGTCTGCCCGATGCGTGCGCTAGCAGGCGTAATTAATCGCAGCGTCCCCGTATTTACAGGCTGTTCAACAGTTTTTACTGTTATAGTGAACAATGCGGTTTTCCCGCTGTAAGAAACAGTCACAGTCTTCGTCCCTGCGGTGGACATATCGGGATTTGAGACGGTAAAACCGCTTGTGATTGTCTTGGTTGTGCCGTCGCTCATCGTAACTTTGACTGTCAGCCCGCTCGTGTCGAAATTCTCACCGACGGTATAGACGGTTTTCGTCGGTTTGGATTGGATGGAGATAGAAGATACGGTTGCGGGCGGATTGTTGACCGTGATTGTAAAAGAAGTTGTTTTGCCACTGTAAGAAACCGTTACGGTTTTTGTACCCGCAGTAGACATATCAGGATTCGAAACCGTAAAGCCGCTTGTAATTGTTTTGACTGTGCCATCACTCATTGTGACTTTGATTTTCAATCCGCTTGCATCAAATTTCTCACCGACAGTGTAAACCGTTTTGGTAGGTTTGGATTGGATAGAAATAGCATAAACAGCATCTAACGATACAAACGGAATATTGTTGACTTTGGCATAGCTTTCGGCATAAGACCCTATGTAACCGTAAATGGTGAGTGCAAAGCAAGCTTCAAATGCCCAATCAGCTATACTTGTTACACTATTTGGAATTATAACACGGCGCAGTGCATAGCATTCTTCAAATGTTCCTTCTTCAATACTTGTTACACCGTTAGGAATCGCGACCTCTGTAAGTGAAAAACAATAACTAAACGCCCCTACACCTATACTTGTTACACTATCAGGTATGGTAATATTTTTCAATTCAGAGCACTGTAGAAACGCCAAATCTCCAATACTTGTTATACCATCAGGAATTACTATACTTGTAAGCGAATAGCAGTGTTGAAATGCCACTTCTCCAATGGATTTTACTGTATAGCCATCAATTTTGGAGGGTATGGTTAGATTTGTCGCAGAACCTGTGTATTCCTCAATTACACAGGTTTTTTCTTTTTCGGAAAGTATTTTATACTTATAATCTGTATCAGAAATCTTGTCTAAAGCAACAAAGGAGAATCCATTATTTTTTGCATAGGTTTCTGCAGCAGTTCCAAGATAGCCCTTAACAGTAAAACCATTCAATTTTCTAATTATATTGGTATTTTCGTCGCGATAATAGCCGAAAGCATTTGTTTCAATATTTGTAACACTGCTCGGAATCGTTATATGATTTAATGCCATGCAATTCATAAATGTGCCTTGCACGATGGATGTTAAATTGTTTGAAATAGTTATATCGTTTAAAGAAGAACAATCCTCAAATGCATAATATCCAATGCTCGTTACACTATCAGGAATCGTTATACTTGTTAAAGAACTGCAATGGCTGAAAGCAGAGTTTCCAATACTCGTCACGCTATTCGGAATGCTTATGCTTGTTAAAGAGGTACAGTTACTGAAAGTAACATCTCCAATGTGCATTACGCTGTTAGGTATGGCTATACTGGTTAAAGAGGTGCAGACACCAAAAGCACCATCACCGATACTTGTTACACTGTCAGGAATCGCGATACTTGTTAAAGATGTACAGTGGCTGAAAGCAGAATCTCCAATACTCGTTACGCAATTAGGAATCGTTATACTAGTCAAAGAAGTACAGTAACCAAAAGCAAGATCTCCAATACTCGTCATACTTTCGGGAAATATTATGCTTGTCAATGCGGCACAATGCTCGAAAGCGTGCCCCGCAATTGTTTTAGTGCCTTTTTTTATTGTATAAGTCTTACCTAACGTATCCTTTGCTTCTATCAAATGATTCCCGATATACAATACACCTTCTTCCCAATTCCTATTATTGTTGTAATATGCGGTATCGTAAAATGCTCGGCAACCGATGTAGGTTACGCTATCGGGAATCGTTATATTCATCAAAGAGCTGCAGCATCTGAAAGCCATGCTACCAATACTTGTCACACTATTAGGAATCGTTATGCGTGACAAAGAAGTGCATTCGCCAAAAGTGTCATTTCCAATGCTTGCCACACTATTAGAGAGCTCTACACTTGTTAACGAGGTGCATCTATAAAAAGCAGAATCACCAATACTTGTTACACTGTCGGGAATAACTACATTTGACAAAGAGGCGCAATAGGAAAAAGCACCCCAACCAATACTCGTCACGCTGTTTGGAATAGATACGCTTGTCAAAGAAGTGCAACTACCAAAAGCAGATTTTCCAATACTTGTCACACCGTCAGGAATAGTGACGCTTTTGAGGTTGGGATTTTCTAGAAATATTCTATTCCCAATAGATTGTACCATATAGCCATTGATGGTAGATGGAATGATAAGATTTTCCGCTGAACCATTGTAACCTGTAACTTTGCAGGTTTTATCGATTTCAGACAACACGCTATACTCAAAATTCCCGCTTGTCGCCGCAAATGATGTCAAACTATACAGCGGTAACGCTGCCATAATCATCAGTACCGCCAAAAGCAAAGAAATTATCCGCTTTGCTGTTTTCATATTATTCACACACTCCTTCATATTTTTGCATACCCGCGCTCCTCAAGCGGTTGTGCGTATCCTCAAGCAATGCACAGTTGTATTGTATAACAACTTTAGGTTGTTGTCAATAACTAACAATAGGTGTTTTTCTTTACGCCTTGCGGTTGTTAAAATAGAGGTGTGGTGATAATATGGTAAAGAATTTAAAGGAACTTCGCACGCAGGCGGGCATCAGCCAACAACAACTTGCCGATGTTGTCGGCGTCAGTCAGCAATCCATTAACAAATATGAAAATCATAACATTGAGCCCGACATCCGCACCCTTGTCGCACTCGCGGACTTTTTCGAAACCTCCGTGGACTACCTCATCGGGCATACGGATGTGACCCATATCATCGAGCCTGTCACACAATTCGATTTAAATGCGCAGGAAGCCGCGCTGATTACCGATTTCAGAACCCTCTCCCCCCGACAAAAGGAAAGCGTTCTGTTAATGGTCAAAAGCTATTCGGAATTATAAATCACCGCTTTTTGAAAATACAGACAAAAGTAAAAGACCGTTCGTTTGAAACGGTCCTTTTTGTGTCAATCGCGTATTCGGTTTTATCCGTATGTGTGGAAAAACACAGTTCGCACATACGGATTTTACTCAAAATTGTCATTCTGAGCGCAGCGAAGAATCTCGTGCAAAACAAAGTATGTTCCATATACGGTCGTAGGGACAGCCCTTGCGGCTGTCCGTTTGCGAGCGAACGCAGTTCGCCCCTACGGGGGATTACACATTACCATTAGGTTTGTGCGAAATCCAACCGTGCGCGGGGCGCCGAGGTGCAGGTGTCCGGTGGACACCTCTAAGCAAAGCTTAGAAGCACCGACCGAGCCGGCAGGCGAGAACGTGCCCCCTACGGTTGGTTCGTCGACATTGGTTTGTACTATACCCAATCTGAGTTCAGGCGGGCGTGGAAATCCACCCCTACGAATTTGCGGAAAATTGTCATTCTGCGGAACAACCGAAAAAACGCGCACCGTGCCAAGCAAAAAACTCTGCTGCGTTCTCTGCTATCAGGAAAACGCCTCTTATCAGAAACTGAAAATATAAATTACGGATTCCCCGAATTTCTTTTCCGTGCTTTGTAAATCGTTTTTGCCGCAAAACCGATTGCTGTTGCACCTAACGCCGCAGCAGCAGTACTGCCGCCAATCAGCAGACCCTTATACAGACTCTTTTTATCCTTAAAATCCGCATCTTTGCGCGCATATTTCTCGTATTCCGAATTCTGATAAACCTTTACATTCTGAATGATAAAATCGTTCGTACCGTCGGTATGGTTTACAAAATCACCAAGCTTCTGCGCATACGGTCCCCACTGATTCGGGCGAATCTCCACCGTCAGACGCAAAAATTCGGGTACCTGCGATACACCACCGTAATTGCTTGCCCAAACGGGCGTTCCGTCCACATACATCACATATTCGTTCGGCGTCCATTTTAAGGCATAGGTATGCGGTTTCCCGTCGTAAAGATTATATCCGACATCGGTCACATTGCCTTCACTGCGATACCACGGCGCGTTATAGGCATCATAGTGAATCGCCTGCCCTGTTTTGGTCGGGTCGCCCGCCATAAAAGAGGATTCATAAACGTCAATCTCGCTACCGTCTTTGCCTTGGTTGCCGATTTTGCCCGTGCCGTCGCTTTGCAGCCAAAACGCCGACCACATCCCTGTGCCGCGCGGTATAATCACTGTTGCTTCAAAATAGCCGTACGCCTGCGCAAATAATGCTTCGGATCTTCCATCCACCATTCGGCGCGTCTCAATCCCGCCTGTGAAAATCCCCTCGGACACACCGCATATATTGCAATTATGGTTATTTCGCTGTTCACTGTGCACAATCAAACCGTTCTGGGAAAATTCCAGCATATCATCGCACCAATACTCCACATTGCGCTTAGCGTGCGGTGAGGGCGCCCAGTGTGCGGCAAGAAGCTGTTCCATATTCTCAATTTTCGTAAAATCGGTGTGCAGGGTTTCTTTCCACTCCCCGTTGTTCAAATCGGGCAACGATGTATCAAACCGTGTTTTCCAATTCGTTTTTTCCGCACCGACAAACAGCATAGACGCAAAGGTCACAGCCAGCAATCCACTGCACATACCGATGATTTTTTTGTTCATACAGTTACTCCTCTATCTGAAAATTCACATATTTCTATGGATACTCTTTCAGTTTAACACAAGGAAGATGTGCGGTCAATCACAGAGCGGCAAGCAGAAGTAATAAAGACCTACTCAAAGAGTAGGTCTTCTTCAGTACATATAAATTACACCCTAAAAACTGAACAAAGGGAGAAGCGGGAGAAGAAACGGAGGGGAAAAACTGAGAAAAAAGTGTTCAAACTGATGAGTTCGCTTTGGAACTCACAAAAGGTCAAGCCCTCGACCTATTAGTACTGCCAAGCTAAACACGTCACCGTGCTTACACACGCAGCCTATCAACCTCATAGTCTTTGAGGGGTCTTACCAGCTTAAGCTGTGGGATATCTTATCTTAGAGATGGCTTCACGCTTAGATGCTTTCAGCGTTTATCCGAACCGCACATAGTTGCTCGGCCGTGCCATTGGCATGACAACCGATGCGCCAGCGGTGCGTCCATCCCGGTCCTCTCGTACTAGGGACAGCACTCTTCAAATATCCTACGCCCACGACAGATAGGGACCGAACTGTCTCACGACGTTCTGAACCCAGCTCGCGTACCACTTTA
>ERZ808028.1909-NODE-1909-length-11184-cov-7.953363_pt1 | contig 11184 bp, 12 predicted proteins | sample MGYA00380184_ERZ808028 | MGnify/ENA primary metagenome ERZ808028 (study PRJEB31490, sample SAMN06133397) | mouse gut metagenome | isolation source: J8_1 | host: mice | place: China: Chengdu | collected 2015-05 ...
AGACCGTGTTTAATCTTACCCTTTTTGCTGTCTAATTTCCACCCCCTCCGTGTCCAATTTTAGTTTACCACTTCAACTGTGGGAGAATCTTGCTCTAAGAAAGTGGCGGCTTCCCCTGTGTGGGCTTCCCTCAATACCTTTAGTGCCGCAAACGGGGATTTTGCCAAAGCAGCGGCGATATTTCTCCCCCTACTACCTACAAAACCGCAAAAGGCAAAAATGACGGTGATTTGCGGAAATTTGTGAAAATTTCTTTTCGCCCGCCCTCCACGGACAGCCTGCGGATTTGCCAAACGGGAGAGAGAATTTCTTTTATCCCCCTTTGCACGGCATAATACTGACGATTTTTAAAAATGCCAAAAATGGACGCAAAAAAACAGGAAACCTTTTCTTGATTTCCTGTTTCAGTGTATGACGATATTCAGTTTTCAAATGTAGATTGCCCTATTCAAAACCAATTAGATTTTTCAGCCTTGAATTGTGGCTCATCACTGCTTTGATATGGGTTATAATTATGTAGATTGCAGCCAAACTCCTTTAGAGATTTTATCTTGTTATCGCGTGTCCATTCAACAAGCGATATTCCGTCAAATTCTTCTATATTGCCGTTCTTCATTTCATTTTTGAAATACCATTCCACAACGGTTTGACTACCTTTGTGAAAAAACTGTTTTATTTCCCACACAAGAACTTTTCCACGGGTATTCCATTCATTGAACCAGTGTTTTACCGTTTCCCGGTTTTCATATTTTGGACACCAACTTTCGGTATAGATAATATCATCTGTAAAAATATCATCTATTCCTAAATCCTTTTGGCTCAACCACATATCAAACCATAGACGAATTATTTCTTCTTTTTTCTGCATATTTCTGAACCTCCCAACCTGTGATAGATTTCTTGTATGAATTTGCTCAATAAATGGAATGGGGTATTTTACTCTTGGAAATAGAACCTGTTTCCGTTGTATAGTAGTCTTAAAGTAGTTACATTTTTCACTTTATCTATGGCACACAATTTTTCCGGCGCAAATAGATAAATTAGGGTTTTAATTGCAAAGGCGTGAGTTACTATCAGTATATTGCTATTTTCATTTCGTAGCTTGCTTTGGGCTATATCCGTAAATACATTCTTTAATCGGCTTGATATATCCTCAAATGGTTCTGCTGCTCCGGTTGTGTCATGCTCATAAATCATCGTAGCAACGTCCGAAAGCCGCTTATTCAATTCTGCAAGTGATGACACGCCTAACCAATCAGACACGGTTTGAATAAAAAGCGAATTATGTTCAGCTTCCATACTGCCTAAACACCATTCTCTCAAACGAATATCCTTTTGCATTTCAATATTATCATTTCCACTCATTGATAAAATCAGCTTTGCCGTTTGTTCAGCCCTTATCATATCACTTGTATATGCAGCGTTAAAAATAATTCCGTTTAATTCAGCTCCTAATTCGGCTGCTGTCCTTTTCCCATTATCAGTAAGTGGTGAATCACTCCAACCTTGCGCTCTGCCTATACTATTCAATAAAGTTTCTCCATGCCGAACCACATAAAAAGTAGTCACTGTTTTTCTCCTTTAGTTTTCAATCATCACGGAATTTAATATACAATATTTATCTGCTTGTGTCAAAGCGGAACTTAAACAGGGCAGCAACAAGCCGCTGTTTTATACAGTCCTCGGTATCCCTGTCGATATGCCCGTTTTCAATGGCGGCAATTCGGATTCGCTTGCTGTAATGCCGTAAAACCTCGTCAACGGCTTCCGGCTCGCCGCTGGTCGCCCGGACAATCGTTTCATAAGGCAAAAGGTTCGGATTCCCCATGTGAAAGCACCTCCATTTCCTTGTGCAGAAGTTGTAAAGTCCTGCGGATTTGATACCCGGTCGTACTCCGGCAGCGTCCGTACATTTCCCCGATTTCCCGCTGTGTATAATCCCCGAAAAAGTAAAGGAAAATGATTTCTCGGTTCTTCTCCGGCAGAGATAACAGGGCGGCGGCAAGTTCCCCATTGGTGAGGATAACTGTCTGACCGCATATCGTAATTGGGTATTCTTCATAAGGTGCTTCAAAATATTCGTCTGTCGTGCCTAAAGGGTAAAACTTTTCTTCTGTGAGATATTCAAGGGATATTTCTTTTTGCCGCCGTCTGCTCCTGTCACGCCATGCGTTGATAGCTGCGTGGCGTATGACGGTTTTGCAAAAGCCGTTGAACGTATACATGATATGCTCTTTGTACGCTTCTGTGCAAGGCATAGAAAACTCCTCCTTTCCTCTCAAAAAGAAACACTGTTGACGGGCTACTGTTTTATGGAATGGGTATGTTTTAAAATAAATTCATGCTATCCAGCAATCTTAAAATATTTTCACCCAACGCCATTTTTGCTATTGATTGATTGGGGCTTATAAATTCAATAAGCTGCTTATACAAATACGGTTCTCCATAAGGAGCGTCGGAACTGTACAAGCATTTTTCTGGCAACTCAACTAATGCCATTTTTGTAGCGATAGAAGCAAAAGCCGCTGAAAGGTCTAAATAGATATTATCATGTTCCTTTGCAAACTTAATCACATCTATCCAGTTAGAACCGCCTAAATGTCCGAAGATAACAGGCACTTCCGGGTAGCTTACACATAATTGCATTAACAGCTTTATACCGCTCAATGTAACCGGGTTAAAAGTATGCACCCAAACAGGATATAACCTTGTGTTTCTTATCGCTTGAAATACTACATCTAACTGCAAAATCTGCTGTTCATTTCCTGGAGTAAATTCGCCTATGCCACACAAAGAATGAGCTGTGATGTGCGAATCTATCCAATTTTGTGTTTCTTCTAAGCCCAATCCTAATGGAACAGAACCAAAGCCCCAAAAACGGTTAGGATATTCGTTTATTGTTGTAGTGATTTCTGAAATATTTTTTTCTAATCGTTTCATGTTATCTTCTTTGCTATTTGCCCCTGCAAGTATCTTGTATAATGTGTTCATTTCTGTTTCAAGCTCATTCAGATTGCTTGCTTTTTCGGGGTGTGGGGCAGAGCAAAATAAAATTGCCTTGTCTACTCCGGCAGCGTCCATTTTGTCCAACTGTACTTTTGTTGGAAACATGATGTGTTCGTGACTGTCAATAACCATATTTACGCCTCCTTGACACGTTTGATATAATAAGGGTAGCACTAATAAAGTCCAAAGTTAAGTACGCACTTTTTTGATATAAAGTATCTTTTTTGACACTGTGAAAGGAATGGTAAATTATGGCTAAGTCGCAAGCAGTTGATGAACAATGCCCTGTTGAGGTTGGGTTAAACATATTAAGCGGAAAATGGAAGCTGAAAATATTATGGCATTTATCAAGCGGAACAATCCGATTTAATGAATTGCAGCGGCTTTTGGGTAATATCACTACAAAAACATTGACGCAGCAGCTCCGGGAATTAGAGGAACAGGGAATTATTGTCCGAAAGGTTTTTCCCGAAATTCCGCCTAAAGTGGAATATTCTCTAAGTGAATTGGGAGCTACTCTTAAACCAATTTTAGCGCAGCTATGTGATTGGGGCAAAACATATCATTCATATCAGCTACATAAAGAAACTGTATAAAGTTATGGAGCGACAGAAATTTGAACTGTCGCTCCTGCTTTTGTAACGATTGAACAGTTTTAGAGTTTTTCGTAAGATACTAATTCCTTTACCGGAATACGGGTTTGCGAATGTCGCTCTGGGTCGGCAGCTTCTTCGTTTGAATACCCAATCGCCAAAATGTTGACTGGCTCAAGATTATCCGGCAGATTAAATTCTTTCCGTATGATGTCGGGTTTAAAATAGCATACCCAAACAGAACCTAAACCTAATTCAGTAGCTTCAATCATCATGTGGTCGGTCAAAATGGAAGCGTCTATATCGGTTGTCTGTTTATTGTCAAATGGTCGTACCCATGCCTTATCATGGTCGGCGCAGACAATCACTGCAAGCGGCGCACCATAGATATTTGCGCCCTTTCCGATTTTTTCAAGACCGTCCTTTTCCTGTACGGCAATTAAGTGTACCGGCTGGAGATTTGCCGCCGTTGGAGCTACATGAGCTGCCTGTAAAATCTTATCCAGCTTTTCAGTTTCCACTTTCCTGTCTGAATAATTGCGTACAGAGTAACGCTTTTTTGCAATTTGAAGAAAATCCATAGTAGTCAATCCTTTCTTTTTGTTGTATACTTAACGTGTTTCTTCAACCGTTACACATATTTTAGCATGGTACAATTATTCTTCAAGATTGCACTTTTTAGGTAGATACTTCCCAAAAAGGAAGTACATAAAGGAGTTGATACACAATGACATATGAAAAAGACCAATTTAATTGCCCTGTTGAAGCTACATTATTTTTGATTGGTGGGAAATATAAGCCATTGATTCTTTGGTATCTCATAGAAAAACCTTTGCACTATATGGAATTACAACGCCTAATTCCAAAAGCAACACCGAAAATGCTTTCACAACAGTTACATGATTTAGAAGATTGCGGAATGATTAACCGGGAAGTAATCCCAGAGAAACCGCCCCGTACTCTCTATTCACTTACCGCCTTTGGAAAAAGCATTATCCCTGTTTTAGATTCCATGTGTAATTGGGGTGCGGCTTTTTTAGACGGTTTGGATATTACACCGCCTTGCTGTTCAGTTACTCAAAAATAACAGGAGAAATACTTCCTGCTAATTGTTTGATAGGGATATAGGAATGAGAGGGATTCCGTAGTAGTCGGCACTGTGGGAATGTGCATAACTTGCTATCTTATGGAGTTGTGGGAAAGTCTGTTTGCAGAATGTGGGAAAGCTGCACTTTAGCTTTTCCATGTTCTGTGAACAGACTTTTCCATGACGGAATAGCAAGTTATACACATTTCCACGGTGCTTGTCTTTTGGTCTTTGGTTTCTTTGCTTCGGAATAGTGTGGTGCTGGCGGTCTATTTCTTGTTTTCGGTTGCTTGCTTCTTTACCATACATGAGCATTCCAGATAGGAATAAAATTCCTCAACCGGATAACTGCCGCTGCACTCCACGGAGTCCAAATACCAGTTTTCATCATACGCATCCATTCGGATTTCGTGTTTTTTTAATAAAATGTTGGTTTTCAGGACAGAAAAATGAAGATACGCAATCGCTCCTTTTTCTCCCTGTTCCTGCATTTGAGAAATTTTTTCACAGTATGCCAGAAAACAGTCCAAAAACTTTGCCGTCAATGGTTCAAAATTGTGTTTTATGTACTCGTCCAGTAAAACGGCTAATTCCTTGCTTTTCTTCTGCAAGTCATATCCCTGCACCCGCTTCACCCCCATATTTAATTGGATTTTACTTCTTGTCCGGTTATTTCGACATCTTCTTTGATTTTCATAGACGCCGTTTCGTTGCAGCTGACGTCCACTCCGGTAAGCCCGATCACCTTTACGTCCTCTTCCGCGCATAGGACAATGCTTTTATCCGACTTAAATTCAATGTTCTGGTCACTGACAATCGAAACGCCTCCATCGTCGGTCAAAGTGATCGTCGTACCGTCTGCCATGATGTAAATTCCGTCAGGCGTCAGCCGAATTTCTTTGCCGTCTTTATTCCGGAGGGATTTGACGCTCGGATCGTCTCTCTGTCCGCTGTAACCGCCTCCGCCGCTGCCGGAAGCGGACGCCTGGCACTCCGGGCTTTGGGACGCGCCCTGCTGCAGGGCAGGATCCACTTCTTCATGCACGGAACTGATGGCATAGCTGTGCTCTTCGATACCGTCCGGAAAATAAATCCGCACATGATCCCCGATTTCCGGCATACAATACCATCCGCTGCCGTCCTGGGAAGAATAAATCGTAGAATACGGGAAAAAGCATAATGTTCCGGGAGAATGCCCGCAAACCTGGTCGATTTCCATCGAAACTTTTACCCGGTCATTTTGTATTTCCGTAATCTTCGCATTCACAGAGCTCCCGGCAATTCTATCATGCGGCCGATAGGGCTGGCTCATTCCGTTTTTTGTCGTCAAGGTCAAATGGAACAGGAAAATACCTTTTTCTACGCGCCCGCTGACCTGATACACATACAGCGTTTGACCCTGAAACCTTACTTCATCCCCCAGATCCGCCGGTACATAGGCATCTGCCTGATAATAAATAAAATCCTGTTCCCGTAATCCCGGAACGCCGTTTTGCGATAAGGTTAAATATTTTGCCGCATGCTGTTTGACGGTATAATTGAATGCGTCCAATGTCAGGGTTCCATGATTTTGCGCTCCAACATAACATCCGGGACCGGCAAGATGCACGTTAGCGACCAATCCGGTATGAAAATGAGACGCCAGTCTTTTTAAAAACTCCCAATCGGTTTCTTCATACTGGACGATCAGCTGCCCGATCGCCGCACCCTGCGTCACTACGTCTTTTAGCACAGCGCCCGGATAACCTGCGGCAACCTGCTCGATCAGCTTGCGGTACGGCATCTTTTTATCCTGAAAGCTCCGGCTCTTTTTCCCTGTATCCAGCAGGCAGCTATAAGAAACAGCCGATACTTCTATATAATAGGAACCCTGGACTGCCGACACCTCAAGATCCCGCACCATTCCCTGAAACAGGATCTCCCGTTTTCCTCCGTCCCGGATCACCTGCAGTTTCACATTGCTTCCCTGACTGCTGTTTTTTGCATAGCTGTCTTTGATTTCTTCGGGCAGTAACGCTTTAAAATAAAACGTACTGTGTTCATTCATCCGGTGATCGATACGTACATCCAATAATTGCTCAACCGTATACGGAGCAACTTCCAGATTCTGAAAAGAAATGATTTGTTCCATCTGCGCCATCCTCCCTACTCTTCTTCTGTCGATTCCATAGACTGCATCATTTCAAACGCAGCCCCTCTCCAATACTTCATCTCTTTGGTCTTACAGTTAAAGCTCCCCATAAGCGGCCGTCCCCCTACCGCCAGGTAAAACATAAGATTATACAGCTTTCCGTCAATCACAGGATTGGAAAACTCTACATAGGCAATCGTTTTCCCTGACACCTTAACGGATCCGATCTCCTGTTCCTTAAGTCCCGGATTTACCCGTTTCATAAATCCGAAAATCTGATTGCGGAATCCCTCGATCGACGTATCGTTTACCTCCCCGTCCATATACTGGAACATCAGATTGACCGTTCCCGTTTCATCCGTCAAAATCGTTTCCGCCCTGTGCTCCGACGGATATTTTTTTCTCGCCTCATCCGGGTTCATCGGAACAAAATTTTTCGGCACCATCATGGTAATCGTCTCTTCCGCCAGCAGGCGCCGTTCAAAATAAATCCACTTGCCCAAAATCTTAATTCCGTTCTCTATGTTTTGTTTTTGTTCTGCCTCGTGCTCCAGGCCAGAATCCGGGCTCTCTTCTTTCTGCTTCGCCTGGTTTTTTAAGTCAATGATCTGTTCGTCAAAAAATTTATCCTGCTTCATCTTAACCTCCTTTATCCCGACGGACCGATCTTTGGATTGCTGCAGATTTTTCTGTTCTAATCTACAAAGATCATTTTCGGGTATTCTTTTTTCTTTTGGACTCTCCCCATATGTGCAATGATCTGATCCAGATGTTCATATATGTGCTGATTCCTGTCCCACAAATCAGATTCTGCCCGATCTTTCCCCGTTTTGCCGCTCAGATACGCTTCGATTACTCTGCGTTCCACCATTCCCTGTGTATTCCAGATCAGAAAACAAAACCCGATATCAAACGAATCTTTCTCTTTCACCTCCCAAAGATTGTCTGCAAACTGGAGCAGCAGCGACGGATGCAGCGTCCCTGCTCCCGTTCCCGCTACCGCGGCATGAACCAGATTCACGGTGTCATATTCTGTCGCCATATCCGAAAAGTTCTTATACCGGTCCCGCAGCACAGAGCCGTCCCGCAAATAAAACCGGCACATTTCGATCTGATTTTCTTCCAGCCGTACGTTTCGGTCCAAAAAAAACCTGCAGCGGTATTCTTTATAATCCGGATGCGCCGTATCCTCCGTAAATTCCGCTTTCAAGACCTGCCAGCCGTTCTTTGGCGCATAGGAAACCTGTTCTTCTTCCCGTATCAGGTACACAAAATCATGAAATTTGATCATTCCCCTGCCGATCGTAAGAATCCCCTCTTTTGTCCGTATGGCGCATCCCTGCAGCAGTCCGTCCGTATAACCGGCATAGTACAGCCGCCAGCCTTCATACGCATAATCTCTGATATCCCACAAACTTTCTTTTTTTAAAATACGCCTGCCCTGCAGCAGGGGGAATCTATTCTCCATCCGATTCTCACGCTCCTATTTTTTCCCGTCAAAAAAACTGTTTACCCATCCGTCGTTTTCAAACCCGAAAAATTCGGATCTTCCAAGATACAATTCGTCCTGGTCACAGGAAACCGGAACAACCCAAAATCCCCATTCTTCCTGACTCGCCCAAACGAAAAATTTTACGTCCCCGTTCTCGATACTGTCCGTTTCCTTTTGCGGAATATGAAAACCATGCTTTTTTTCGATTTCCTCATAACTCATGTTCAAAAATTCTGCCTGCCGGCAGAGATACTGAAACCGGAAATATTCCTCTCCGGATGCGCCCTTTAAATATAACGGAAGAACCAGATCCTCCATATTTCTTGCTATCGTCCCCGGCCGCTCCCAATCCCCGAAGCCGTCTACCAGTACGATTTCCGTTCCGTTATGCGTATAAGCGGTGACTTGGTAGGGAAGCATCGCTTTTCCGATGTTTAAGCGAATATCCGCAAACCCGTACGTTTTGTCCCGCAGATATTCTAACGCTCCGTTCACGCAAGCCGTTTTTAATTCATAATCAGAGGCTTCCGCATTTGATTTTTTCCGAAACTGTATCATTTTTCCGGGTACAAATTCTTTCAGTGCATCCTTACATAAATGAATCTTGCAGGTCTGTCCGGTAAGCTTTAAAGAAGAAAACTCCTGTATCCGTCCGTTCTGATAAAATTCCTCCATAAATGTGCGTATCATTCCATAAATCTCTCCGGAGAGCAGAATTTCGATCTCAAAATAATTCATCTTTACTTCCGGTATGGACTTTTTCACTGCAAGCGTATCCCCTTCGCGAAAAGACAGCTTCCATTTATCCAGCATCACCGCGTGTCCTTCCTGTATGGGATGTTCTGAGGTTACCGTAACCTCTAATACGCCGACTGCTCCATAAAACAGTTTCTTGATCTGCTCGGCGGCATGAAACAAGGTATAAAAATTGTTTTTTACTTTGTAATATTCACTGCGGTGATATTTCTCAAAATCCGAAAACCGTGTGGGAAGGTACTGTTCTGCTTTCTGATATTCCCCGTCTAAATACTCATAAAACGCGCCAACTCCATGTTCGTCAACAAAACGGTAAATATCCGTATCCATATCGTCTAAGATTTCTTTCACACTGCAGACGGTCCGCTTCCCCTCCATACGAACCAGGGCAATTTTTAACAGCTGCATGATCCGGTAGGTCAGATTGTTTCCTCCAAAATCCGTATTTCCGTTTTCGTACGTTGTCTCCAGAAAGATCTTATACGCAGCCCTGCGGTTCTGAACCGAGAAACGGTACGAACATAAATCTGTGGTTCCTCCTCCGCAATCGATGACCAGTGTCTCATACTGCCTTTGTTCTTCCAGCGAACCCTTTTGCAACATACCGGAAATGGTATGGTACAACACCGCCGTGCCTTCATCCAGCATACTTTCCTGATTTACCATGTATTCCGGTAAAATCTCTTCAAACATCTTTTGAAAATAATATTTCTGCTTGACCGGACTTGAGATATGTACCTGCGTCACACGGCATTTCAACCGGTTTTCTGTAGTCTGGATAATATATCGAAAAAACCGGCGCAAAAGCTCCGAACGCCTGACCAGCCGGCGCCTTCCCAGCCGGTCAATGATTTCTTCCTCTTTGTCATATTCCCCGATCCACCGCTTAATATCGTAGAATACGCAGAAACCTTCGTCGACGTAACTTGCCGACGCCAGCTTCACGGCGTCATATCCAAACAGCAGTTGATCTTCATTCTCTTCCACTGCCAGAACTCCGATCACGCTTGGCAATAACATGCTTTCTTTTACGCCGTCCGAAAAAACCGTGTGCCATATCTTATCTTTGTTGCGGCATTCCGGCGCTGCCTGCTGCCCGACGCTTTCCCAATACGCCGCGTCCAGATACACTCCTGCAGTTGTATGAACAGAGCCAAAATCGATTGCCATTGGGAGCGTCAGAGGCGCCGGTGTTCTCACTGCAAAATCGATTAACGGAATACTGTATACTTCGATATGTTCCGGCAGAATCGTCTGTTCCCCGTAGTAAAGACGAAACAAACATTCCGACATCCGGCGTGAGACGCAGAAAATCTTATAATCCTTTCTCTGCGTTTCCTGCGCCTCTATTTCTGCCGCCTTTGTAATATACAGCACTTCCTGTTGTTCCCCATGCTCTACCAGATTAAAAACGGCGCATATGCTAAGATCGCTTCCGATCAAAAATGCATTGGTACCCGCCAATTCTTTCTGATACGGAATGGTATAGCCGTCGTAATATTCTAACGACAGTCCCTCATATACCAGGATCTGTGACTGGCAGACGAATGTTTCAGACGTCTGACAGTCAATTCTGCTCTTTTTAAAATAACGTTCCAAACGTTCTCTTCCGTCCTTTTTTTCATCCCGGATCAGAAAATTCTGCCTTTTTCCCATATAGCGCATGATCGTAAAGATCAGTTCTTCTTTATCGAGGGGATGAATCACGCCGTGTATGATTTTGTTTCGGCGGCAGATTTCTCTTAGCTGATACGTCGTCATCAGCTCTAATTCCGATCGTTCAAACTGTTCTGCATTACCCATTGTTTTTTATTCTGCTCCTTCCCCATGCCGTCTGTATCTATACTAAAAGAATCTGGTCTAACGCCATCGTCTCATCTACATCTAAAATCCCAAAATGATCGATATAAAAAATCTCTGTCCGCATGCCGATCGGTAAAAAGGTATCCAATAAAAACCGAACCCTCTTTTCTTCGTCCTGCGTTTTGCTCTTTCCGACATATATATAAAGCTCATTCGCACAGTCCTGGCTGGAATAAATGATAGAATCCCGGTATATGATCCGAAAAAGCCTCTGAAATACTTCAAACTGGTTATGCGAATGCAGCACATCCAGAAA
>ERZ808028.1912-NODE-1912-length-11172-cov-3.771519_pt1 | contig 11172 bp, 6 predicted proteins | sample MGYA00380184_ERZ808028 | MGnify/ENA primary metagenome ERZ808028 (study PRJEB31490, sample SAMN06133397) | mouse gut metagenome | isolation source: J8_1 | host: mice | place: China: Chengdu | collected 2015-05 ...
CAAATCTGACTGAACTTTCATTGGTGAAATCTGTTGTATTCGTTGTTTTTACTGTTTTTGAAACAAAACGATCTAAAGCTACTGGTACATTATTCACTGTTGGTGTTTGTCGAAAGTCTTTAAAGCCATCAATAGATTCATTTCCTGAAGAATGCACAACCGAAGCATCACTCGCTAATTTGCTCCAAGGATTCCATGCCATAGGATAACCGATCATCGCACGTTTATAAAACATACCATTCGATAAAAATTGTTGGATAATTACTCCGGCAGATTTAATGACAATAAGATTACCGTATAATGGGCCTTGAACAGGCATATTTTCACCGGTTGCACCAGCACAATAATAAATCCCACTCTCTTGAATATCATCCCAATTTTCGGTTGTAATATATTGATTTTTATATACCATTAAGCCTTTTTCAGTGCTAGATTTAGTGACAAAATATTGTTCACCATAATCAGGCGTGATATTCCAGCTGTAATCATTTGGATTATCGCTATCTTTCAAGCCTTCACCGAAGTATTTAAACTGACTAATATTAGGGGTTCTGGTGTCTCCTTTTTCAATCTTGAGCCAGTCTATTTTTACAGTACCTTTTGTTTCACTTGGAAACTGATATACAGCTAGAGTTCGTAGTGCGCCTGCGTCTATGCTAGCCTGTGTTACTGTGAACTCTCCTTGCCATGTATCTGTTAATCCTTCAACTGGATACAAAACAGCAGCTTTAATTGTACCGCCGTTTAGATATGCTATAAATCGCTGAGTTGCTGGCTTGGTTGCTTTCATAGTTAACACATATTTCTGGTTAACTTTGTAGTCTTCTACATTGGCTTTTGAATAAACAGAGTATTCAGTTGTAGTAATAGGAAACTGAACATCTTTGTTTGCGATATTCTCACCCAAAGGCGCTTTACCTAGCCAGTAAGGGTCATCAAGTAAGTTTGGCTGATATGGTGTGGCTGTAGAGCCTTCCTCAAGTTTAGCGTGTCTCAAACGTAGTCTACCAGATAGGCTGTTATTAGCGTCTTGATTATATAGCAGTATATACCAACTTTCAGCGTTATCTATCGCAGTAGTCATTTTAGCGGTAACAGTTAGTTTTTGCCATACACCTTTAGCGGTAGTTAATGTATTAGGCGTAGTTAGTGCTGGAACCCACTGAGGCATTCTAAAATATCGTAGTACTATCTTACTAGGGTCTCCAGTGAAATCATCTTCCAGCATAATTTCTACACTCATGGTATATGTTTTACCTACTATCAGAGCTGGTTGACTTTTCATTTTGTATATCTCTAATTTATGGTTTGGATCAAGTGTGACCACTACCTCGTCACCATCATCCACAACAGATAAAGCACCAGTACCTTGCGAGAAGCTGTCAGCGTTTATATTAGCCATTAAATTCGGATTACCACTATAATCATAGCCCCCGAAATCGATGCTGTTACTGTACATTTTCTTCAGCTTGCCTAGATCGCCGATTTGCTGATTGGTTTGGTTCATCTTATCTTTGATTAACGTTAATTCATTTTGTGTTGAAACAACGTTTTGAGAAACAGTATCAATATTAGATTGAGTTGTTTTTAATTCCTCTGTTACCTCGACAACATTTTGATCAATTGACTGTGCTGCATTCTCTACAAAGTTATTTATTTGCTGGTTGGCCTTTTCGATTGTAGAATCTACATTTGTTAAGGCCTCATTCACTGCATCTGTTGTTTCTTGCTTGATTCCATCGAGCAGTTGTTGAAAGTCTTTGAAATAATATTCTCCATTTAGTTGAACATCTCTATCGATGATAGATTTCTCAATATTGAAAGTAAAAGCCAAGTTGTCGGTGTGACTGCCATCTGGAAAGTCAATATAAACATTCGCATCAACTTTGCCTTCATAAGCAAGTAACATATCAGGAATTAAATATTTTACAATGCCTTGCATGTAGCTTTCAGTAATGATTTGGTTGTCAAAAATAGGAAATTCTTTTTTCTCTTCACCAGAATAGATATACATAAAAAGACGGACAGTCGCATTGATTAAATCAGTTGGACTTCCGTCTTGATTTTTAATTTCAAATTGTAATAAGCCAGCTTTTTTGTCATAGGATTTGAAAGTAAATCCAGTGACTTTCGCTGGTGGATTTGTCGGTTCTGTTGGAACAATGATTTCTCCTGTCTTTTTTTCCATTGAATCACCTTCCTTAATAATTAAATAGAGGAGTCACCGTATTAATAAATCCCTTCGATACCTGCAATCGTAAAACCTGTGTCATCTGTAAAATCTATAGTTCCATTTCCATGAATAGTGGCCAATCGACATTTAGTAAAACGTAACACCACGTTGTCACGATAATTAGTAAGTTCTATTCGAATATTCCAAATACTTTTTTCGGATGAACCTATACCCGTGAACATAATAACTGGGTTATCTACCGCTGGTGTTTCAAGCGTAAATTGTGTACCTAAACCCTTGACATGAAATCGTAAACGACTAAAACGACGTGTACTAGCCGTTAAATTCATGTTTTGTCCTACCTTACAATCTGAATCGCCCGCTTTCCACAGTTTCGTTACTTGTTCAATTCGTTTCCAATTTCTTGAATTGTAGCCACCTTCTCCGCCTTCCTTGCTTGAATTGATATAAAAAATACTTCCGTTTGATACGTCAATCATCACATAAGTCTTACGTTGAGAGTGTTCCCCGAAAACGTGTAACTGGATAATTTGTCCAGGGATCATTGGATCGGGTGTTCCCATTTCGTCAGCCCATGCCCACACAGTAGCGTAATGACCGAATGGAATATTCCAGAAACTATACTTCTCACTTAAGTAATTATCCTTAATTAAATGGCCGGTTGCTTGTGCTACAGTCTCAGGTGAAGCAAAACCTGCATTTTTCTCGGTAGCAAGCGCATGTGCTTGTTGGTCGTTACCATCACAATGAATAGCAAATTGTTCTAACATGTGATCAATTGCTTGATCTCTTGTCATATTTTCAAACATTATCCACCACTCCTTCAATATAAAAATGATCGTTTGGTTGCTCGTCCCACACCGTTCATTATCAATTTTCTTGCTGTCTTATCAATTGACAATTGATAAAAAGCTTCAAAATCAACACTAGTATCTTTAGTAAATGCACAAGTTCCAACTATCATTTTCAAAGTACCGAGATTTCTCACCGTTTCCCAATGTTCATGCCCGCAAATGTAGGCAATAATAACACCTGGTCCTTTTGTGCTAAAATCAAATACTTCACTTCCTGTAACGGACTCCGATGGTTCTCCAGTTAGCGAATCATAATCAATGGTTACTGACACACCTTGTTTAAACCCATCAATAAGTATCCGTAATGCTGCAGTATTCCATACACCTGTTGCGGAATCATCTAATGGAATATGACCTACTAATAAAACATGATAGCTACGATCTAAGTTCGTGAGGAAAGTACCGAAGTCTTTCAATTGTTCTGCTCCGATTTTCCCTATTTCCCCATCTTTTGTATGGCCACTGAATTCTTTATACTGACCGTTGCTATCAAGTGCATCACTATAATCATCTGTATCAATGCGATAGATTGCAATTCCTTTATCTGGGAATAAACGACCACCGAATGTGCCATTATATAAATGGTGCATATCCGCACTATTTAAACAAGTTTCTGGTGTATGACCTATCCAAGCATAAGGAATTTTTCCAGTATCATGATTTCCACGACAAACGATGACATCTTTTTTCCATACACTAGCAAAATTTGCGAAACGTTTTTGTATGGCCATTGAATGTGTTCGCCCAAAGTCACGAACACCAATCTTGAACTCTCCTGTACGCCCACTATTACAATCACAGTTATCTCCACCGTAAACAGTCACATCACATTGTTTGGCCATTTCTTTAAATTTTGCTAAAGTACTCCAACGCCTAGGATTCGTCGAACTATCTCCTGTTGTAAAAGCACTGTCTTTCCCCATCCCATCGACGTGAGTATCTGTGATGAACGCAACGTTAAATAACTGATGATCAATGTTGGCAATAACTTCATCAAAATTAGACGGAACAGAATATCCACCGTCTGTAATCTGTCGCACAGAACTAGACACAGAAAGTTTTTTATTTTGAATGTCATCTAAGCGATCAGCTAAACTCTCATAATTTCCTTTCGCTTCATTCAGAATGTTAATGATCGTACCACCTGGATCGATACTTTCCAGTATTTCACGATTATCTTCTAACCACTGCTCCCAGTCATTTTTGCCCTGAACCATGTAATCTTTGAATTTTCTTAGCAAATCCTCAAAGGTCCACACATAGCCAGAATCACGTAACTGGCTTCTAGATATTCCAGAAATGACTCGATAGGTAAAATCCTGTGTGCTAAATTGTTCACTCCAAGTTCCATCACCATTAAGTGATCGGAAACTGAAATGTGCGGTGTTTTCACCGCCCCATTGCCAGTCAGGCTCACTTAACGTATAAACAAGCCTTGCTTGTCCTGGACTGTATTCTTGTACTTTTTGTTCAACAGGTTGGTTTTCGCCAAATTTTGTTGTGTTAATAAAAAATGGCACTAGGCCATCGAATGTTTTTAATATCCCATGTTCCACCACTTCAACAACCAATTTTTGGGTTGAAACATCTCCTTGTCGAACTTGAATCATCCCCACATAATTATATGGTTCTGTTGTACTTAAAACGACATTCCATTTACTCATAGAATCACCACCTTAAAATTGGATATAATTTCTTGGATTCTCAAAATCAACAACTGGCTGTGGCCAATAATTTTTCATAATTTGAAAATGTAGATGTTCTCCTGTAGATGGACCAGTTGTTCCCATCAAGCCTATTTGAGCACCTTTCTGGACTTTTTGTCCAACAGAAACATCAATACGAGACAAATGAGCATAACCTGTCCACTTCCCATTATTATGTTTAATAACCACGTAATTACCATACCAGTCATAATAATTAGCACCAGCCTGAACAACTTCCCCATCTAATGCTGCAAAAACAGGTGTATTAGGATTTCCATTTACAAGATCAATTCCATTATGAAATTCTTGGCCGCCATTTATTGGACTAGTTCTCCATCCACATTCTGAAGTAACTGTCACTGGTTTTTGAATTGGACAAATGAAATTCCCTCCAGGTTCTGGACTAGTTAATCCATGTAATTTGTTATACCAAGATTGGGCATAATTTTGGCGTTCTGGATGTGCAGAAGCTGGACGTTCAAAGTTCATTTCAAAAGCATATGCTGCACTTTTGGCATCATTGATCGATTTAAATCCTGATACTGTGGTTGGATTTACTTTTCCGAGCCATTGACCGTTGAACATACACCAATCTAATAATTTTACTTGGGCTTCAATACTTCGATAATCTTCTTGAATCCCTGCGGTGTTCATCAAACGCTGAACATACTCTCGTCCGTGCCAAGTTGGTGATCCGACTAACGGATAAGCAGAACCATCCCATTGAACAATCCCATAAGCTGGACCACCAAGTTGTTCTGTATCAGGGTTCATACTTGCTCCAACTTCCCCCTGAATATTTCCTAGAATACCTGCAGCTGCATATTCAGAATAGCCACGAGCTTTCAGCATTGTCCAAATTTTCCATGCTCTTTTTTCAGCTTCCGTCGTCAATTGAGGAGGGATAGTTCCAGGATCACTTCCTCCACTGTTGTTCCCTGTGATTTCTTTTCCGTTGACTGTGAGTTTGCCTTGTACATCTAAGTCTCCAAAATAAATTGCTTTACCATTTCCTAATAAAACTAATCCTTTACCGACTTTAGGAGAAATCAAAATATATTTGCCGTCTCCATTTGTACGAATAACTAAAGAATTATCTTCAATAGGGGTTGGAGTAGAAGCCCCAGGAAAAGGATTACCAGCAGAATCAGTTGTTCCAATCGTTCCAATTGAACCCTTAGAATTCCAAAATTCCATACCTTTTTTGGTTAGCTCCATGATTTTTTTGTTTTCATTCCAAATTTGAAGTGTGCCTTTTACAAGTTTTAACACATCACCATAAGCATTAAAGGAAGTTTCGAATACTTCTGCATTTATTGTTCCTACTTTGATGAAGTCAGCAACAATTTCTCCTTTTGATGTGATAGCAATACCGAATGGGCCATTTACGCCATTATCTGAATAACCTAAACCATTCAAATTCCATCGCCAAACACGCTTTGCGCTAGCCACATTATCAGTATCCATAATAAGTATCTCGGATGGTGCTTTCTCTGGACGAAAAACGACATGTCCACCAGAATTCCCAGTGATCCATGCCGTTGCATTTAGTACATTCTGTACTAATGTTTCTGTCCTATTATCAATTTTCTTTTTGAGTTCTTGAGTTTGCGAATTAACTGTCGATGTGTAAAGAGATAGATCATTGCCTAAAACGAGGTCTTTATACTTTCCTAACGTTGGAAAATAGGTATATTCAACGACCCTTTCTTTTATTTCGATATCTAGCTCTTTCGCTCTCACGTGAGCGACATCACCAAAGCTTAGAGTTGAAAGCTTTCGATACATTTCACCGTATTCGAGCGTATGCTCAAGCGAAACCATGCTTACCTGATGAGTGGCTTTTGGTTCGTGGATTCTGTCGTTATCAAATAGTGTTTTCCCCCACTTAATAAGCTCATCAATAGTTTTACAATCGGCATTTTCTCTTTTACCGATTCTGCGGTTTTCATCTGTTACGCCTGCCACCTCTAAATAGCCATACGAAATTGGTTCTTTGTCCTGGTCATAGTCATTATCAGGAACACCACCAACTAGAAACAGACTATTTACGATAGATTCCTCGTCTATTTCCTCTTCGATTGATTCTAAATTGACACCAAAATCAATGCGAAATCCGTTATCTGCACCGATCTGCTTCACTAGATTTAAATTGTAATTATCCATGTCCAATTCTGCACTAGCAACACCAGTCAAATTTTGATTTCCGTTGTTCGAACCAATAATAGCTTCAACTGGTGCGACTTGCTTCGCAGTGAATTGATGAGTGGTTCCGACATTTGACAGGTAATTGAATTTTTGTTTGAACGCCAAATTATTTTTTAAGCTATTCATAATTTGCGTGCCATTCCCATTGCTAGTAAATGATTCCACGATGAAATTTTTGTTGGCCATAAATCCAATATGACGAGCCGTAACAGATACCGAAGTCAAATTCTTTTTGATATTGTAAATTTCGAAATATTGCCATGAACCATCAGGAACTTTTGCTTTTAAAAAATTTCCTTTTTTCAAATAGGATCGATATTGACCATTCCTAGCGTAATTTCCATAAAAACGATACTGACCGTTTAACACTCGATTAATTTCTGGCAAGTCTTCCCAATCAACCAGAGAAAATCCATTCACAGATAAATCATCTGGCATTTTGTCATAAGCATAAATAAATTCTTTTGTCACAGATACACACTCCTATTCCAAAATCGAATTTGATTGAACTTACCAGATAATTCGATGGTGTTTTTTCCTGGTGTCAAAATCGGCCAATCGCCTTTTGTAAACAGCGATAAACCTTCCTGAACAACTTTACCCAGTTCAGTATCAACCGCCACAGTTCCAGTTACAGTGTTTAAAACAGTTAACGTTCGATCGCCGATTTTTATTGAAATTTCCCCACCTTTTGAATCAATTTCAAGATATGGTTGGGCTTTTTCGTCTCCATGATCATAAATTTCAACTTTAGACACGTTGAAGTTTTTAGGTGTTTCGCCAACTTTTCTTTTGAAAGGCTGGCAGCGAAAAGTAACATCAAAGGTATAAAAATAGCCCCATTCATTTTCGAACAGAATTTCTTTACTCATGCTACAGATAGCATCTAAATATTTATCTGGATCATTGTGAGTGATTAATTGACTTTTCCCTGTCAGCCAACGTTTAACTTCTCTCAGCCGTGAATGCGGAATGGTGATCCCTTCGATTTCAAGGTTGAACGGTTCATAATCATCGAATGTTTCAGTTAGTTCGCCGTTTCTGCCTTGTACCGTATACGTTTCATAGCGTTTGTTTGGCATTATTTCAGGCAACTCGCTTTCAATAATGCAATTCATATCAAGCGTAGCATTTAAGTTTTTCCAGATAAAATTCGGCTCATCTGGTTTCATGAATCGTTGACTCATTCCGGAACACCTCCCAAATCATAAATAGCTTGTCGATTAGCTCTTGCAAATTTACGGTTCATTCGATCTAATTCCGATGGATTATTTGCATCAACTTTGCCAATATGGATATGTTGCTCGATATTACCACCAGAAACTTTTCCACCGATACCTCTGCGTTTTTCTTCGTCAGATAATGGAGTCACAGTAGTTTTTCCATTTTTAGCAGTTAATAACTCTGGTCCAGCTTCACCAACAATCGCTTGTCCATTGATTAAATGACCACCTTGAGCTAAATATGGGAGCTTGGATATAGAAAATGATTTACCACCAATACCAGGAACCCATTTTGGTATTTTGATATTATTCAGTCCACCAATAAAACCATTAATCAAACCAATCATGGCATTAATAGGAGCTTTTCCCACAGCAACAATACCATCGAAAATACCGCCAAAAATATCAACCAAACCTTGCCACGCTCTTGACCAATCACCTGTAAATATACCAGTAATAAAGTCAATAAATCCTGTCAGTATCCTCTTTCCTGCATTATAAAAATTCATGAAATTAACTACTATTCCTTCGAAAACACCAGAAATATAGCCACCTATAAATTTAAAAACTTCTACGGCGACATCTGAAATGCCTTTGAAAAATGCATTAACTCCATCATGAAACCATTTCACTTTGTTATATGCCAATACAAATCCAGCAATCAATAAAGCTATTCCTGCGATTACTAAAACAAACGGATTCGTTGCAAGAAAACCAGATAAAGTCTGCCAAATCCCTATAAAAGATTTAACTCCACTAACAATTTTAGTAATTGAACCCATAAGTGTTCCTAAAATCACTAATAGTGGACCAATTGCTGCTACTACTAAAGCTATTGTTACTAACATATTTTTTTGCCCTTGATCAAGTGAATCAAGCCAAATTTTAAATCGTTGCAATGCATCTATTGCCAATTCGAAAAAAGGCAACAAAGCTATTTGTACGCTTTCTCCCACAGATGCCATTGCTAATTTTGCGTTGTTCATGGCCATATTTGCCTTATCAATCGGATCAAGTGTAGCTTCATAAGTAGAACCAACAGAGCCACCACTTTCTGAGGCAACTTTTGCTAAATCTTCTAGATTAAGAGTCCCCCTTTTAATTGCATCAGCCATTCGAGGACCGCCTTTATTACCGAAAATTTCGGCGGCTGCATTAATTGCTTCAGTTTCTGAGCTTGCATTTTTAATTTTATCTTGCAATTCTCCAAGTCCTTGTGACAAAGTTTTCCCATCTTTAGCATAGGTAACTGTGGCTTTAGATAGACTACTCAAAGCTGCGCTAGAATCAACACCAGCTTGCTCGAATTGCCCCATTAATGTAATACCTTCACCAAAACTCAATCCTAGTTGTTTGATTTGAGGGGCTCCATCAATCGCCTTTTGCATTAAATCATCTACAGATTGCCCTGTATTTTGAGCTGTCTTTGTTGTTACATCTAATACAGAATTTAAATCATCATAAGACATGTCATAAGCCTCAATTGCTTGTCGAGCAAAAATAGCCGATTGCGAAACATCTGTATCATTGATTTCAGCATACTGTAGGAGATAATTGGTGGAATCTTCCAGTTTTTTGTCCATGAATCCAAATTGAGTATTTACTTCGCCAATGGCTTCTCCTACCGTTTGTAAAGGCAAGTGAGTATTTGAACCAACATTTTCAAAAGATTGCGATAGTCTATCAGCTTGATCACCTGTTGCTCCGGTTTTAGTAATAATAGTATCAAGAGCTTCATCTACTTCACTAAAAGCTGCTAGTCCTGCAGCACCTGCAGCAACAATTGGTGCAGTTACGCCAATAGACATTTTTTCACCAACACCTTTAACTTTTTCGCCAGCTCCTTCAATTTTTTGAAGTTTTTTTGCGGTATCAACAGAAACATTTCCCTGTTCTTTTAATGCATCATTAGTTTGCTCTAATGCATAACGCAGTTTATTTTCTCCTGTTTCAGATTCCAAAAGTCTTTTATAGAGTTTTTGAGATTGGTCTGAATATTCACCAGTTTCTTTAACTGTTTTTTCATACTCTTCCCTTAACATCTGGGTTCGCTTTTCTGCTAAAGAAAGTTGTTTTTCTAATTTTTTCTTAGTAGCTGTTAATTTCTCTGTTTGAGTTGCATTCTTATCCATGGCAGACACTTGGTTTTTGTACTCGGTAGCTGCTAAGTTCATTTCTTTATTGATTTCTTTAATTGTTTTTGAATAGCTAACTTCGCCATTCGTTTTAAAATTTAAAACAACATCTGATTCTTTCCCTGACATTTTAGCGCTCCTTTCCTACCACCAAGGACTCTTATCCATAGTTATAGATTGAGGTGGCTCAAACTCAGTATTTTGCTGTAACCACTGTAGGTATGATTTCAGCCACAAGTTAGGCGTAGATTTCAAAAAGAAACTCTCACTCCAATTTAATAGAGTGAGAGCAACATAAATATAAAAACTCCAAGGAGTTCCTATTTCTTCCGATTCTTTTTGTTTTTCTTTCTTTTTGCTTGCGCTTTTTGAAAGTCTTGTGGCTTCTTGGATTTTTTTAGGTCTTCTACCTGAAATGTCTGACTAGCAAAAATTTCCATACAGGTACTATAAGCAGACAACACCTCTCCACTCATTCCTAAGAATTTAAAAATAGTTTCTGGATTTTCATCTAAACCACCAGTGCGCAACATTGCATAAATCAAGGCACGCATGATTTTTAAGTCACTAGGCGATAAGTTAGCAGAAGAAATTTTTCCTTCTTTTTTGTATAGCATGGCATTCATATCAGATTCGAATTGCGAATAATCTCCACCATATACATCTGCTATAAATTCCATTGTTTGCATAGTAAATGAGATAGGGAATTCTACACCTTGAATAGTGACAGTAGCAGAATTTTTTAAGTCTTCAACGTGAATTCCATAATCAGATAACCGAGCCATTAACCTGCACCTCCAACTTTAGCCAATGTTTTCCACTGTTCTTCATCGTATACAGGTTGAGCAATGA
>ERZ808028.1917-NODE-1917-length-11140-cov-4.726928_pt1 | contig 11140 bp, 9 predicted proteins | sample MGYA00380184_ERZ808028 | MGnify/ENA primary metagenome ERZ808028 (study PRJEB31490, sample SAMN06133397) | mouse gut metagenome | isolation source: J8_1 | host: mice | place: China: Chengdu | collected 2015-05 ...
CCTTCACCATCAGGTGTCATCATAGTGTTTTCATCAAACATTCGGTTATAAAGTTGCGGTATTTGACAAAGATTCATAAAAGTTTCGGGATTTGCCGTTACGATAAAGGTTTTGCGTCCATTTTGCAGACGCTCTTCTAAGACTCGATAAAGTTCAGTGTTGGATAATTTAAACATTTTCTGAAATAATTCTTTCATTTTTGATAACCCTCCTTACAAGCTGTTTTTAAAAATGACTGCCATTCTTTAGCTACATGGCAAGCTAAATAACGTTGACAATAAAGATAGCTGTTTTCCGCTAATGTCCTACGATATTTCTCATCATTGAGTATTTCGACGATTTTATCAGCCATAGCTTGCCGATCTCGCTTCTCTATCAATACGCCCTGATTTCCCTGCAACAAGGTTTTTGCCCCATCAGCTAAGTCAAAAGCGATACACGGCACATGGTAACTCATGGCTTCAATCAAAACTAAACCAAAAGATTCACTATAAGAAGTCATCACAAATAATTGACTTCGTTTTAAATATTCTGCAATTTGGCAAGACGACAAAAAGCCCGTAAGGATAACATTCCCAGCTAACCCCAAATCGTAGATTTGTTTTTGAAGACTTTCTTTTTGACTGCCATCGCCAATCAGATACAAAGAAATGGAGGGTAATTTCTTTTTTACTAAAGCAACTACTTCCATTAACGTTTCAAAGCCTTTTTCCTTTTCCAAACGCCCAACACTGACAAGTTGCGTTCCTTGGGTTAAGGGATAGAAAGGTGGTAAAGTATTGATGACATTAGGAATATAGATACACTTGGTTGGTCCAATTTTAGTTTGGTAAAAATCCCGCAAGCTTTCAGATACTGTCACTAAATAGTCAAAACCTTTTAAAGAGGCAATCAAACGTCGGTTGTAGCGTCGCTGATTTCTTAAATCATTATGCTCTGTCGCAATTTTGATGCAGTATTTAGGTGCATAGCGACCAACTAAACGACTATGAAATGGTCGGGTTGTCACAATATATTGACTTCGGATTTTCCGAACCGCTTGTATGTTGCGATATTTACGCAAACATAAAATACGAATACTTTTACCTAACTCCTTACCTATTTGAAATATATGGAAATTTTGAAAAGCCTTTTGTAATGCCTTATGATTTGGACCACCATCAATTAAATAAGTAATACGCACATCTGAAGCAAATTCAAAAGCCGGTTGCTTAGCTATTCGATATGTTGCGATAATATGCAAACTATAATCTTGATGCAACATTTGACATAAAGAACTCAAATATTTTTCAACCCCACCATAATGAAGATGTAAAGCTAAAATTGTTATCTCAAGCTTGTCTCGAGGTACATTCATATAGATGTTCTCCTAATATCACCATGTATAAGGCTAAGTAACTAGAAACAGGCGGAGCCCCTAAAATGTGTCCGGCTAGTAAAGAAATTCCCAAACCTAACGCAATCACGACTAGGCTCATATAGACTTTAAAATGATAAAGCAGCTTCTTTTGATAGACGATACGTATTGTCCGATAGAGAAAATAGATGATAGGTAGGCAATAAACAATGCTCCCTACAATACCGTAACGCAAGAAAATATCACACAAATCTATCTCTATCAGTTTTTCTATATCAACATTATCAATACTTGCCCGATTGACAAAACCGATTCCGAAAATTTGATCGAGGGTGCTACTGGAAGCATAAATATCAAGGTTTTGTTTAAGATAAACCTGACGTCCGCTAAACAAAAGGTTAATCAAGCGATAACTAGAAGACACACTTTTACTCTCTTGAACTTGGACAACTTCTTCAACCGGCACTTGTCTTAAGTATTCATTCTTTTTAATAGCCTCTTGCATATTATGAGTAGCCGGAAGCAAAGGCAACAAGACTAGTGAAATTATCAAGGTCAAAACACTTAACAATAAGCCATACTCTTTTTTTCTTTGCCAAAAAAACCATAATATCATTAAAGTTTCTATACCTAAGGCAGAGAAAAGAGCGACCTTCGTTCCTATCAATAACATTGCCAAAATAATGGTAAAGGTGGCAACTGTAAATATAGCCACTTTATTTTCTTTAAGTAAAAAATAGCCCGCAGGTAATAACAAAGCTAAAATGGCACCTACCTCATTAGCAGCATAAAACCAACCGACTGTCCCAAAAGCTTCTTGTCCGACATAAGAGTCAGCACCACTTTGGGTAAAATAAGGAAGCAAAATCCCTAAAGCCATTACAAAAGCATTGATGCAAAAAATTTTCAATAAATCATCATCTCTTAGATGTAAGAAGCGATAACTGCCAAATAACACAACTAATAAAATCGGAAAGTAAAAATATTTAAAAAAGTAGATTAACTCTGTTTTTAAATAACCTAAATGCCAGCTATCCGGTTTGAAACCGATATATGTCAAGCCAAATAAGATGACAAGTAATAAATATAGCTTAATTTTTTTTTGTTGTTTTTTATCTAAGTAATAGATACTATAACCTACCATAATGACTAGAAATAAACCCCTGGCAACAATTCCAAGCGTTATCGGAAATGAAAAGTGGCGTATCATATAAGCTGTTACTAAATCTATCCATGGTTGAGCCAATAAATATAGATAAAAATACTTTTGTCCTTGTTCTAAATGGATTGTGTGTCGCAATCGTGCCACCCTCCTTTCATAGTTTTAGGCAACTGCCACTGTTCTTTTTGGGCAAAAAAACCTGAGGATAAAAGCTCATAAAAACGCTCGCAGACATGCCCATCGTTTCCTTGATTATAGATATGATTTAAGTGGCAATATTTTGTCTGATAACTTTGAGCTACCTCTTTGATTGTCTTTACCGCAGAAATGAGTGCCTTCTCTGATTTTACTAACGGTCCGGCTAGACAGGAAAGATAATCGGCATAAAAATCTCGTTCTTGAAGATAGCTTTCTAAATCATACATATAGTAAATAATCGGTTTTCCCAATAACATATATTCAACCGACAAGCTGGAGTAATCTGTCAACAATACATCTGAAGCTAAATATAAATCGAAAATATCAGTCATAATATGCCCATCAATGACTTGTTCTCCGTATTCTTCTAGTTTTAGTTTGTGCCTAATTTCCGGATGAACACGTAAAATAACTCGTACATTTGGCAAATGGCAGAGTTTTTTTATAGGCAAATCAACCTTTTCCTTTTTAAAATCATACTCTCTAAACGTCGGTGCATATAAAATCGCTTGTTCAGATGGCTTGATGCCTAACTTATCTCTTATATAATCCCGTTGTTCAGGCTTGGCATTGACAAGGGCGTCACTTCTGCAACTGCCTAATAGTAAGCGTGGGATATGTAGATTTAAAGCTGTTTGAATATACTTTTTTGAATATGGATCGGTGGCGATAAAATAATCCCACTCTCTTGCATGGGGCATTGTTTTTTGAGTATTAACTGCTCCCGGTACATCATAACCTTGTTTTTTAATTGCTCCGGGTCCATGCCACAACTGAATATAAATTTGTTGCGGGCGTTTATGAAGCACACTTTCAATACTATGGGTCCTTATCCAATAATGGCTTGTCATTAGTTGATAGTAATAATTGATGGTTCGCTTGCGTACAATCTCACTTTTCGCTAAAGAAGATACATCTACATGAGGATTAACCGCCCATCTGATGATAAATTCATCAGGGTGATTAGCCTTCAAATAGTCATAAAACACCTTCGGGTGATCCTTGACTTCACCTGTTCCGGTTTCAAAAAAGATTTTCTGAGGTGATATAGGAAAAAAACTAAAGAAAAATTGAAGAAGCCTTCCTGCTACTTGTTTCAAAAAGCTTTTCATCTATTAACCACCTCTCTATTCGTTAATCCTCTAACTAAATTCAAACCCTCTTGCATAAGTAATCTGAAACTTCTAAAACATATATAGAAAACAGTCCCTAATACTACTAAAACAACTAAAGCGTATAATAGGGATAAACCAAACCAGCTTAAATAACTATCCGCCTGAAAATTAGGAAGCAACAGCCAACTAATACCTAAAATAAAACACGAAAGAGCTAAAGAGAATAAGTATTTTCTAAAAGAAAGCCATGGTTTAACCTTAAAAATATGGCGGTACAAGAAAAGCGGAAAATACCAAAATTCTGTTAAAAAAATCGCCAATACCGTCGCTATTAAAACACCGAAGCTACCTAAACTATGTACCAATAAAAGTGATAATCCTAAATTAAGCACAGCCTCAGCGATATAAAGCAATTGCATTTCTTGATATAAGGCAAAAATATCCTTAAGAATATAAAGGGGACGACGGACAATGCCATGAAAGAAAATAAAAAGAAGGGCTGCCAATGGGACAAATGTATAGAGTTTACCTTCTCCCACCCACAAAATCATAAAACTATTGATACAATAACCTAAAGAAACACAAAGAAAACAACCTATAAAATAAAACAGCGTACTTAACATCTCAAAAGAAATCAAGCGTCTATCTAAATCCTTTTCATACATTAAATCTCCTAAGCCGGAAGTTAAAGAAGAGCCTAAAAGATAGACAAAATCACTGATATATTTGGTAATGTATTTATAATTTGAATAGATAATAACTGCTAGAGGGTTGATAAAAGCCGAAATCAATAATAAATCCACATTTTCATGAATAACGGATACAATCTTATACACTAAAACATGGCTCATTCCGGTTATTTTTTTACCCTTTGTATCTTCGACAGTCTTTAACCATGGATATATTTGATAAATGATATGATTGATATGAAGATTCATCACAATCCGCAAAAGAAAGGAGAGCATTAAAACTAATTCAAACGCCATTCCCCACTTAATCAAAAGCACTTCCATGATGCCCTCACCGATTTTATAAATATTCATTTGAATATTGATTTTATAAATTTTTTGTTCTGCCGAAAGGACAAAACGTGGGGAAAAAAGCATATACTCGACTAAAGATTTCAAAAGAAACAAAATAAAGACACGTTGCATATAACCTAATGTCAATGTATTGCTTTTGGTTAGATAAGGTAGGAAAAAAGAAATCCCTAAGCCTAAAACCATCATCAGCAAAGCGACATAGCGCAACAAGCGTTTGGATAGCGTATAATAAATACAAATCTCATCAGGCTGATGTTTGGCAAATAGTCGATAATACTCTTTAGAAACCAAAGCCCCTATGCCTGCCTCGGCTAATGATAAATAGGCAAAAATCTGAAAAAAGAGCTGATTTAAAGCATAGATATTAGGATCTAATACCCGTTGCCAAACATTCACTTTCCAAAACCCGATGAAAATAAGCACTATAAAAGGTATGACGCCTGTCATAAAATTCTTGAACGCATTTAATTTACGCATACCTTTCAACTCCTATCTTAATTTCATGATGTTACAATAAATATCGTCTAATAATATCCACAATTCTAAAACTCGCCTTGCCATCACCATAAGGATTGGCTGCTTGACTCATTTCACGATAACAGTCTTGACAGCTTAGTAACTCATCTGCCATTTGAAAAATCTGTTTTTCATCAGTTCCCGCTAACTTTAAAGTGCCGGCTTGAAGCCCCTCGGGACGCTCGGTTGTATCACGTAAGACTAAAACGGGTTTTCCTAAAGCTGCTGCCTCTTCTTGAATCCCACCGCTATCCGTTAAAATCAAGTAAGCGCGTTGAATAAAATTATGGAAATCAACAACATCTAACGGCTCAATCAAAGCGATGCGTTCATGATTTTGAAATACTTCTTGGGCTATCTGTTTAATTTGAGGATTCAAATGGACAGGGTAAACTACCTTAATATCTTGATGTGTTTCCACTAACCTTAAAATCGCTCGAAAGATTTGGTACATCGGTTCGCCTAAATTTTCCCGACGATGAGCTGTCAACAAAACCAGACGGTAATCTTTGACCCAATCTAAAACAGCATGGTGATAATCCTCTTGCAAAGTATATTGTAAGGCGTCTATCACCGTATTGCCGGTAACATATACAGTTTCCGGCTTTTTCCCTTCTTTAAGTAAATACGAAGCTGCTGTTTTTGTCGGTGCAAAATGTAAATCGGCAATATCGCCCACAAACTGTCGATTAGCTTCTTCGGGGAAAGGAGCATATTTATTGTAGGTTCTTAACCCCGCTTCTACATGCCCAATCGCAATATGATGATAAAAAGAGGCTAAGGCTGCACAGAAGGTCGTTGAGGTATCTCCATGAACCAAAACCATATCAGGCTGTTCTTTTTCCAAAACTGCACCTACCTTATTTAAAACTCGAGCAGTAATATCAGATAAGGTCTGTTTGGTCTTCATAATATCCAAATCATAATCGGGAACAATTTGAAACGTATCTAAAACCTGATCTAACATTTCACGATGCTGAGCGGTTACACAAACAACTGTTTCTATATCACTGCTATCTTTCAACACCTTAATTAACGGGGCCATTTTAATTGCTTCAGGTCTAGTCCCGAATACAGTCATGATTTTTGGCATGGTTACCCTCCTTAATATCCAGACATTTTACTTTTACTTGTTCAATGCACATAAATTTTAATATAACTTTTAATCTTTCTAAATCATTTTTATCATATAACAAAATCTCACTAAACCCGGCTTTCATTTCAATCATGAACATCATATAAAACTCTTCCAAAGTCCCCTCTTGCATTTTTTTAAAAAAGCAACGCCCATCTTTACCATAATAAAGCTTCAAGTTTTTAGGCATAGTGGTCAATCTTAAAATACGATGACCTTGAAAGCCGTAAAAACCTAAAATAGCCTCTAAAAAAAGCGGATAATCTTCTTTTTTCGGGTAACGTTTGGCAATAATAAACTCAATGATTGGTAATACCTGTTTCGACTTTGTTTGCCGATACTTTAAAGGATAAGTTCGATTTTGAAAAAAACGATGATAGAAGCGATACAAATAGTATTGTTGTTTAAAATGCGGAATATCATAATAAACCAACAGCTTAATTGCTGTTCTTAACTCACCGCTCAAGACATTTAATTTGCCTATGCCTTGATGGATATAATTGCCTTGGTGAACACGATATTTCAAGATAGGAAAATCGACCTTGGTATAATTTAACATTTCCGGTTGCTTAGAATGATAAGTAATCCAAAATGGCATATTCCACAAAAGGTAATTCTCTTTGATTTCTTTCTTAAAAACGTGCGCTTTATGAAATGCGAAATCCGCATATATATTACGTCCCAACCATAATAATGTTAAGGCTAGATTTCTTGGATCTTGATGATAAATAGGAACATTTTGCCTCCCATAACTCTTTGATTTGGCATCAATTAAAATCAAATCACCCAATAGTCCGTCAATTTCTTGATGTGTCTGCATATAACCGATACATCTTTCAAAAAAATCAGCAGAAGGCAATAAATCATCTGAATGAAGCAAAAAAACATACTCCCCCTCAACATACTTTAAGGCATGAAGAATAGCATTTTGTTGATCGCTATTTTCCTGATGCAAAAAGACGGTTTGCTTTTCAATATGATATTTCTGTATTAGTCCCTCGACGACTTCTTTGGTCTTGTCGGTTGACCCATCATCGACAATAATCCACTGCCAAAAAGGATAAGTTTGGCATTTTAAAGAGCATAGTGTTTCTTCGATGCTTTGTGCATCATTATATGTAGGTGTAATCACACTTATTTTCATGAAGAGCCCCCTTGTTTTAATTTGATGATTTTTGCATAATTAAGCGTCTGAAAAGTGATGCTTGCCGTTGCGTTTTAATACGCAGTTTCAAAAACATATTCAGCTTTCTAAGCCATGGCTTATCGCCTTCCATCCATGTTCCTGTAAACACATGAATCGCAACTGAGTGGATAGAAGGATTACAAAGCACATCATCAGGATACACTTCAATCCCATCTTTAAGCGTTTGACGCTGATTGCCTAATCGACAGTGATAATCATGGATTAAAATATCTGAAACACTAATAGTATTAACACCTTTCATTTGATTATCCTTATCAAATATAAATGCTTTATCTTGATAGTCATCTAAAATCTTCTTCACAAAAGGGTGTCCTTTTCTTGCACCGAAGACAGCGGTAAAAGGATAGTCCGGTCGTTCATATCCGACAAAAGCTTCATGCGTTAAAAAGTCATCAAAATTATCCAATACTAAAACATCGGTATCTAAATAAATACCCCCTTCATGATAAATCACATAAGCCCGAATATAGTCGCTGACAAATGCCCACTTTTTAGCCTGATAAGCGGTCTTGGCAAAAGGATTAGCTTCTATATCAAAATTACGTTCATTCCATTCAATAATTTCATAATCTTTTAAATGTGTTTGCCATGTCGCTAAACATTTTAAAATTGCTTGGGGCTTCTCTTGTCTCCCTACCCAAACATAATGTATTTTCTTTGGTATCATCATATCCACTTCCTTTAATTTCATGTCATCAAAATTATACACTAAGCGTTTTGTCGTTAAACCTAGATACTTGGATAAACGAAATTATTTTTAAATCTATAAGCAACCGATGATCCTACTCTCTTTCAAACCTCAAATAAAAAAAGCAAAGATTTCTCTTTGCTAATTGAATGACTTATCTTCACTTTTATAATTACGCTATCAATTCATGGATAAAAGCTGCAATTCTCTTCGCATTTTTACCATCTTGATAGTAGAAATATTTATCTTTAAAGTTCTGTATTCTGACTTGATCATAATCTTGCTTCATCAATTCATCAATCAAGGCTTCTTCCTTAGAACAAACAGCTCCCGGTAAATCCTCAGGTAAAACATTTAAACCAATCGTAGATTGATAATCTTCTAAATCCGAAAGATAGAAAACCATTTTTTTATTCAAAATAGAATAATCAAATACAATAGATGAATAATCTGAAATTAAACAATCAGATACACACAATAAGGCATTTAAAGATTCTTGATTCATATTGAGAAGTCGGTCATGATGCCCCATATCTAAATTACCTAATAAAGGGTGCATTTTATATAATAGAACATAGTCAGACGGTAATGATGAAATAACATTCACTAAATCAATTTCCTCATATTTCAGTCCCTTAATAATATTGCCTCTAAATGTCGGTGCATATAAAACAATATATTTATCTTTCAAATAAGGATATTTTTCCAACATCTCCTTTTTCATTTGATTGACGTGTTCCTGATTAAATAAACCATCTGTGCGAGGTAATCCAAGTGGTAAAACATCATCAGGGTGAACCCCAAAAGAGCGAGCATATATATATTGCCATGCCTTCGAAGTGGCTAGTACATAATCGTAGTTGGCAATTTTATATTGGCGTGAAATCTCATTACCGAATTTTTTGACAGCTCCACAGGCATGCCATATTTGAATGACCTTAACATCTTTCTTCTTAAAATGAGAAACAATATAGTTATTATCGTTAATTATAACGACCTTTGATGTGTTAATCAAAAACAACTGCTTGATACAATTCAAAAAATATAAGAAATCGCCCCATAAGTTTTTCTTAAACTTAATCAGATTAAGCTTGATTTCGATATTGTCATATTGTATCAGCTCAGCATAAATCTCCTTAAAATCGCCATTAAGCTTATCGCTAGTTAAGGATATGAAAGTAACTTGATGAGGTTTTTGCTTAGTAAATCTTAAAAAAAGCGAAAAGAAACCAAGGACAATATTCAAAACTAATTTTTCTATTCCCATATTTTTAAGTCCTTCCTTTCTTTACTGAAATAAAATATCAATTACCCTTTTAGCACAATGCCCATCTTCCATATGATTAAAACGCTGATTAAAGATATTTAAGCGTTCATAATCATAAACACCCTCTTTGACATCGAGCATCATTTGACTCTCATCTGTATAGATTTGCCCCGGCAAATCTTGATAAATATCTAAATAGAAGCCTCGTAACTCATTGGCATATTCCTCTAAGTCATACATATAAAAATAGATTGGACGTTTTAAAATGGCATAATCAAAGAAAACACTCGAGTAATCCGTAATTAACATGTCACTGATGACATATAGTTCATTGATTTCAGCTTCAGCATTAATCGAATATACAAAACCATGTAGTGAAGCATCATTTTCAAATTGATTGATAATTAAATAATGTGGTTTGAAAATAACAATAAATTCATCACCTAAAATTTCTTGCCATTTTTTAAAATCCACTTGTAATTCAAACGTATAACCGGAAGAAACATAAGAGTTATCACGCCACGTTGGTGCATATAAAACAACTTTTTTATCTAACGGTATATGATACTTCTTTTTAATTTCTTCACATTGTGCTTTGGTTGCGTTGGATATAAAGTCATTTCTAGGATAACCTGTTTCAATTAACCTTTCCCTATTGATACCAAATGCACTTTGGAACACTTCTGTGCAGAATTTATTCGGAGAAATCATATAATTGTATCTGGCAACATCTATATCATAAGATTTTACCATTTCTTCAAAGGACATTCCCGAACGATAGAAAGTTACTCCTTCAGGAGCAATAATATCATGCCCTAAACGTTTTAAAGGTGTGCCGTGCCAAGTTTGAAGATAGACTTGTTTGGGTTTCTTGCAGATATATTCCGGCATTTTACAGTTTATTACCCAATACTTAGCTTTAGGCATATAAAAGAAATAAGGTAAGCTAAAATATTCTTTAATTTCCGCACCGGGAATACTAATATTTTTTTTCTTATGATTTTTAATAAACCAAATGAAACGATAGTCTTTAAAGCGATTATCCTTTTTCATTTCTTCATAAATTGCACGCGGATTGTCAGAATACCCACGTCCATGGAAAGAAATGAAAATGATTAACTTTTCATCAATAGGAATGAGCCTATAAGTTGCTTTATGGAAAATTCTTATAATTTTACCTGCATATTTCTTAATTTTTCTCAATATGAACATTTTAACACCCCACTTTTAACATTCTAACATACTCATATAAAAAAAGACAAGTTTTTTAAAAAACTTGTCAAAACATAACATACAATGATACTTCTTATTTTTTATTTATTCTAGCCTTATACTTATCCAAATCATCATTCCACATATCATAGTTTTTATCACCTTTATGACTTGAAAGTAATCCGGTATTCTTCAAGTAATTCCCTACGAAATGCGTTACTTTTTGGGCACCTTCGAAAT
>ERZ808028.1918-NODE-1918-length-11132-cov-4.541655_pt1 | contig 11132 bp, 8 predicted proteins | sample MGYA00380184_ERZ808028 | MGnify/ENA primary metagenome ERZ808028 (study PRJEB31490, sample SAMN06133397) | mouse gut metagenome | isolation source: J8_1 | host: mice | place: China: Chengdu | collected 2015-05 ...
CGGATACTGCACATACTGATAATTGCTGTAATCCACCCCGAGAACGGACGACTTTAAACCGTAATACTTTGCCACAGCCGTCGCGTCGGCCTTTCCCAGCTTCTGCAACGCTCCTTCTTTCATATAAAATCCTTTGTCATGGGCCTCATCCATATGGCAATGTTCTATGATCACCGCCGCCACGCCCTTTAAGCGCGCATGGTTGATAACGCCGTAATAGTCTCCGGTTCCCCTTCCGCTCATCTTTGTCTTTACGCCTCTCGGATATACACCCACATCCTCAGAGAGCTGCTGCAGCGCGATATTGCCGAAACTCATGCCCTTGGCATAATAGTTATCGTAAGCCGAAACCCACACCTCGGAACCGAACAGATTATGGGAGGGCGAAGCGTTCAGATGGATGCTGTACAGAAAATCCGCCCCTGCATCCGCCGCGATCTGGGCGCGCTGCTCCAGCGTCAGATCCACATCCGCCGTCCTTGTCATCACCACCGTGACCCCCTCGTATAAAGACAGTTCCTGATACATGGCGCCTGCGATCTGCAGCGTCAGATCCTTCTCCCAGAGCCCGTTGTATGCGGCGCCGTCATTGCTGCCGCCGTGTCCCGGATCGATACAGACCACCACCGGCGTCTTTGCCTGTGCCTTTATGGAAAAAACCGCGCTAAATCCGGGCAGTATGAGCCCAAGCGTCAGCGCAAACGCGATCATTTTTCTTCTGATGTCCTTTTTCATGCTCTCTATCCTTTCGCAGTCAAATACCCCCGCCAATCCCCGATGCCTTTTTTGCCCTCGTATCAGGGCGCCGTACTCAGATAACTGCTGACGCAGTAAAGAACCTGCCCGTTATACTCCACTCTGGACCAGCCGTTGTCCGATATGCCGGTCCTTGTGATCCACTCCCCGTACTTCAGGGTGGCAGCCACCGCCGCATCCGGGTTGGTCACACTGGGCAGTGTTCTCAGATTCACTTCGATCTTCGCCGTGACGGACTCGTTCACCGCCGTAAACTGCGTCTTTATCCCGTTGTCTGCAGGTGCCGGTTCCGTCGGTGCCTGCGGCGTCACATAGGAAGTATCCGTCGTCAGGAAACTGGACACCGCATATACTTTCTGCCCGTTTACCACAAGCCTGGACCAGCCGCTGCTGCTGACGCCGGTGCGCTGTGCCGTCTCCCCGTTGGAAAGGGTTGCCAGCACCACGGAGTCCGCCCCCTGCCCCGGCCTGTCGCGCAGGTTCACCACATCCTTTGCCGTCACGACCTCATCCACCTCCGTGAAGTTCATCAGCGCCTCCACATCGGCTCCCACCTCCTCGGGCGCCTCACTGCTTAACGCAGCCGCTGCCGCTTCATAGCCGAAATAAGCCACATTCATATCCACATTTTTCGGAATGCCGGGGATCGCTCCGCGGTTGGTATACTGCCACATATCATGGTTTCCGCTGTAGGAGGATTTTTCCGTCCCGGGAAAAGGAACGGAAGGATACTGGGATACCCAGATCTTATATTTGCCCGAGATCGCGCTTGTATTCCAGTCTTTATCCCCCTCCATCTCATTTTTCGCGGCATAGAACATGGGCGTATACCCCCGCTCCGAGATCCGGTTCAAAAAGGCGAGCGCCGCATTGCTCCTGACAGTCTTGTCCAATCCAAACTGTCTGCTGCTCTCGCTTTGGAACCCCTCGCAGTTATAAGCCACCGGATAGGTGATCGGATACTGGGAGATATGATCCGCCACCCAGTCCGCCTCCTCCACCGCCTCCGCATCATTTACAGCGGTGGAAAAGAAATAGGCGCCGATCTTGATCCCGTTTTTCGCGGCTTCCTGCATATTGTATTTCGCCGTGGAATCCTCGCATATCTCCCCGCCGGCCTGGGTCCGATAGCCCACACGAATCATGGCAAACTGCACGCCGCTCGCAGCCACCTGCTGCCAGTCGATCACGCCCTGATAGCGCGCCACATCAATGCCGATGGTCAGTGTTTCGTTCTCCCCGACACCCTTCTGCACCTCGGACATATCAGACGCGGCGCCTTCCTCAGCCTGCATCTGTTCCTGGGGGTCCTCCGCTCCTTCCGCCTGAACATCCTCTCCCTGTCCTTCCGGCGCGGTATCTTCCTGCAATGGTTCCTGCGTCTCTTCCTGCCTTTTTTCTATTGGCTCTTCCTGTGTTTCTTCTATCGGCTCTGCTTCCACCTCCGTAAACACCGGGCTTCCTTCCTCCTGCGCGCCCCTGCCCTTAAAAAGCTTCACGCCGACAACGATCAGCAGCACAACCAAAACGGCGGAAGGGATCACAAAGAAAAGCCATCGTCCCCGGCCGCTGTACCCTGATCCGTCCTCAAAGTCTTCCTCCATATCCAGATCCATGATCTCCTCATCCGAAAAATCATCCAGAAAATCTTTTCGTCCCATCATTTCTCCTCATCTTCCGGCAGTTATATTCCCACCGTTCATCAGATGGCAGGCACAACAACCCTGATATCTTCTCTGCCGCCCGCTCCTGCACCGCGTCCTTCATCCCTTCTCCGATAGCACCGTCTCATATTTCACAGATCATACATTTAATCCTCTGCTGCCTCTTCTGTCCCTGCAGCCGGCGTCACCTTTCCAAGCTTCGCCTTCACGATCTTCGATTCGCCGTCCCCCGGCACATAGTAAAGCTCCACCGTATCACCCACGTTCAACAGTACCGCCTCCAGATTCTCATCCGCCCGCAGCATATAATGCCGCTCCGCATCCTGTTCCGCCAGACTTACGAAATAACATGTGTTATTGTCTATCACCGCCGTCCGGATCTCTCCCACCGTGCCGTTTATCTGTTCATATTCCTCTTCCCCCGGCTCCTCTTCCGCACTCGCTCCTGCAGTTTCATTTTCCGCCTTCTGCTCTCCTGCTGCATCTTGACCGCCCTTCTCCGGCACATTCAGATCCTCCGGTAAACCATCGTCTTCAATGACCTGATTATCCACCAGCAGATCATGATAATTCTGCTGGCACTGCCTGACCGAATTGCCGGTTGCCACGATCTGGTACTGCTGCACATTGACCATCGCATACATCTTCACCAGCCCCGCCGCGTCCTTCAGCGCCATAAAATAGGTGGGCTGATCCGAGATATTTAAGAGCAGCGGGAATGTCGCGTCATAGCTGAACTGCTGCACCGCGCCCTCCGCGGAGGACATGGCGGAATACTCCTCCGCCCCGGCACAGGAATAATACCGGGCGTCCTTTGTCCGCTGGTTGACCAGAATAAAGCCGATATTGCCCCTATCCCCGCTGATCGAGGTGATGCCCGTATAGAGGTATACGTCATCGTTCATCGCAATATAGTTATACCCGGTGGTAGCCGTGGTACAATCGCTCTGGGTAAAGAGGGAGTTGAAAAAGCCGTTATGGTATCTGCCGTAGTAATTATACTGCTCCACCACCAGCCCGGCGCTGTACACCCGGTCCACCCAGGTCGGCACATTTTCCACCTCATGGTAGACGCTCTCCCCTGTCACCGCGTTTAACAGCACGACGCCCTGGATATCGTCCCCGTTAAAAAGCCCGATCCGCTTTTTCACGACCGAGGCCACCCAGTAGGGCGTACCCTCCTCGTCGATCTCAAAGTTGATATTTTCAAATATGGCTGTGGGATAATGGAACCGCAGATACCGCACCAGATCCCTGTTAAAATATTCCGACGGAGAATACTTGATCCCCTCCTCAAGACGCACCACATCCACATCCTGGGTCACCATATCCACCACCATATAGGCGGGGATCCCGTTCTCCCTGTTGCTCCACCACTTAAAGAAGCTGTCATAATGCAGATAAGTCACCCGCACCGGCCTTGCCTTGTAATTGATCTGCGCCGAAGTATCGCTGACCACGAACTGGGACACCAGATCCGACAGCTCCCCCAGCTTCCTGTTTGCCAGCGTGTTGGCGGAAGCCTCGTCCAGCATAGGGATCTGATCCATGGAGATCTCCGCCACATCCTCCGTGAAATCCCCGGTGCTGATAGGCATCAGGGAAGAGTAGGACGAAGCCCTGAATATCACAAGCCCGAACAGGTATCCCACAGCCATCACAGCGACGATCGCCACAAATACGATAAACGGCAGCTTCACCCTTCTCCAACTGAACGAGATAAACTCTTTCAGCGAGCGCGTTCTCATCCCCTCCAGAAAAATCATGCATCCCGTATACACAATGCACAAAAGCATGATAAATCCATACAGATCCTCCGAATGAATATTGAGTGCGGGCAGATATATATAAAAGTATATAAACCCTACCACTACCGTCACGATCAGGCTGTAAAAATTCTGCTTCAGTTTTCCCATATTTTTCATCCTATTCCTCTTTTCCGTTCCTGCTTATCTTCCCTCTGCTGATCCTCCAGCGGATGCCCCGTCAAAGCCTCGTATATCTTCCCTGTCTGTCTCTCCGAGTCCGTCATGATCCGCCGCTTCGCGCCTCCCGCCATAAACGTCAGCGCCGGCGCATTCAGCACGACGCCGCAGCAGCCCTTTGTCGTCACGGTCATCGTCTCCACCTTCACATCGCTGATATCCTCAAGCGGGATGTACGTCCCGTCCGCGTAATAGATCGCCCTGCCGCTGATACGGTACTGCCCGATCCGCTTTCCGCCCTTTCGATCCTCCTTCGCTTCGGGGATCTCCCGACAGCCCGTCACCGGAATATATTTTTCAAACATTTTATTCATTCTCCTCGATCGTACACTCTTCCATCGTCTTAAACCCGATCTCATCCAGCAGATAAGGTGTATTCTGATAGACATAATAGTTCAGCCAGTTGCTGTATAATGTATTGCAGTGCGACCGCCACTCCATCATCGGCTTCTTTGTACAGTCGTCCTCCGGGTAATAGTTGAAGGGTATATGGATATCCAGTCCCTTACCCAGATCGCGCATATACTCATTGTGCAGCGTCACCCTGTCATACTCCGGATGCCCCTGCACAAAGATCTGCCTGCCGTCCCTCGAGATTGCGAGAAACACTCCCGCCTCCTCCGACTCCGCCAGCACTTTTAACCTCCTGCAGGCTTTGATCTGCTCCGCAGGCGTCTCCGTATGGCGGCTGTGGGGCGCGTAAAAAATATCGTCGAAGCCGCGCACAAGCGGCACTTTTCGGTTCGATACCCGGTGGGGATAGACCCCGAACAGTTTTTCGGGCAGATCCCTTTTCGGCAGCCCGTAATGATGATACAGCGCCGCCTGGGAACCCCAGCAGATATGCAGCGTGCTGGTCACATGCTTCTTTGTCCAGTCCATGATATCACAGAGCTCCCCCCAATAGTCCACTTCTTCAAAGGGAATTTCTTCCAACGGCGCCCCGGTGATGATCATACCGTCAAAATTTTTCTGCCGGATCTCATCCATCGTCACATAAAAAGTATTCAGATGGTTGGCTGATGTGTTTAAAGAAGTATGCCCCTTCACCATCAGAAAGGTCACGTCCACCTGCAGCGGCGTATTGGAAAAAGCGCGCAGAATCTGCAGCTCCGTGTCCTGTTTTACCGGCATCAGGTTTAAAATACACACCTGCAGCGCCCTGATGTCCTGCGACATGGCGCGTTTTTCCGCCATCACAAATATATTTTCGTTTTCCAGTATTTCCTTTGCAGGAAGGTCATTCTGCACTCTGATCGGCATAATCTCTTCTCCTGATATCTCTTTCTATTCTTTATAATTACACTTAGGTCAGTGCCTCGGCCGGCCTCACCAACTAAATAGCATCGAGACCGAACTGTCACTTTATTCCATATACTGACTGATAAACTCCTCCTCCGTCATGATCGGGATCCCCAGTTCCTTCGCCTTCTTATTTTTGGAAGATCCGGAGGAAATATCATTATTGATCAGACAGGCCGTTTTTTTCGTCACACTGCCCGTCACCTTGCCGCCCTTCTCTTCAATGGCTTCTTTCATGGCGTCTCTGTTCTCATACCGGGTAAGGCTTCCCGTGATCACAAAACTCTTGCCCGATAGGCTCCCGCCAAAGCTCTGCTCCCGCTTTTCGATCGTCAGTTCCCGATACAGCGCTCTGGCCTTTCTCAGATTTTCCTCATCCCGAAAATAGGAGACAAAGGCATCCGCCAGCACTCCGCCTACGCCGTCTATCTCCGAAAGCCGCTCCGCATCCGCAGACAGCATCTGATCAAAGTCATCCCCGAATTCCCGGCAGATCATCTTCGCGTTCGCCAGCCCGATGCCGGTGATGCCGAGTGCATATATAAAACGCGGCAGTGTCGTACGTCTCGCAGTCTCAATGCTGCTCATTTTTCCATCGGCTGCAGGCTCCTTCGCTATCAGATTGCGATAGGATTTTTCACCGAAGCCCTCCATCTCCACGATCTCTTCTTTATACCGTTCCAGATGAAAGATATCCGCAAACTCATGGATAAACCCCTTCCCGATAAACTTCTCCAGCGTGGCCTCGGAAAGCCCGTCGATGTTCAGCGCGTCCCGGCTCACCAGATGAGCAAAGGACTTGATCTTTTTCGCCGCACAATCCGGATTGGTACAGTACAGAGTCTCCGTGTCCGCCGCCTGCCTGATCTCTGTTTTCCCGCCGCAGGCCGGGCAATGCTCCGGTATCTCAAGCGCATCGCTGCCCGTCAGGTTTTCCGCGATCTGGGGAATGATCATATTTGCCTTATACACCGTGATCCTGTCCCCTATCCCAAGCTTCAAAGCCCGCAGGATGCTGATATTGTGCACGGAAGCCCGGCTCACGGTGGTTCCTTCCAGCTCCACCGGCCGAAAGATCGCCACCGGATTGATCAGCCCCGTCCTGCTGGGACTCCACTCTATCTCCAAAAGCTCCGTCTCCCGTATCTCATCCTGCCACTTGAAGGCAATGGAATTTCTTGGGAATTTGGATGTCACCCCCAGCGACTCCCCGTAGGCGATATCTTCGTAGGCCAGCACCAGTCCGTCCGACGGAATATCATAATGCTCTATCTTTTTCTCGTAATACGCTATTGCCTCCGCTATGGTCTCCGGTGTCACTTTCCGGTATTCCACCACATCAAAGCCCTGCGCCGCCAAAAACTCAAATTCCTTTTCCCTGCTGTTCTCAAAGTCCACACCCTCCGCCTTCACAAGGCCAAAGGCGTAAAACCGGATATTCCGCCTTGCAGCGATCCGGTTATCCAGCTGTCTGACGGACCCGCTGCAAAGATTTCTGGGATTCTTATACCGCGCGGAAACATCCTCGATCTCCCCGTTCATCCTCTCAAAATCAGAATAGGTGATCACCGCTTCCCCCCTCAGGATCAGCTCCCCCGTGTAGGATATCTGCAGCGGGATGTTCTTAAACACCCGGGCGTTCCCCGTGATCACTTCCCCAATCTCGCCGTTTCCCCGGGTCACCGCCTTCAAAAGCTTCCCCTCCCGATAGGTCAGCACGATCGTCAGCCCGTCCAGTTTCCAGCTTAAAAGCCCCTCTTTCCCCTGAAGCCACTCAGCCAGTTCTTCCCTGTCCTTGGTCTTATCGAGGGACAGCATCGGGCGCTCATGGCGCTCCTTCGGCAATTCATCCACCGCCTCAAATCCCACTTTCATTGTAGGACTCCCGGCGAGCACGATTCCCGTCTCCCGCTCCAGCGCCTGCAGCTCGTCATAGAGCCTGTCATATTCGAAATTGCTGATGATCTCTTTATCTTCCGCGTAATAAGCCCTCGAAGCCTCATTCAGCTTCGCCGCCAGCTCCCGCATATACTCTTTTTTGTCCTGATAATTCATAAAGCCTCCGCTTCTCTTCCCCCCGGATCTCGCGCCATTCATTTTCTTTCAGATTTCCGAGCTGTATATTCATAATACGCACCCGTTTAATAGAAGATACCGGATTCCCGCACGCCTTGCACATCCTCCGGATCTGTCGGTTTAGTCCCTGGGTCAGTACAATCGAAAAGGTGCAGCTATCCATCTGCCGGACCCGGCATTTTCTGGTGCGGATATGCAGATCCTTCAGATACACCCCCTGTGCCATACTCTCCAGAAAGTCCTGTGTGATCTCCCGCTTCACCGCTACGATATACTCCTTCTCATGCCGGTTTGCGCCGCGCATCATGGCATTGATCAGATCCCCGTCGTTGGTCATCAGGATCAGCCCCGTGGAATCTTTGTCAAGCCGCCCCGCATAGGTCAGCCGCACCGGGTAATCTATCATCTCCGTGATCAGCTTCTCCGCGTGGACATCCCGTTCCGAGCAGGTCACCCCCGCCGGTTTATGGTAGGCCAGCACCACCGGTTCCCCTTTTTCCGAAACCCGCTCCCCCCTGACAAACACCTCATCCTGATCCGATACGCTCTGCCCCGTTACGCCGGGCATCCCGTTTACCGTCACTTCCCCCTCCATGATCAGTTTATCCGCTTCCCGCCTGGAACATACCCCCCGGGAGACAAGGAATTTATTGAGCCGCATCATATCTTCCACCTTAGTCCCTGATCTTTTTCAGCAGCCTGTCCACATCCTTATTGTGTCCCAGCACAAGCAGATGCACATCTTTATCGAACACATAATCCGGTCCCGGCAGAAGGCTTGTCGCGTTCGCCTTCTTCACACCGATGATATTGATATGATATTTCGCCCGGCAGTTCACATCCTTAATGGTCTTTCCGTGCCATGCCGGGATCGTCGGGATCTCAAAGATCGAGTATTCCGGCGTAAGCTCGATATAATCAAACACATGGTTGGCGCTGAACTTCATCGCCGCCTTCTCCGCGATATCACGGTCGGGATAGATCACCTCATCCGCACCGTTCCGAAGTAAAAACTTTGCATGGATATCCCGGTTCGCCTTGCTGACCACATATTTTGCCCCCATCTCCTTGAGCTGGCTTGTGATCTCTAAAGAACTCTGGAAATTTGTCCCGATACAGACAAAACAGACATCAAAATTTCCCACCCCCAGGCTCTTCAACACATCCGGGCTGGTGCAGTCCCCGATCTTCGCGCTTGTCACAAAAGGGATCAGATCGTCCATCACCGCCTGATTCGTGTCCACGATCATCACTTCATTCCCCAGTTCCACCAGATTCTGGCACAGATGATGCCCAAATTTTCCCATACCGATTATCAAGATTGATTTCATACTCGCACTCCTCACTCTATTTCAAACTGTATATTGTTTCTGAACCGCTCAAAACCTAATACCTGCAAGCAGGCACTCGACTCATTGTTCACGGTTATCAATATCTCTTCCATCTTTAACCAAATACTGCTGCTTTCCTCTTCATTTAGTTTAAGGAATAACCAGCCTCTCTCACCCCACCGGCACCTCAACCTCCGGCAGCTGCACCTTCGGCACCGGCTTCCTCTCATAGAACGAGAAGGCAAAAGACATACTGCCCACCCTTCCGAGGAACATTAAAATAATGATCAGAATTTGCCCTACCGTTCCCAAGTCCCTTGTCAGGCCGGTGCTCATCCCCACCGTTCCGATGGCGGAAAAGGCTTCAAATATCAGATCAAGCACCGGCAGATTTTCCATGCCGTTTATGATCAGTACCGCGCTCAGCGCCAGAAACAGGTTCAGCACAAAAACCGTCACCGCTTTCCGGACCGTCTCATCGCTGATCCTCCTGCCAAATACCTCCGCTCCGTTCTTTCCCCGCAGATAGGCAATCAAATAGAAAAAGATCACCGCGACGGATGTGGTCTTAATGCCGCCCGCCGTGGAGCCGGGGCTGCCGCCGATAAACATCAGGATCACATTAAACAGCTTCCCTCCCTCCGACATCAGCGCTGTATCCACCGTATTAAATCCCGCCGTACGTGCCGTCACCGAGGCAAACAGCGACGCGTATATTTTCCCCTTCACCGAAAGCCCCGCCATGGAAGCGTCCGATTCCAGAAGCCAGAAAACCACGGCGCCGCCGAAAACAAGCACCATCGTTGTCATCAATACCAGTTTTGTCTGAAACTGATATTTTCGAAAATGCAGCTTCTGTCTCCACACATCCATCCAGACGATAAAGCCAAGTCCTCCGATGATGATCAGCAGCATGACCGGTATATTGATCAGCGGATGGTCCACCGCCGAGACAAAGGACACATATTCTCCCTGATACCCCATCAGGTCAAATCCCGCGTTGCAGAAAGCCGATATGGAATGAAAAATACTGTAATAGATCCCTCTGCCCCACCCCAACCTCGGCACAAAATAAAAAGCCATCGCAAAAGCGCCCGCCCCCTCAAAGAAAAGGGTGCCGAACAGAGCCTGCCGGATCAGCCTGACAATACCGCCGATCTGCAGGCTGTTGATGGACTCCTGCAGCAGGTTCCTCGATTTCAGCGTAATATTGCGCCGCAGGAATGTGGCGACCAGGATCCGGATGGCTATCGTCCCCAGGCCGCCGATCTGGATCATGACCAGGATCAGGATCTGCCCGAAAACCGACCAGTGGCTGAATGTATCCACCAGGACCAGCCCAGTCACACAGGATGCGCTGGTGGCGGTAAAGAGCGCCGTCATAAAATCCGTCCACTGGCCGTTCCTGGAAGAGACAGGCAATGTCAGAAGACAGGCGCCTATAAAAATGATTGCCATAAAGTTCAGCGCAATCGTCCTTGTTTTATTTACGCCGTAACGTTTTATTTTCTGTTTCTCCATTTTTAATCTGCCCTTTTTCTTTTCAGTCTTTTCAGAGCGCTCTTATGCGCATACATATCTTTCCAGATAGCCGGATGAAATAAGATCAAAAGCGGAAACAGCTCCAGCCGCCCCGCCAGCATATCAAACATCAGCACATACTTGGACATGGGCGAAAAGAACGCAAAATTTCTGCTCGGCCCCACCAGTTCCAGCCCCGGTCCGATATTGTTTATAGTCGCCGCAACGGACGTAAAGTTTGTCGTCATATCCCATCCCTCCACAGAGACAAGCAGGACGGACATCGTAAATATAATAACAAACGTTATGAAATATACATTGGTAGAACGCATCACTTCATGTTCCAACGGTCTGTCATCGTAGGTGATCTTCTTAATGCTTCTGGGATGGATATAGGAATTTAATTCCTTTCCTATCGTTTTGATCAGGATGATAAACCGGGACACCTTGATCCCGCCCCCGGTGCTGCCCGCGCAGGCTCCGACAAACATAAGCAT
>ERZ808028.1919-NODE-1919-length-11131-cov-4.057807_pt1 | contig 11131 bp, 7 predicted proteins | sample MGYA00380184_ERZ808028 | MGnify/ENA primary metagenome ERZ808028 (study PRJEB31490, sample SAMN06133397) | mouse gut metagenome | isolation source: J8_1 | host: mice | place: China: Chengdu | collected 2015-05 ...
AAGACTTTTCGCATGAAGCGATTGATTAAAGTTGTAAACAACATCGTCAGTACAGTAGCATATAAGTAACTGATTGGACGAATACTTCGCACAAACATGACATAATCGACCTCTACTGTTCCCATGATATAGCGGTGTAAGAAGATACCTAGAAACAAGCCTAAAATAGTACCTAAAACACTTAATAGAATATTTTCCCTAAAGACATAATCATAAACTTCATGATTTCTAAAACCCAATACTTTAATAGTAGCTATTTCTGTCAAACGTTCATTCACATTGATATTAGTTAAATTATATAATACGACAAAGGCTAATAGCCCGGCTGATATAATTAAAACCCATACAACAATACTAATACTATTCATTTGCGATACAAATGTTCCGCCAATCGTATCAGTAAATGCCACAGCATAAATATGATCTTCTGCCATCAGTGATTTTCCTAATGTATTTTCAATATCCTCATCAACTTCTCCTAAATTGAAGTAAGTGGCATTGATTTGATAAGGTTGTTCAAATACCTTGGTGTAATAATCTTGCGAAAGGTAAATGTAATGTTCTAAATAATTTTCTGTAATTGCCCCTACTACCATTTCATAAGTTTGATTTTTTAATGTGAAACTTAGGGTATCACCGACTTCTAAATCTAAAAGTTCGGAAAGCTTTTCTGTAATGATAATTTTATCTTCCTCAATTTCAAGCGGTTCTTTTGTTTTGGCATCTTGAAGTTTAAAATAACTATCAATACGATTGAGTGAAGATGGACATAACAAATTAGTTTCAACTCGCTTATCACTATTTCCGCTAGCCATTCCCGCCTCTGTGCGTGCCATTAAAGTGCTAGTAATCGCTTCATTCTTTTTTAAAGTTTCCTTTAAATCTTCTGCCTGATTAGTTTCATAATCTTGACTATACATCACATAGCCATCATATAACCACAAATCACCAAACTGTCTAGATGTCATATCCGTTACCGAATATTTAATTCCAAACCCTGTCAGCATTAAGGCCGTACAGCCTGAAATACCGATAACACTCATCAAGAAACGCTTTTTATATCTAAACATATTACGTAAAGTTACTTTTTGATTAAAGTTTAAGTGTGTCCATACCATAGGTAAACGTTCTAATAAAATACGTTTTCCTTGCTTAATCGCCTTTGGTCGCATTAAAATAGCCGGTACAGACATCAGTTCTTTAGCACAAGCACCAATGGTTGCCACTAATGTTACCACAACGGCAATCAAAATTGACTGAACAAATATCCATGCGTCCAAACAATAAATCATTGAAATCGGTAAATCGTACATCATTAAACTATATAAACCGTAAATAATTCTTGGGAAGATGTAAGAACCAAAGAAAATACCCAAAACAGAACCGACTAAAGTTGCCATTAATGCATATGAGATATATTGCATCATGACAAGACCTCGACTATACCCCAATGCTCTTAACGTTCCACTTTGACCTCTTTGTTCTTCGACCATTCTCGTCATTGTTGTTAAGCTGACTAAAGCCGCCACCAAGAAAAACATCAATGGGAATACTTGAGCAATAATGCTAATCCGCTCTGAGTCGCTTCGATAAGAAACAACCCCTTCGTTCATATTTTGATCTAATAAATAATACTCCGGATAAGGTATTTCATCAATTTGAGCCTGGGCTTCATCTAATTTAGCTTTGGCTTCATCTAATTCTTTTTTTGCCTTCGCTAATTCTTCTTCGGTCTGCTGTTTTTGAAGAATAAGCTTTTGAGTGCCTAATTCAATTTCCAATTCAGCCTTATCTAAAACAAGCTTTCCAGCTTCTAATTGTAAAAGTCCATCAGCTAAAGTTCCCAAATCACCTAACGCAGTATTCATAGCATCAATAGATTCCGAAACTTCGGTAATTAAATCTTGAATTTCTTGATTTCCATCACCACTAGGAATTTCCGGTACATCCGGAGGCGTTTGCGATTCATCTAGTTTATCTTTTAACTCTTCTAGCTGCTCTTTCAAATCATTCAGTTCCGTCTGAATCCCGATTATATCTTGCGAGATATTGATATTGCCATCACTAAACTCTGTTTGAGCCTTTAAAAGTTCTTGCTTGCCATTGAGCACTTGCATTTTGCCTTCAACTAAAGCAATTTCAGCTTCCTTAATTTCTTTTTCAAATTGAGCTTTGCCTTTCTCATATGCTTTCAAACCTTTTTCATATTCCTTTAAAGGTTCTTCCAATAAATCCTTTTTATCTGCAATCAGTCTATCGTAACGCAGTTGTAAACGTTGACCGATTATATCTTTCACATCAGCTTCAACACCATTTAAAAGTTGGTCGTATGCATCACTATAGATTTCTAAATCTCTTGCACCCTCAACCTCAATACATAACTCGTTATAAAACTCGTCAGTTCCTAACAATTCTTTCAAATCGCTGTTAAGTGAATATTGAGATATAGCTTTGTCATCAAGCAATAAAAAAGATTTTGTTGAACCGTTGCCATACTGATTAGTTCCTCTTTTATAATAGATAAGAAATCTCGGATCTTTCGCAAAGCCGACAATCTTATAATCGCCCTTGGCATTATCATTTTCTAAACGAATGGTATCTCCAATAGCTAAATTCTTACTAAGGCGATATTGTTCATCTACGATACATTCATCTTCTTTTTCAATGGCTCTACCCTCAACAATATAAGGGGTATTGAACATATCCGAATAAGAATAGAGAACGACCCCATCTTGAAAATCTTTAAAAGAAAGCAAAGCATCACAGAAATAAGTGCCTTCTACCTGTTTGACACCATCAATTTTTTGGATAGCTTCAATATCTTCCTGCGTTACCCCATACGTTGGAATTAACGTTAAATCCGCATAATGTTGATTATCTAAATAAACATCTGCCGTAACATTCATCACTTTAGGGGTAATTTTCAAGCCTGAGAAAAAGGCCGTACCGATAAATGTAATTAAAAGAACAGACAAGAAACGTGAGCGAGTTTTAGAGATCATGCGACGCTGTAATTTAAAATATGTCTTTAGACTTTCCATACTACCATTCAATCTCCTCTATTGGTGTAGGATTTTCATTTACCAACATAGCATCTACTTTTCCGTTTTTTAAATGAATGACACGATCTGCCATCGGTGCTAAAGCTGAATTATGAGTAATCACAACGACAGTCATTTGGTATTCCTCGCACATTTGTCTTAATAATTTTAAAATTGCTTTACCTGTCAAATAATCCAAAGCCCCCGTCGGCTCGTCACACAGCAACAATTTCGGATTTTTGGCAATTGCTCTTGCAATCGCAACACGTTGCTGCTCTCCTCCTGACAATTGTGCCGGAAAATTATCCATGCGGTTCTGTAATTGAACACTTGTCAAAACAGTCTGCGGATTCAAGGGATTTTTACAAATCTGACTAGCCAATTCCACATTCTCCAAAGCTGTTAAGTTTTGAATGAGATTATAGAATTGGAAAACAAAGCCAATATCGTCCCGACGATATTCGGTCAACTGCTTATCATCAAAACCGTTAATATGGCGTCCATCGACAATCACTTGCCCACTTGTCGGAACGTCCATACCACCTAGAATATTCAAAATCGTTGTCTTACCGGCACCGGAAGGTCCGACAATAACAACAAATTCACAACGTTCAATTTCAAAATCAACACCATCTGAGGCATTGATGGTAACTTCTCCCATTTGATATGATTTAACGACATTTTTCATCTCTATAAATGCACTCACACTTACCACCCCATCTTATCATCTATTATATCATTTATTTTAACTTTTTGAAATGAACTAGGCATGAATTTATGTTATAATTGAATAAAGTGAGGTGGTTTGATGACAAAAATACTTGTAGTCAGTGATTCACATAAACATAATGCAACTTTAAACCAAATTTTTAACAATCATAAAGATATTGATACTTGCATTCACTGTGGTGATTTACAAGATGATAAAAACAACTTACATATCCGAAATCTTATGATTGTAAGTGGCAATAATGATTTCAATCTTTATGATGATGAAATTTTATGTCAAATTGAAAATCTTTCTGTCTTCATTTGTCATGGACATTTATATCAAATTGAAGATACTAAACGACTTTTAGAGGAAACAGCTTTAGAAAAAAAGACCCAATTAGTTTTATTCGGGCATACACACCACCCTGAATTCTATGAAAAAGATGGTATTCACTACCTCAATCCCGGAAGTGTGGCTTTTCCAAGAGGTGGCAAGGTATTTGTACCGACCTATGCTATTATCGAAATCGGACAAACCTTAACTTGTCATTTCTATCATGCCAAAACACATGAAGATGTCAGTTCTAAAGTATTAGCTTTAAAAGAACCCAAAAAAACATTTTTCTCACGTTTTAAAAGGCAGTGAAAATCACTGCCCTTTTGCTTGTTTAATGGTAAATGTACTGCTTAAAATCATCAAAAACATAAATCCTGTCGGTACGAAGTAAATAGTATAATCCAAAACACCATGAACCAAAGTCGCCATCAGAAAAGCTTTGACCAATACTTTCGTATCATGTTGATTGGAGCATAATTTCCATTCATTATACCTAGCTTTAAAATAAGGAAAAATCAATCCGATTCCTATGACACCATAACATAAAATAGGATCTAAAAAGATATTATGGGCATGCTGGGTCTCAATAGCTTGAGGATAGTTTGGATAAACCAACATATAAGTGAGCGGTCCTTGTCCGAAAAGCAAATGATGTTTGATGTTGTCAATGGCAACTTTCCAAATTTTTGTTCTGTTTAAAAAATATTTCAGAATGTTGTCTGAACGTGGAAACAGTGATGGTTCAATCAAAAACATCAGCATTAAAATAGCCCCTAGAATTAGCAAAATATAAAGTAACCGTCGGTCTTCGTAAAATAAAACTAATACAAACACACCGGTTGCCAAAGCCGGCCAAGCGGTTCTACACCCTGTCAAATACAATATAAATAAATTCATTGCTAAAACGCATACATAGTATAGCAAGCGACTTGCCTTTTTTTCGTAAAGAATTAAATATACGATAATAATACAGAAAAATTCCAGCATCATCGCATAATAGTTAGCATTAAAGAAAACCGAATTCAAACGTGATTTAGGATTATCAAAGACGATAACCTCAAATTCCTCGACACCTAGTTTCCTTAAAATGCCATTATATTCCATCATGCCGTAGATAGCACATAAAATACTCATCAAGACAATCAGTTTTAAAATACGCCTAAACAGTTGGGCATCACCATAGCATTGATAAAAAATCACCATTGAAAAGATAACCAAAATACCTAAATTGCACATCACACCGATATAGTTATGATACAATAGCGAAACTGCGACACTTAAAGCTGTAAAAGGAAAAATCCAAAATGCTTTATCTACACTTTTATAAGCTTTTTGTAAATCTTTTTTGATTAGACAATATATAAGTAAAACTAAATCGATGATACAGGTTATATAAAAAGGTAGAAATAAAGCAAGGCACGCTAATATAATAACTTTCTGTTGGCGGTTATAAGCGATGCATTCCCTTAGAATCGACATATTTTCACTCCCTTAAAAAACTATTCCTATCATACCACAAACTGCCATGATAAGCAAAGTATTAAAATGTTACCAATTCATTAAATGTTTTTAACATGAATGTATCTGTCATACCAGAAATATAATCGAGAATCGCTCTGATATAGTCTTGTTGCAAGCTCGGATTATAAAGCTTAGTTGAAGTATAATATAAAAGCCAATCCATAAAATATTCAGCTAAATTAGGATAGCTTGCTTTTAACGCTTCTAACTTATCTAGTTTGCCATCTTTTTGCCATGTATCTTTCAATACATCAAATAAGCTATGAATCATTAACGCCACATAATCATCAAAGACTTTTAAACGCTTCGTTAAATATATATTTTCATAATTATAGGCCATCACTTTTTGCATAACCAAATAAGCTTGTTTAGATAAGGCGATTCCCTTTTCTATGGTACTATGCTGATAGACATCTTGAATGAAATAATGGATTAGCGTTCCATTATCAATTCCTGAAACTAAAGGATCAATATCCGATAATTCTTTTTCCAACTGCCTGATATCAGCTTTGGTTAGTAGCCCTAACTCCAATGCATCTTCAATATCTCTAGATAGATAGGCAATCTTATCTGCCATCTTTACCACACACCCCTCATAAGTAAAAGGTGCATGCAATCCCGGAGCATTATAATTTTCTAAATCAAAAGCTTCTTCGCGGGGCTTAATAGCCTCAAGATGAACCTCACCGCAATGAGAGATAATCCCATCTCGAACTGCATAGCATAGATTTAAAGGTTGATTTTCCTGATTATCATCTTTTAATTGTTCAATCTTATCAACAAAATATAGGCTGTTACGTTCATGAAAAAAACGCCCTAAATGATATGTTTCATAAAGTTCAGCCAATATTTTCTCTCCCCCATGACCAAAGGGGGCGTGTCCTAAATCATGGCCTGTCGCAATCGCTCTAGTTAAAGTCGTATTTAAGCCTAAATAACCGGCAATTGTTTCACTCACAGATTGAACAAGAGCAACGTGTTCTAAGCGTGTGCAGACATGGTCATTGGAAACAGCAAAAAATACTTGAGTTTTATGTTTTAAGCGTCGATACGCCTTAGAAAATAAAATACGTGTATAATCTCGTTCAAATGGTTCACGAATATCGTTTTTCCTTTGGTAAAAAGGATATAAGCGTGAAATAGCCTGCTCATATTTCGGATTACCTTCAACCATCGCAACTTTTTGAAAACTTAAAGGCTTAGGCATTTGACCACTTCCTTAAGGATATTTCAAATTCCCGATAGACTTCTTCTGAAGGATTTAATTGAATAGCTTTACCGATGGTAGCAATGGCTTGACTTGTCATATTTTCCATCGCATAAGCTTGAGCTAACATATAAGCATTTTGATCTTGATTAACTGTTTTATTTTCTAAAAACATAGCGATACTAGTCTCGTAATCCTCTGTTTCAAAGTATATATTTCCTAACATATAACAAGCAAAATCATGAAAAGCCGCCACATCTTTAATCGCGAACAGCAACTGACTAGCTTGACGGTACTGTAAGAAGCCGTATAATACCCATGCTTTATAATAAATTAAACTTGCTAAACGTCCATAAGTTGTCAAAGCCCGATTAACAAGCTGTAATGCCTTTAAATAATTCATTTCTGCCATTTCTTTCTCAATAAACTGACAAGTGATTTCCAATGACTGCAATGGCATCGTAATACTGCGATTAAAATCTTCGGTAATATAGTTAATTCGTCTTGTCTGTTTTAAAAAATGATGCAATCTTCTATCTGCTTCCACCCACTGATAAGGACCTTGAATATCTAAGATAAAGGTTCTGTCTTTTTCATCTAATAAAACTACATTTTTATCTTTAGCCGTGACATAAAAAGGTTTCTGAACATCAAAATACTGCATATCTTTATAGAGTCTGACTTGTTTATACCAACCTACGATTCTGCTTATTTTTTTCTGATCCTTAGCCACAAAAATGACATAATCCACTTCTTGATGATGTTTAGACATTTCATCAGCTAAGCCTTCCCCTTTAAAAAAGCCATAATAGTCCCCATTAAAATTGATAAAGTTCGTTGCGTCGTTGTCATCGACAATATGATAGCCTTCATCTTCGCCTCGATAAAAGCGCCGATAAGAAATTTCACATACTAATACTTTCATTACAGCTTCACAATCCTTTCTTTTTAAAACTTGTCAATCATTGATTTTATATTGTCCTCAATACCTCAGTATGACTCATCAAATTTAAGTCTTACCTTAATATCCTATAAGATAAGTTCCTTAAAAATAATAACATGAATCTTGGAAAAAATCATCATCAATGGTAATATAATATACAAAGAAGGTGAAAAAATGTTTATAAAGAAGAATTTAGACGAAAATAAGGAAAATTTCTATGAAGATATTCTATTGCAGTTAGAAGTATTGCTTGACGATGCCCAAACATTAACAGGACAATTGGCAAGCACATCTGCCCTACTTAACGCTTATATGGAAAATATTAACTGGGTTGGTTTTTACCTCTATTGGCAAAAAGCTCTACACCTCGGTCCTTTTCAGGGACTACCGGCGTGTACATATATTAAAATTGGTCAAGGTGTTTGCGGCACAGCCGCTCAAAAGAAAGAAACCATCGTCGTACAAGATGTCCATCAATTTCCAGGACACATCGCTTGTGATAGTGCAAGTGAAAGTGAAATTGTCTTACCGATTTTCATTGATGACAAGCTTTTTGGGGTTTTAGATATTGACGCCCCGATTAAATGCCGATTTGATGATAAAGATCGCCAAGGTTTAGAGAAAGTTGTCAATATGTTATCCCAAAAATTAAAAACGAACACTTGATAAAAAAAGAAGACTTCAGAATTTACCCTGAAATCTTCTTTTCATTTTTAAGAATATAGAGATTTGTTACATTGAACAATTCAATCAGCTTATTTGCTTAACTTACTTGCCGCTGCTTCATCAACGATACATACATAGTTAGGGTGATTTTTTAAAGCACTAGCAGGTAAATCAACGGTTGGTTCACCTTCAACCATCACTTTAATCGCATCAGCTTTGTTTTCACCACAAGCAATCAACAATACCTTTTTAGCCGCTAAAATATTCGCAATACCCATTGTAATAGCGTGTGTAGGCACAGCATCTAAATCGCCGTTGAAGAATAAACGTGCATTGTCTTCACGTGTACGTTGTTGCAATTCAATATAATGAGTTACTGAATCAAACTGTGTGCCGGGTTCATTAAAACCGATATGTCCGTTTCCGCCAATACCTAATAATTGAATATCAATTGGATTTTCAGCTAATAATTGATTGTAATTATCGCAGTTTTCTTGAATATCACCAACACCGCTAGGGACATGTGTATTCGCTAAATCAACATCAATTCCACTAAATAAATGTTTGTTCATGAAATAGAAATAGCTTTGATCATGTTGAGGATCTAATCCGAAGTATTCATCTAAGTTGAATGTCTTAATATCTTTGTAAGAAGTGCCATTGACTTTATGATCTTCAACCATGCGTTTATATAATCCGATTGGTGTTGAACCTGTAGCTAAACCAAGGTTTGCACATGGATTGTTCTTAACAACTTCAACCATGTGTTTGAAGGCTAAATCACTAGCTTCTTCGTAATCTTTCACAATAATTAATTCCATAGAAATTTCCTCCGTCCTATAATTTACCATTCTATTATACCGTTAAAATACTAGAAAAACAACCAAAAAAAAGTTTTTCCCATCAATCTGTAATGTTTTTTTGAAAACGTTTTACGTTTCTCGAATTAAGTCTTTATTTTTTTTATAAAATAGGCTAAAATAGAAATATATGGAGGTGCATTTAAAAATGATTAAAGGAATTGCGGCATCTAATGGTATTGCGATTGCAAAAGCATATAAATTAGTTATGCCAGATTTAACTGTTGAAAAAGTAACAGTAGAAGATGTGGAGAAAGAGATTGCGGCATACGCTAGTGCTATGGAGCAAACTGCTAAAGACTTAGAAACAATTAAAGAAACTGCTTCAAAAAATTTATCTGCTGAAGAAGCAGCAGTATTTGATGCGCACGCATTAGTTTTGGCTGACCCTGAATTAAAAACACAAGTTGAAGACAAAATCAGAAATGAAAAATGTAATGCTGCGGCTGCATTAGAAGAAGTTGCACAAACATTTGTTGCTATGTTTGAAATGATGGACGATGATTATTTTAGAGAAAGAGCTGCTGATATTAAAGACGTTTCTCGTCGTTTATTATCTAACCTATTAGGTAAACCATTGCCTAACCCTGCTTTAATCACAGAAGAAGTTGTTGTCATCGCCGATGATTTAACACCATCTGATACAGCTCAATTAAATAAAAACTTAGTTAGAGGATTTGCGACAAACATCGGAGGCAGAACTTCACACTCAGCAATCATGGCTAGAAGTTTAGAAATTCCTGCAGTAGTTGCGTGTAAAACAATTACTGATGAAGTCCAAGAAGGCGATATGATTATTTTGGACGGTATCGAAGGTATTGTTGAAATCAATCCTGATGAAGCTACAATCGAAAAATATAAAACAAAACGTGACGAATACGTAGCTTACAGAGAAGAATTGAAAAAATTAGTCAATGAAAAAACAGTTACAACTGATGGACATCATGTTGAATTAGTCGCTAATATCGGTGGTGCTAACGACTTAGCAGGTGTCAAAGATAACGGTGCCGAAGGTGTCGGCTTATTCAGAACCGAATTCTTATATATGGAATCTGCTGAATTACCTACCGAAGAAAGACAATTTGAAGTATATAAAGAAATCTTAGAATCTTTAGAAGGAAAACCTGTTGTTGTTCGTACTTTAGATATCGGCGGCGATAAAGAAATTGCCTCTATTGAAATGCCAAAAGAAATGAATCCATTCTTAGGTGTGCGTGCGATTCGTTTATGCTTCCAACGTGAAGATATTTTCAGAACTCAATTAAGAGCTTTATTAAGAGCTTCTGTTTACGGTGATTTAAGAATCATGTTCCCTATGATTGCCGCATTAGGTGAATTCAGAAAAGCTAAAGGTATCTTAATGGAAGAAAAAGAAAAATTAGTGGCTGAAGGTATTGAAGTTTCTGATACATTACAAGTAGGTATCATGATTGAAATTCCTGCCGCTGCCATTTTAGCTGACCAATTTGCTAAAGAAGTTGACTTCTTCTCAATTGGTACAAACGACTTAATCCAATACACATTTGCAGCTGACAGAATGTCTTCCGGTGTATCTTACTTATATCAACCATTCAACCCATCAATTTTAAGACTTGTTAAACACGTTATTGATGCTGCTCATCAAGAAGGCAAATGGGTTGGTATGTGTGGTGAAATGGCAGGCGAAACACTTGCTGCTCCATTATTATTAGGATTAGGACTTGATGAATTCTCAATGTCCGCAACATCAGTATTAGACCAAAGAAAATTAATTAAGAACCTTTCTAAAGCTGAAATGGAAGTATTAGCAAGCCAAGCTATTAACTGCGGTACAATGGAAGAAGTTGTAGAGTTAGTTAAAAAGGT
>ERZ808028.1920-NODE-1920-length-11128-cov-4.204235_pt1 | contig 11128 bp, 10 predicted proteins | sample MGYA00380184_ERZ808028 | MGnify/ENA primary metagenome ERZ808028 (study PRJEB31490, sample SAMN06133397) | mouse gut metagenome | isolation source: J8_1 | host: mice | place: China: Chengdu | collected 2015-05 ...
ATTTTTTCGATTCAATTGAACCGAATTTATTGTGATTACATCTTGCTTGTTCAGTTTTCAAGGTTCATTTCGTTTGCTGTTATCTTAACGACTTATTTATTATATCATCATAACTTCTAGGAAGTCAACAACTTTTTTAAAAAAGTTTTTTTATGATGTTTTGTTGTTTTCACAACTTTTATATAATAACAATTGTTTCAAGGCTTGTCAAACATTTTTTATAATGTTGTTTGCCAATCAACGTTTATAACTATACATCTCGTTTTATAGACTGTCAACAATGTTTCGTCCAGATTATTACTTCTCTATCTAATATAATGATTTGTTCACTACATCACAAACTTCATTATCTATTTCAACTTTTTTTCTTCTATAATTAATAAATTTAAAACATCAGCTATTTCAGCGATTTTTCTATAAAAAAAGTAGGAGGCATTGTACAACGCCTCCTACTTTTATAATAATTCACGTATTGTTTCTTCTATATATTATCGAACCCAGATAAAGTACGCTAAGAAGACAAAGAACATAACATACATTAATGGATGTACTTCTTTACGACGACCAGCTAAGATCATCGTAATTGGATAGAAGATAAAACCGACCGCGATACCCGTTGCGATACTGTAGCCCATCGGCATCATAAATACGGTTAAGAATGCTGGAACAGCGATTTCAAAGTCATTCCATTCAATTAAGCGTAATGACGATACCATTAGTACTCCAACCATTACTAATGCTGGTGCTGTTACTGCTCCAGTTAAAACATCTAGTAACGGGAAGAAGAATAGCGATAAAGCGAATAAAATGGCAACGATAACAGATGAGAAACCTGAACGAGCACCAGCTGCTACACCTGAAGTTGATTCAACATAAGCTGTTGTTGTTGATGTACCGAAAAGTGAACCAATTGTTGTACCAAGTGCATCAGCCATTAATGCACGACCTGCGCGAGGCATTGTACCATCTTTACGAATTAAACCAGCTTTATCGGCTACAGCCATTAATGTACCTGCTGTATCAAAGAAATCAACGAATAAGAATGTTAATACGACAATTAAGAATTGTGTATTTAATAATGAGCCGAAATCATGAATGATTGGATCAAGTGCAACACCAAATGTAGATGATACGCTTGGTACTGCTGAAACGATTGATTCTGGTGTTTTAACTACACCCGTAACCATACCAACAATTGCTGTAATGACGATTGTGAAGAAAATTCCGCCACTAACTTTTTTCGTTAAGAAAATGACCGCTAAGAAAATTCCGAAGATTGCTAATAGAACACTGCCTTGTGAAAGGTCGCCTAATGTAATAAAAGTTGATTCACTTGCAACGATAATTCCTGCGCCTTTTAAACCAACAAACGTAATGAATAAACCGATACCTGCTGATACCGCATATTTTAATTGCTGTGGAATAGCATTAATAATTGTTTCACGAATACCTGTTAATGATAAAAGAATAAAAATAACACCTGAGAAGAATACACCTGTTAAACCAGTTTGCCATGGAATACCATATGTTAATACAACGGTATAAGCAAAGAATGCATTTAATCCCATACCTGGTGCGAGTGCGATTGGGAATTTTGCGATAACACCCATAATTAATGAACCAACGATAGCTGCAAGAGCAGTTGCTACGAATACAGCGCCTTTATCCATTCCTGCATCTGCTAAAATTAGAGGGTTTACCGCTAAAATGTAGGCCATTGCTAGGAATGTTGTGACACCCCCAATGATTTCTCGGCTATAAGTAGTACCGAGCTCATCAAATAGGAAATACTTTTTCATGATACTTAATTCCTCCGATGTCGTCTTTTGAAAAAAAGAAAGAGGTATACGACGATTTTGTCATATACCTCAACGATTTCTGCTACTGCAGAGAGAAGAAACACATTGTTTCTTCAATCGTAGTCAAATCATTTACGGTGATTTGGTAGAAACTTTCGAGCCTTATTCTCGATTTTATACGACGACGTTATTTAATTACAGTGATAATATAACACGACTCCCATCACCTTTCAAGCTATTTTACGAACATTTATTATATTTTAAACACTATAGTTCGTGAATCAATTGAGTTTTTCAGATCAAAGCACTTAAAAGGATTATTCCTTGCAATTTTACATAAAAAAAGTGTTAACTGAAGAAAACCACTTACGAGGAGGATACTAAAATGCCTTATATTGCACCCGCTGAAAGATATCAACAGCTCATTTCTGAAAAACGTGTATGGCTAAGTGACATCACACAGCCTACTCACTTTGTTGAATGTGTCATCATGTGGGATGATTCTACAAATCAACTACATGATGTTTGTTTCGAGAATTGTCGCTTTCAAGAGTGTGATTTTTCTAATTTTGAATTACTAGATGTCGTATTTAAAAAGTGTGATTTATCCAATGTTTTATTCCACGATGCTATTTTATATCGCACGGAATTTTATCAAGGGAAATTACTTGGTACGGAATTTCTACAAACAACCATGAAGCATGTTGGATTTTTTGACTCTGTTATTAACTATGGCCAATTCTCTGAAAGTCAATTTAAAGAATGTCAGTTTAAAAAATGCGAATTAAAAGAGACCCTCTTCCGATATGTGACACTAAATGATGTACTTTTCGACTACTGTGAATTACATGATAGTGATTTTACTGAAACATCGTTTAAAGGAATCGACTTATCCACTTGTGAGTTCGATACAATCCAAATTGATGCAAATGCTTTAAAGGGCTTAACGATTCGCTTTGACCAAGCTGCAAGTTTACTCCCTCCACTCGGCGTTACAATTAAATATTAAAACATAACAAAAGAAGGAATCGCGCTAACGCACGATTCCTTCTTTTTATGCACCTACATATTGGTCAACGAATGCGAGGAGCATTTTATTAAACTCCACAGGTTCTTCTAACTGAGGTAAATGACCAGATGTTTCAAATATATAGGAATGGCCTGTTTTAACACGCTTAGCGCATTCCTGTGCATGTTGATGTGACCAATACGCGCTATGTTCACAACCAACAAATAAAATCGGCACTGTTATTTGAGGTAATACATCCAACCAATTTTCAAAGAAGTGATTAAATAATAGTGGCTTCGTTACAATATAATCAAACTGATGGTCTTGCTTTTTATAATGGGCAATTTTCTCCCGAAGCACGATATCAATCTCTTTGAATGTAGCTTCTGGTAAATCGCGCGCTAGCGTCTCATCGAAATTATCGTATGTGACATCATACATACCATATTTCCACGACTTATCATTAATCATTTTCGGTGTTTGGTCTATAGACATAATCGCTCGTACATTTTCACTACCATGTAGCATAATGTAAGCGTAAATTGCTGACATCCCCTGTGAGTGGCCAATTAAGATAGGTTTTTCTAACTTCAGTAGCTCAATCAAATCGTGTAAATCTTCACCATGACGCGCAATATGCTGACCATACGTAACATTTTGTGAGGCACCGTGGTTTCGACGGTCAAAGCCAATTACACGAAAGCCGCCATATGCAAGTAGCGCTTCTACTTGATTAAACCATGATTTTGCATTTCCGCCGTAACCCGCAATTAATACGATAGGCTGTCCTTCTCCGATATCAAAATAGGAAAGTGTTGCTTGGTCACTTGTAACAAAATAATTCATTTGAAATTCCATGCATGCTTCACCCTTTATTCTAGACATTTATCTATTTAATACCCTTTGAAAAATAGCGGTAAACGGCATAAAAAAAGAACCGCGCAATAGCACGATTCTCTAATTTATTCGACTAGACTACTTCCTAGTACCAACCGTTTTTAACCCAGAAAGATTTAGCTGCTTCCCATGAACCGTAACGTTGTTTAACATAGTTGTTTGCAACGCGTTCTTGGTTAGCTGCAGAGTAATCACCATTTAAGTATGATTTATCTAATTGGTAGCGACCGATGTATTTACCAGTTGCGCTACGTGCTGAGTATGAACCACTTGATTCTTTGTTTGCGATCCACTCTTTAGCTGAGTTAGAACCTGCTGATGCTGAAGTTGTACGTTTGTATGATTGAGTAGCTGGTTTTTTGTAAGTTGCTTTTTGTGTATAAGATTTCTTAGCAGCCGTGTTTGTGCTGTATGATTTTTGCGTGTTGTATGCTGGTTTTTTATACGTTGATTGTGCTTTGTAAGTTGTTTGTGTTTTAGGTGCACTGTAAGTTGTTGTGGCTTGAGAAGTCTTTGTTACAGCTTGTCCTTTTGAAGGAATTGTTAAACGTTCACCTACATAGATCATATTAGGGTTTGCAATTCCATTTGCTGAAGCAATACTGTTTACTAGAGAGAAGTCACCAACATATTTTTGAGAAATCTTTGCTAAAGTGTCTCCTGACTGAACTGTATATGCTGTTTGTGCGCTCGCATTTGAAGCTCCTGCAAATGCTGCTAATCCTACGGCTAATGTTGTTCCGGCTACTAAAGCTTTGATTGATTTCATATTAAATAATTTTCCACCTTTTTTTAAGTTTTGTCACTTTCACGTCTCGTCTTGCACGCTTATATTTTCCTGCGCTTCGTTTTGCGCTCGCTTGTTTTAAGCTGAGATAAGATTACCATGCTGAATTTTGACATAGAAGTCGGAAATATTACAAAAATATTAAAGGACATGCCTTTTATTACAAATTGCAGTAATTTATAAAGACAATTCAGATTATTTAAGTCTTTTTTTATTCATTTTTTAATGTTATTCGATAAAAAAAGGGTTTATATGGTTTTTATAAAAAGAATAAAAAAAAATGAAAAATAATAAATTTCTTGTATTTTTTTAAATTCTGGGTGTTTTCTTTAACTTTTTTTACTTTTTAAGTATAAAAAAGGAATTATTTTTAACTTAATTTGTAAATAACATTTTCGTTTTTAAGCTAAATGTATGGTTCATTCTTTTATTTTTTTTAGCACCTTATGTTTTATAAGTAAAAGGCCTTAAAATTACTTAAAATGAGCTTATTACATGACGCTTTCTTCTATAATAAAGAAATTACGAGAGGAGCTTTTCAATGAATCAACAACGAACACCGCTTTTTGATAAGCTAAAAAACTATGCATCAAGTAAAACAACGTTTCATGTACCAGGGCATAAAAATGGTACGGTATTTCCTACATGGGCGCGTACCTACTATCAATCTCTTTTACAAATCGATGCAACAGAGATTACTGGAATGGATGATTTGCATGCACCAGAGGAGGCCATTTTAGAAGCACAGCAATTATTGCAAGATCACTATCAATCTCAAAGAAGTTATTTTCTAGTAAATGGCTCGACTGTAGGAAATTTAACGATGATTTTAGCAACACTTCAAGCTGGAGATTTTGTACTTGTCCAGCGCAACTGTCATAAATCGATTTTAAATGGTCTTGAGTTAGCTGGCGCACACCCTATTTTTCTCGCGCCTTCCTATAACAGTGACTGGCAACTTGCAACAAGTTTAACAACTAATTGTGTCAAGCAAGCGTTCAAACAATTCAAGGAAGTAAAAGCGTTGATTTTAACCTATCCAAATTATTATGGACTCGCTCAGCAAAATATTAGGGAGCTCATTGATACCGCACATGATTACGGAGCAATTGTTTTAGTAGATGAGGCGCACGGAGCTCATTTTACATTAGATAGCTTTCCAAAGAGTTCTCTTCACTTTGGTGCTGATATAGTTATCCAATCTGCTCATAAAACCTTGCCTGCCATGACAATGGGCTCTTACTTACATATTGGAAGCCAGCGCATAGATTGTGCACGCATTGAACATTATCTTCAAATGTTGCAGTCTAGTAGCCCTTCTTATCCGATTATGGGGTCTCTTGATCTTGCTCGGTTTTATTTAGCCACTTATATAGAAGAAACTCCATTAATACAATCGATAAATCGATTCAAGAAAGCACTCAATTCACTTGAAATGATTCGAGTAGTAGAAGCTCCTGACAACTATTATGTAGATCCTTTAAAGGTAACCATTCAATCAACACAGCAAGTAAGTGGCTATACGCTCCAAGCCGCTCTTGAATCGGTTGGTATTTATCCAGAACTTGCAGATCCTTATAATGTGCTATTTGTTTTACCTCTCGCTGTTACGGATTATACGGAAATACTTCAAAATATAGCTGTTGCCTTAAAAAATTTAGCAAAAGAAAAACTGCCTACTATACAAAGTGTTCCTTCTCACACGACAATGCTCGCAATGAGTTATGCAGAGCTACGTAACGCCTCAACTGAATTTATCTCAATAAAAGAAGCGAGTGGACGCATTAGCGCTGAAATGGTGACGCCATATCCACCAGGAATCCCGCTTATTATGTATGGTGAAAAAATAAGTGATACGCAACTGGAGGCACTTTCAAACTATGAACGATTTCATGGTGGTGAAAAACTAGCAGAAGGATTACTACGTGTCATCCAATAAAAAATGAGCCACACAATCATGCGTGGCTCATTTTTATATTAGTTTAAGTTACCTGGTACAGTCTTCATGATGCGACCCGAGTTTACTTTCTTCACGGGTGTAGTTGCTGGTCGTAATACACGCATATTGTCACCTCCCTTCAAAGAATCATTAGATTACACTTCTTGTAAGCTGTTTTTCCATACAAGATTCAATACTTTTTTAATATTCTTCTTCTCTGAAGGACATGGACGTTCTCCGGATACAACACGGTACCATGGGCAGTGATTGCCCTGACAAGCTGGGCGGAAGAAGCACGACTGACAAACCGTATCTGTTTCTTCTCCTGACAATAACCATGAAGCGATTTTATCGTAATCTAAATCCATCGTACCATCTGCATTAATATGCCCAACTTTATTCACTTCTTCGTCAAGCACTGTCGTACATTTATAAAGTTGACCGTCTGAGCCGATTACCATTGCATTAGGCTTTGCAGCGTAGCATACAGCAGCAGTTGGATTCAGTGCACCTTCAACCATATTACTCATCGCAAGCCCTTTATCGATTGCTGTTTCTGTAAATTCCCAGATTTTTTTATTCGCTGTAATATGTGTGCATGTTGGAATTTCCTCATCGTTTGGACCACCCCAGCGCCCTACTGGACGGAAGAATACACCAAAACGTTTATCCTCTGCAAAATGTTCTTTTAAGAAGTCAATTAAATGTTCTGTTTCACGTAAATTGTCTTCGTCAAAGTTGATGCGGATTGTCATATTGAAGTCACCTTCAACATCACGTAATGTTTTTAAGTTATCTACAATTCGCTCAAATGAGCCTTGGCCCCCAATCATATGACGACGTGCATCATGGACTGCTTGCACACCATCGATTGTCACCATATATTGAGAGACATTCCATGATAATAGCTTTTCAAATGTTTCACGATTTAAGAAGTAACCATTCGTTACGACATCTGCGGAATAATTAATATTATTATCCGCCGCAATCGTCATATATTCTTTAGAAAGCTCTTCGATGATACCAAGCTCAAGCAATGGCTCACCACCAAACCAGCTAATGTGTAAATCATTCAATGTTCCTGCACGCTCAGCTACTAATGCTTTAACGCCTGCTTTTGTTTCATCTGTCATACGCCCTTTTGCAAAAGACTCATAACAGTAGCGGCAGCGGAAATTACATTGCTCCGTTGTCATTAAAATTAAGTGCAACATATCGGTACGGTGCATCGATTGGTGTAATAAATCGGCACGTTGCATTTCATTTACCGTATCCTTGACGATAAAGCCACTCTCAAATAGCGCTTGCTTTACTTCTGTATCAAGTGCTGTCGAGCCTTGGCGTTTCAGTGCTGTCATGACTTCCTCGCGTTCGCCTGCTTCGAAGTTCACAATAGCGCCTGTATAGCTGTTGTAAACAACTAACCCGCCGTCCTCTGTTTTTGTTAATGCGTTAAATTTTGATGGTATGTATGTTACCATGCTGATTCCCCCTCATTCATTTCACTTTCGCCAATGAAATGATGTTTTTTGGCCTTCTAAACCAACTGGAGAACATAAAAAATCCACTCATATTTTCATTGCTAAATAAGAGTGGATTGTAGAAATAATCGATTGAATTTGAATGGATGGCTTTTTGCCTGAACAAACGCGGTGCATACAATCCTAAATGGGACAGATTTTGTCTATGACAAAGAACCGTGCAATTAGCGATAAATGCTGCGCTAGATTCACTTCAATTAGACTATTTCCATTCAGTTGTTGTAGGTGGCTTAGAAGTAATATCTTCTTGTACACGCATTGCTCGTTCAACTTCGCCTGAAATACGTGTCATGACAAATTCAATTTTATCGAACATGATTTTATTGATTGTATCATTTCGCATGCCTTTTCCCTCACAACTGTTTAGAATCTAATTGGTCGTACATTTCCGTTTATTACGAAGATGCTATACACAAATGCGTACACCCTTCGTAGATAAATTAAGTGTATCGGTCTTAGTACTAGGTGTCAATGCGTTTTTTTTATTTCCTGAATGTATTTATAAATACTAACCTCCGACATTTGAAATGCTTGTGCAACTTTGACAATTGCATCTTTTAATTCAAAAAAGCCTCTATCATGTAATACCTCAACTATTTTGATTTTTTCACGTTTCAATAACGGCTCATTCTGTAAATTGCGCCCATTCGTCAATTGTTGAATTGTATCTTCTACCACATGATCTGCATTCAAATAAAAATTTTCGGTAATTTCCTGAGGTGGTCGCTTATCCACTTTTTCTCGCTGAATCATCGCAAGTCCCTCAGTCAAAAGCTGCTCAAGTGTTTGGAGCTGTGCGTTATCACGATTAATGCAAATCATCCCGATCAACTCACCTAATTCATCTTTAATAAAGAAACTAGATGACTCTAGTGTTAAACCGCTAGCTGTCATCGTCTGATAATTTGTAATGAAATCCTGCTGCTCATACCCTTTTTCACGTAAGATTTTAATTAAAAAATCTGTCGCTGGGGCCCCGATTTCACGACCCGATAAATTATTTTTAATATACACAACCGATGACGTAAGGCCACTACCGATATCCTGTAGTACAATTTCTGAACGTGGCCCGAGTACATGGGATAAAAACTCTAATAAAGGAATATATTTTTTTAACTCCGGATTCATCTGTTCACCTCTATTGTAATGCCTGGGCTAAGTCTTCGAGTAAATCTTCAATATCCTCAATGCCGCAAGATAAACGTAATAGTTCATCACAAATTCCTTGATTTAAACGTTCATGCGCAGGTAAGCACGCATGGGACATTGTGGCAGGGTGTGATAAAATCGATTCCACGCCACCAAGACTCACTGCTAAAATCGGTAGCTGAACACGTTCTGTAAAACGAATCAAATCCTCTTTTGTATGTAGCTCAAACGATAAAACAGCCCCGCCATTTTGTGCCTGCTTCATGTGAATAGCCTGTCCTTTATGATGCGCTAATGTTGGATAATAAACCTGCTTCACCTGTGGATGCTGTGCTAAAAACTGCGCAATCTTTTCAGCATTTTCAATCGAACGCTCCATTCGAAGCCCCATCGTTTTCATACCTCGTAATACGAGCCATGCATCCTCTACGCCTAAAATAGCTCCAAAGTTTTTTTGGTACAGCTTTAATTTCTCGTACAGCACTTCATCATTCGTTGCCGCAAGCCCTGCCACTACATCACTATGACCATTAATAAATTTCGTCACGCTCTCAACGACAATATCTACGCCGTACCCAAGTGGCGATTGATAAAGCGCCGTCATGAATGTATTATCCGCCGCTGTTAAAATCTCATGCTTTTTCGCCAGTGCCACAATTGCTTCGATATCACTGATTTTCAGCAGTGGATTCGATGGTGTTTCTACATACAGCATCGCCGTATTGGATTGAATCGCCGCCTCAACTGCGTGAAGATCCGCAAAATCAACAAAAGTTGTTTCAATATGAAAATTCGGCAATACTTCATTTACAAATTGACATGTGCCGCCATATACTTCAGTCGGTAAAATAATATGCTCACCAGCCTTTACAAGCATTAACACATTCGAAATCGCTGCCATGCCTGATGAATAAGCGAGTGCATAGCGCGCATTTTCAAATGATGCTAGCGCCTCTTCTAGTGCATGAACAGTCGGATTACCAAAGCGTGTATACGAGAATTGCTGTGAATCGTCATAAAGCTTTTGCTGATGAAACGTCGATGTTTGGTATTTTGGAATGGATGAGGCGCCTGTGTATGCATCAATTACCGGATAGTCATGTAATAATTTTGTGTTTGTTTTCATTTAGATTCCTCCGCCCCTCTAGCGTAGTCAATAAGCTGTTGGAATAGGCGATTCATTAGCGGCTCACTTTTATGAAGCATTTCTGGATGCCACTGAATGCCTAGAAGAAATGGATAGCTCGCATGTTCAATTGCCTCAATGGCCCCGTCTGCTGCAGTTGCGCTAATGACGAACTCTCTAGCTGGGTGCTTAATTAATTGGTGATGAAATGAATTCACACGTAGCGTCTTCTCTTGTAAAATTCCTTGTAATATCGTTCCTTCTTCAATCGTCACCGTATGGGTCACAAGCTCTGGATTATGGCCCTGCATATGCTTAATTGTCGTATTTTCACGATGCGCTAAATCCTGCCACAAGCTGCCACCATGGCACACATTAATGACCTGTGCCCCGCGACAAATACCTAAAATCGGAATGCCTTTCTTTTTCGCAAGCTCGATTAATGTAAATTCAAATCGGTCGCGTGCTGGATAAATGTCACCAAGCGCAAGCTCTGGCTCCTCATCATAAAACTGCGGACTAACATCATGACCACCAGATAAAATCAGTGCATCAATCGTGTCGATATAATTTGCAATGACCGCTTCATCCTCTACAACCGGTAAAATAAACGGCGCACCCCCGTTTTGCACGACCGCATGAATATAATCCTCATTTACATAACTTCTACGATATCCTGGAAATATTCCACCTTGGTCAATAATGACACTGCCTGACACGCCAATAATCGGTAATTTCTTTTCCAACACACTCACCTCTTATAATTTTTTATAAGTAATTTATAAATAATTATAAAGAAAAGACGTAAAAAGTTAATGAGGCGATGGCATTTAGTTTCGAAATAAGATTAGGGTTCAAAATAGCTATATACCGTTTTAAAG
>ERZ808028.1921-NODE-1921-length-11120-cov-3.667482_pt1 | contig 11120 bp, 9 predicted proteins | sample MGYA00380184_ERZ808028 | MGnify/ENA primary metagenome ERZ808028 (study PRJEB31490, sample SAMN06133397) | mouse gut metagenome | isolation source: J8_1 | host: mice | place: China: Chengdu | collected 2015-05 ...
TGTACGGGCGGCTGAGACGATGCAAATGATAGCATATAATGAATCGGCGTACCATGAATATCATCTTGTCTGCACGACGCTGCCCTTGATGAATATTGAGAGTGATACGCAAATCGGTGACGAGGATGTGCCGGTGCATATGACGCTGTTTGACAACAGCAAGGGTGCGGCGCAGCGGCTTACGCAGTCGGACGGCGCCATGCATATCCGGGGCGGTTCAACGAGGACGTATCCGAAAAAGGGATATAAGCTTTCGCTTACGAAAGAGTCGCTGGGGAACAATGTGCGGCTGAATAAGGTTTCGCTTTTGGGAATGCGTCAGGATGACGACTGGATTTTGTACGCGGCGTACAACGATCCGGAGAAAATCAGAAATGTGTTCTCGTCGGCAGTGTGGAAGGATACCTGTGCGGGAGACAATGCGCTTGGGATTGACAACGGTATGGAGTACCGCTATGTCGAGCTGTTTTTGAACGGGGAATATTGGGGCTTGTATGCACTGGGGTATCCGATAGACGATTTGCAGCTTTCGATTGACGCGTCAAAGAATGAGCGCCTTTATAAGAAGAGCACATGGGACAGTGAGGATTATATGCTGTCGCTGCCGGATATGGGTGTCGCCGGATATAAGGCAGACGAGGACGCGGACGATGCGTGGTCGCCTTTGAAGGAGCATTTTGCCGCACTGCATGCGGAGTGGGACAATGCGGAACGCATGTATGAGGGCATCGACATTGACAATGCGGTTGATATGTATCTGTTTCTGAACCTGATACAGGGAATTGACCATGTGGGTGTGATTAACAGTCTGTCGGCAAAGAACATGTTTCTTTCGTTTCACAAGAGGGACGGTAAGGAGATTGCACTGTATACGCCGTGGGATATGGATGTTACATGGGGGTTGCAATGGACGGGCGACGCGGAAACAAATATGTGCAAGGCATACGGCATTCCATGCAGTCAGAATACGGTTTGGGGGCTTGGAAACCTGCCGTCGCTGATTTTAAACGGGGACGATGAGATTTGGAGCCTGATTTTTGAGAAGTATTGGAAGCTGCGGGAGGACTTGTGGTCGGAGGAAAATCTGAATGCGCTGCTTGACGGCTATGAGGAGGATATTTACGGTTCGGGGGCGTTTTTGCGTGACATGGAACGCTGGGAGAACGGCAGCTATTGGGATGCGGATAAGGGCTTAACGGATTTTCGCGCGTTTGTCGCTGCAAGACTTCGGGAAACGGACGATTATTACAGGCGCGTGGAGGCGTTGGTTTCGGGGAAGGATGCAACAACAAATGTTTACATTGTGCGAAGCGCGCAGTATAAGGACTTTTTAAATTCTGATTTTTTGGTGGCGGTGAATGATAAGACGCTTTTGGAAAACAGCGATTACAGGGAATTTCTGTCGTATGTCGGAATTGACACGGCACGGTTTACGGATACTGTAAAATATGCAACGGTGCGCGGTGCGGACAAAAAGGCGGAATATTTTGAGTCGCTTTCCCTGCCGGAAGGTGTCGATACCTGCATTGGGAACGTGCGGATTGAGGAGGATGCCGAGGTTTCGGGGAGCTGCCGGATTTTTGTGGATCATGTGCTTTGGAGCACGTTGGATTTGCGCGGGCAAAATGGCGTGGAACTGGTGTTTGATAATCGTGAAACGCAGGAGATTTTGCGGTTTGATTTCTCCAAGGAATATATTATGTGGTCGAAGCTGTGTGAGGACGGTGAGCCTGCGCGGTGGTGTGCGGAGGTCAAAAATAAAGGCTGTGATGTTTTGATAGAAATCGTCAATCATGATATGATAAAGGATAAGCGGTTTTTGGCGCTGCTTGAGGGCTTTGGCGTGGATACGTCACAGGTTTCGGGGCATACGGATTTTATTGCTGTTTCAAATACCGGTGGGGAGCATTCAACGATTTTGAATGACAGTCATGTTTCGGGTGCAAGGTTCGATACGGTGGTCGGCGCGTTCAGTATTTTTTATAATGACGAGGGCGGTTACGGCGTTTATATGGACGGGAACGAGTGTATTTTGGTGCAGCCGCAGGAGAATGAATATGCGGATGTAAGGGTTTCGGTTTTTTACCGGGAGCCGTATGAAGTGGTTTGGTGCCCGGAATTTTGTTATGATTAGTTTTTGGAGGCTGACGGGCGGAACAGGAATGGAGGATTATGATGGGAAGCACAAACTGCGATACGTGCGCGTACAATGTGTATGACGACGAGGACGAGTGTTATTACTGCGAGGCGGATTTGGACGAGGACGATATGGCGCGCTTTATGGAGGGGCACTATAAAAGCTGCCCGTATTACAGGAATGGAGACGAATATGCGGTGGTTCGGCATCAAATTTAAGAGACGGAAAACACAACAGGAGGAGTGTGGGAAAATGAATATTATTGTAGGGCTTGGAAATCCTACGAGGGAATATGAGAACACAAGGCACAATATCGGCTTTATGGCAATCGACGCGCTTGCAAAGAAATACAATATCAGTGTTTTGGACTGCAAGCATAAGGCGCTGATTGGCAAGGGTGTCATCAATGGAAATAAGGTTGTGCTTGTGAAACCTTTAACATATATGAATTTGAGTGGTGAGGCAGTGCGCGCCGTCATAGATTATTATAAGGCGGACGCGGAGAGTGAGCTGATTGTGATTTATGATGATGTGAGCCTTGACGTGGGTCAGCTTCGTATCCGCAAAAAGGGCAGCGCGGGCGGTCATAACGGGATTAAGAACATTATCGCGCATTTGGGGCATGATGTGTTTATGCGCATTAAAATCGGCGTCGGGGAAAAGCCGAAGGGATATGACCTTGCGGATTATGTGCTTGGGCATTTCAGTAAAGACGAGCTTGGCGTGATGAAGGAAAGTCTTGAAAAGGTTGACGGCGCGGTGAACCTGATGATGGCAGGAGAGGTTGACAAGGCGATGAATGATTATAATAAAAAACCGGGCAAGGAGGAGAACGGGTGAATTTATTATTTGCACCTCTGAAGGAGCTTGGCGAATACGAAGAGATTGTAAAGGGACTGGCGGCAGCAGACGGTAAAGTCAGTATCAGCGGCTGTGTGGATACGCAGAAGCTGCATATGGTTTTCGGTCTTGGCGCGGGGGAAATGTGCACGGATTTTGACGTGCGGCTGGTTGTGACATACAGTGATATGAAGGCCCGGGAGTTGTTGGAGGACTGCCGGCTTTATTGTCGTGATTCCTACTTTTATCCGGCAAAGGATTTGATTTTTTATCAGGCGGACATTCACGGCAGACAGCTCTCAAAAGAGCGGCTGGAGGTCCAGCGGCGTATTTTGGAGGGTGCGCCGATTACGATTGTGACGACGTTTGCCGCGTTGATGGCGCATCAGGTGCCGCTGTCGGTGCTTCAGGAGAATATTATTGAAATCAGCAAAGACAGTGTGATTGAGGAGAATGCACTTGCGAGGAAGCTTGTGGCGATGGGGTATGAAAAATCGTATCAGGTGGAGGCTGCGGGGCAGTTTTCGATACGCGGCGGCATTGTGGATATTTTTGACTTGACGGCGGATAATCCGGTGCGGATTGAGCTGTGGGGCGATACGGTAGAGTCGATTCGTTCGTTTGACGTGCTCAGCCAACGCTCTATTGAGGAAAATATGACGCATGTGTCAGTTTATCCGGCGACGGAGCTGATTCTTTCCCAAAAAAGTATTGATAAGGGGTTTCATGAGATTGAGCGGGACTGCAAGGAGCGGGCGGCATATTTTCGCAAGAATACAAAGCCGGAGGAGGCGCACCGGCTGGAACTGTATATTCAGGATTTGAAGGAGCAGGTGACGCAGTTTCAAAGCTATATCAATTTGGAGAGTTTTCTTGGATATTTTTATGACAATACGATGTCGTTTGCGGACTTTTTTGCAGACAGGAAGTGCTGCGTTTACATTGACGAGCCGCTGCGGGTGGAGGAGCATGCGCGGGCGGTGGAGCTGGAGTTTCGTGAGAGCATGTCGAGCAGGGCGATGGGCGGATATATTCTTCCTAAGCAGCAGGACGTGCTTTTTGGCGTGCCGCAGATTATGGCGCAGCTTGAGGGAATGCGCGTTTTGGCGCTTTCCACGATGGAGTTTAAGAACTTTGGGTTGCGGTTCGCAAACCGTTTTTCGGTGAATGCGCGCAATATTTCTTCCTATAATAACAGCTTTCCGGAGCTTGTGAAGGATTTAAAGATTTACAAAAAGAAAGGGTTTCGCGTTTTGCTGCTGTCGACGTCCGCAACGCGCGCAAAAAGACTTGCCAGTGATTTGATGGACGAGGGGCTTGGTGCGTTTTACACGGAGGACTGCGAGCGTGCGCAGCAGCCGGGTGAGATTATCACGTATCACGGTTCGGCGTTGAAAGGATTTGAGTATCCGTATTTAAAGCTTGCGGTGATTTCGGAGACGGATATTTTCGGAAAGCAGCAGAAGAAAAAGAAGCGCAAGAAGAGCTTTAGCGGCGGCGTAAAGATACAGGACTTTTCCGACCTCAAGGTGGGCGACTATGTGGTGCATGAAAACCACGGGTTGGGCATATACAAGGGGATTGAGAAGGTTGAGGTTGACAAGGTTGTAAAGGATTATATCAAGATTGCGTACCGTGACGGCGGCAACCTTTATATTTTGGCGACGGGGCTTGACGTCATTCAGAAGTATGCGGCGGCGGACGCGGCAAAGAAGCCGAAGCTCAACAAGCTTGGCACGCAGGAGTGGGCAAAGACAAAGTCGCGGGTGAAGACTGCGGTCAATGAGATTGCAAGGGACTTGGTGGAGCTGTATGCGGTGCGGCAGAAGAAGCAGGGCTTTGTGTTCAGCAAGGATACGGTGTGGCAGCAGGAGTTTGAGGAGATGTTTCCGTTTGAGGAGACGGACGACCAGCTGCTTGCGATTGAGGCGACAAAGAGTGATATGGAAAGTCCGCGCATTATGGACCGCCTGATTTGCGGCGATGTCGGTTACGGGAAGACGGAGATTGCGATTCGTGCGGCGTTTAAGGCGGTGCAGGACGGAAAGCAGGTGGCATATCTTGTTCCGACGACGATTCTTGCGCAGCAGCACTACAATACGTTTTTGCAGCGCATGAAGGATTTTCCGGTGACGGTGGAGATGATGTCGCGGTTTCGGACGGCGGGTGAGATGAAAAAGACCATAGAAGGTCTGAAAAAGGGCGTGGTGGATATTGTCATCGGGACGCACAGGCTGCTGTCGGAGGATGTGAAGTACAAGGAATTGGGACTTTTGATTATTGACGAGGAGCAACGGTTCGGCGTTCGCCACAAGGAGAAGATTAAGCAGATTAAGGATGATGTGGATGTGCTGACGCTGACGGCGACGCCCATTCCGCGTACGCTGCACATGAGTCTTTTGGGTATCCGCGATATGAGTGTTTTGGAGGAGGCGCCGGGGGAGCGCCAGCCGATTCAGACATATGTGATGGAGTATAACGAGGAGCTTGTCCGGGAGGCGGTTTTGCGTGAGCTTTCCAGGGGCGGGCAGGTTTACTATGTCTACAACCGTGTGAACAATATTGATGATGTGACGGACCGGATTGCAAAGCTTGTGCCGGAGGCGAATGTGGCATTTGCGCACGGGCAGATGAAGGAGCATGAGCTTGAAAAGATTATGTTTGAGTTTATCAACGGGGAGATTGACGTGCTTGTCTCGACGACGATTATCGAGACGGGGCTTGATATTTCCAATGTCAATACGATGATTATTCATGACTCGGACAATATGGGGCTTTCGCAGCTTTATCAGCTTCGCGGAAGGGTAGGCAGGTCGAACCGCACGGCGTACGCGTTTTTGATGTACAAAAAGGATAAGATGCTGAAGGAAGTGGCGGAGAAGCGTCTGCAGGCGATTAAGGAGTTTACGGATTTGGGCAGCGGCTTTAAGATTGCCATGCGCGACCTTGAAATCCGGGGTGCGGGAAATCTTTTGGGCGAGCGTCAGCACGGGCATATGGAGGCGGTCGGGTACGACTTGTACTGCAAGATGCTCAATGAGGCGGTGAAGACGCTCAAAGGCGTTAAGACGGCGGACGAGGATTTCAATACGTATGTGGATATGGACGTGGACGCGTTTATTCCGGCTTCGTATATTGTGAACGAGGTGCAGAAGCTTGATATTTACAAGCGGATTGCAAGCCTTGAGAATGAGGCGGAGTGCGATGATATGTGCAAGGAGCTGAAAGACCGGTTTGGAAATGTGCCAAAGTCGGTGGAGAATTTGATAAAAATTTCACTAATCAGGGTGACGGCGCATAAGCGGTATGTGACAGAGATTAAGGGAAAGGTCGGGCAGATTACGTTCTTTATGGAAGCGTATGCGCCGGTTCATGTGGAGAAGCTGCCGGAGTTTATGGGGCGCTATCAGGGGACGATGGAATTTAGCGCGAAGGGGACGCCGAACTTTGTGTTCCGGTATAAGAAGTACGGGCTGGTGGAGAAAGAGGCGGAGCTGATGATGGAGCATACGAACAGGGTGCTTGAGGATATGGCGGTGTTGTATTTGGGGTGATGTTTTACCAATTCTGCCATAAATGTATACGGAAAGGGAAAATACTCTTCAGGCTATGGTATATAATCTTAATAGCGGAAATTTACGTAGACGCGTAAGGCTTTACAATTTTTCTGCAATCTGCTATGATGAAATTGAAACAATCAATACGGATTTTAGTATAGAAAGTAGGCGATTGTATGACGGAAAAAGAAATGTTGAAAATATCGGTAGAAGAATTTTCAAGGCTTCAGCGGTACATGATGTTAATGACAGATAAAGAATCGGAAGCATATAAGGCTATGAAAGAGCGGTATATAGATTTGAAAGTCATTTTGACCTCTTCGGGTATTAATTTGACGGAAATTGACAGAATAAAGGAATAGCAGTAGTTAAAAGGTGCAAAGCCTAAATGAAGGAAGGCTCTGCACCTTTCTATTATTTATTTGTTAGATCGTATAAGAAAATATCCTTTTATGCAAAGCCGTTGTGGGTAGATGACCTTTTGTGGGATATTCTGAAAATGAGTTCTAATAAAAAGGAACCGATTAGTTTAAGGAGTGTTGGGGCGTTTACCATTCATGCACAAATGAGCCAATACGATGAGGGTTTTCGTGACGAAGCGGATATTGACCGTATTGTACAGGAATATTTTGCAAGGTTTCAAGAATTTTCACAGAGATTTGATGAAAGTGCGTTTTTAGGTAATTACCGGAATATCAGTTGGCAGCAGGAAATGACACACGTGATAGTGTTGCTGCATGAAAATAAGGATGCGGAGGCATTGGAGTATTTGGCGGGGAGGAAAATCAGGGATTTTGTTATTGGGGATAAGAGTTTTTCGGAGTTGGCGGCTGCGTATATTAAAGAACAAAAAGGATAGGAATGAAATAGCGGAAATTTGAAAAATCGAAAGCTTTACACAGTTTAAGCTGTTTGTTATAATAAAAATATCAAGTATTATAGCAAATTGGCAGAATAGAAAGCAGGTGATGATATGCCAAGTGCAGCAGATATAATAAAAGATTATGTAACTGAATTTTCAAGATTACAAGATTGGATGATACCAATTAAAGAAGTAGCGCCGGACACGTACAGCTCAATGTATAAACGATATATTGAGTTAAAAGTAACGTTATCAAGCTTGGGAGTAAATCTTACGGAACTTGACAGAATAAAAGAATAAGGTTTAAAGAACAGGAAAATGACTGACAAATGGTTGTTTTCCTGTTTTTTATTACTGCGAAGGTTATGATTAATTAAAAATCACGATGGAAGACGATCGTTCGCTGCTTGCTTTAAAGACCTTGGATTATCAGAAAATGTCCGTAGCAAATTTTAATATGAAGTTACTGGACTGGGCAAATGAGAATTATGAGATACTTAACAATTACAAAAAACGCGCAATGTTTATGTCAAATTGACAAAATATTGCGCGTTTTTTGGCACAAAACGACGGTAGCGACCAACAATTTTAACAAACTTTCAAGAAAATTGCCTAAATTGTAGAAATTTTTTAAATAATATATTATAATAGCCTACAATGATTTACATAACAAGTTTACAAGATTGAATTATAAGCGTTGACAGAACTTACAGCAGTCATAAAAATGGAGGATTCAAATGAGCGAGGGACGATACAATATACCAAGACAGTACAAGGTTGAAAAAGGAATGCCTTTGAGTACGCTGTTTGAAAAAATTGATAATTTAAAATGCCGCCGTATTTTTGAGAGTGAGATTGCAAGCGTGGAGTGGTGCTATCATCTTGTGGATAAGGAAGGTATCACAAATGTGGCAGAGCTTGTGCGGGAGAAGGGGATTTCCGTATTTGAGGTTCAGATGAAGCGAAAGATTTCTACCGATTTACTGACGGAAATTTTTGCGGGGCTTCTTCGGAGACCAATAGTGATAACGTATCTGTGTGACGGCGAGCTTTCGATGGGCGTGTTTATCCCAAGCGGCGACACAGGTGTGGGAAGAATGTGCGCAACGGACTTTTATCCGTATGATGCGGACCGCATGATTGAGCTGATTGATTATGCGGCAGACAGTGATAAAACCACGGAACAAATCCACAAACGGATTTTTGCGATGATTCGCCAGCAAAGGCGGGTGATTATGATTGAGAAGGCGTTTGAACGGCTGAGCCAGGAGAAGGAAAAAGAGCAGATGTCGTTCGAATTCAGCTTTGAAAACCTTGACAAAATCAGGGCTGACGCAGACTTTGTGCAGGCCCAGTTAAGGGTTGTGTAAATTTGGTAAAGAAATTGATGTTTTCAATTTTTTTACATAGATAAGGGGGAGGACGAATGGGTTGTATGGACAGCGGTGTATCAAGGGCGACTGCAGCCACGGTTTTAAATTCCTTAAAAGGCGGAGTCGTTCCAAGAATTGGGCTTGAATACATTACTGTGGGGAGAAGAAATGAAATTCAGGCGCTTTTACAGGACGTTTCCATTATTGAGCAGGGAGGAGCGGCGGTCCGTTTTATTGAGGGGAAATACGGAAGCGGCAAAACCTTTCTCATGCATGCACTGCGCAATCACGTGGTGGAGCGGAACTTTGTCGTGACCGACGTGGAGCTTTCAGTGGACAAACGTTTTGTCGGAAACAAAGGACAGGGGCTTGCTACTTATAAGGAATTAATCCGAAACATGGCGACACATGCGTGTCCTGACAATGGGGCATTACAGCTTATTCTTGACAAGTGGATCGGCGCGCTCGAAAACGAGGTGGTACAGTATGAGGGGCTGGTACCGGGACATGAAGTTTTTGATGTGAGAGTGAGTCAGAAAATCTACAAAATCACTTCCTCGATGGAGGAACGGGTAAACGGCTTTGATTTCGGAAAGGTGCTGGCTTCTTATTATAAAGGGCACCGTACCGGTGATATGGAGCTTCAGAAAAAAGCGCTGCGCTGGCTCTGTGGGGAGTACAGAACGAGGACAGAGGCGAAAACGGATTTGGGGGTAAATCTGATTATTTCTGACGATAACTGGTATGAGTTTATCAAGCTGTTTGCGGATTTCGTGGTGAAGGCAGGATACGCCGGACTTTATGTGTGTATGGACGAGCTTGCGACGTTATATGAAATTCCCAGCCGTGTGGGACGGGAATATAATTACAATAAGCTGTTGTCCATTTACAATGATGCGCTGCAGGGCAAGGCGTCACATCTCGGGATTATTATCAGTGTGACGAAGGAAGCGATGGAGGACCCTGTGCGCGGTGTATTCAGCTTCGGACCGCTGAAATCGAGACTTGAGGACACAGTCTTTGCCCAAGGAGGAGCGGCGGGACTGCGTGATATGGCATCACCTGTAATCAAGCTTGCAGCGCTGAATCCGGGGGAGATGTATGTGCTGTTGGAGAAGCTCGCGGGAATGCACGGAAAACTATACGGTTATTCGCCAAAGCTCGAGCATGATGATTATATCTATTTTTTGAAGCAGCAGTATAATAAAACGGCAGAAGGCGAAGAGACGACTGTGCGGGATATGATTAAAAACTACATTACGCTTTTGAATCTAATCCAGCAAAATCAGGAGGTTCCGAAGGAGAAAATCCTGTACGCAAATTAAAATATAAGGGTTGTAAAGTTGAAAAATCATATGTCGAAATTTTTCAACTTGCAAGTTTGCGTGCACACGCCCAAACTTGTGATGCACAAAAGGCGTGTGCAAGAAAGCAGAAAAGAATGATTAACGCAGTAATTTTTGACATGGACGGAGTGCTCATTGACACGGAAAAACATTATAATGCAGCATGGTGCGAAGCGGCGCGCAGTGCGGGCTTTGATTTTACAAGCCGGCATGCGCTCCTTCTTCGCAGCCTTGACGCAAGGCTCGCCTCGAAGATGATGAAGGACATTTTCGGGGAGGGCTTTGATTATTTTGCAATCCGCGAGGTACGGCGTAGGCTGGTGGCAGAACGCCTTGCGCAGTATGGGTTGGAGAAAAAGCCCGGCATTGATGCGCTGCTGGCATTTTTGCAGGAAAAAGGCATTAAGACAGCGGTTGCAACGGCGACGCCGATTGAACTGACTTATCGGCATTTAGAAAATATCGGTATCAAAGATAAATTTGATAAAATCGTAAGCGCAAAGCAGGTACCGAACGGGAAACCTGCGCCGGATGTGTATTTATACGCTTGTGAACAAATTAACGAAAGACCGCAGGACTGTATTGCGGTAGAGGATTCGCCAAACGGGATAAAATCAGCTTATGCGGCAGGATGCAGACCTGTAATGGTGCCGGACCTGACGCAGCCGGACGAGGAGATAACGCCGCTGCTTTACGGGGTGGCAAAGACGCTTGCGGACATTCAATACATTGTTGAAAAAGAACTGATCCGATAAAAACATTCCAATTTTTCTTTCTGAAAGTATGCCGCTTATGCGGCATTAATTCGTTTTAAATCAAATATGTTCTAGTTATTCTTATTAGAAATTCCAATATTATAAAACATTTTGACAAAAAAATCACAAAAATACTGTGCAAAAGCGCAAAATTGTACCATAGCTACTTGTTTTTCAAATGCAGTACGATATAATAAATAGTGAGAATATGTAATTTTTTTACATGGAATATTTTCCCTATACAATTTCT
>ERZ808028.1923-NODE-1923-length-11111-cov-4.502991_pt1 | contig 11111 bp, 10 predicted proteins | sample MGYA00380184_ERZ808028 | MGnify/ENA primary metagenome ERZ808028 (study PRJEB31490, sample SAMN06133397) | mouse gut metagenome | isolation source: J8_1 | host: mice | place: China: Chengdu | collected 2015-05 ...
CGTTGATTATGATGGTAACGAGCTTTTATTATCTGATATTATCGGTACAGATGAAGACATTATCAGTAAAGAGATAGAGGAAAACGAGCAGAAGCGGGCAATGTATTTAGCGTTAAAAGAATTATCTAAAAGAGAGCAAGAGATTTTAATTTTAAGGTATGGTTTAAATGGTCAAGATGAATTAACACAAAAAGATGTTGCTGATTTAATGGGCATTTCTCAATCTTATATCTCTAGGCTAGAGAAGAAGATTATTAAAAAATTGAGAAGGAAGCTTAATTCCTTACCGGTTTAATTGGTAAAAAGATGTAGAATAATAGATTTCAGGAGGCTAATACTTTGTTTGAGGTGAAATTATGTCAAAATATAAAGTTGACATTTGTCACATTCAAAGTGCCTCCTTAAAGGTTTTAACTTCTGAAGAGATGACAGAATTGTTTCAAAAGTATCAAACAACCATGAATCCTGTATATAAAGATGAGTTAGTGATGGGAAATTTAAAACTTGTGCTTTCTTTAGTTCAACGTTTTGCAAAAAATAACTATAATCTTGACGATTTGTTTCAAGTTGGTTGTGTCGGACTGATTAAAGCTATTGATAACTTTGATTTAAGTGTAAAGGTTCAGTTTTCAACTTATGCTGTGCCTATGATTTTAGGCGAAATAAAGCGGGCAATTAGAGAGAGTTCTATGATGCGTGTTTCCCGCAACTTAAGAGATATTGCTTATCGAGCAGGTTTGGAAAGAGAGAAGTTTTTACAAACCCATCATCAAGAACCTGATTTAACTCAACTAGCTAAGTTAGTTGGCGTAGATATTTATGAGCTTCAAGAAGCACTCAATGCTCGTGTAACACCGGCTTCATTATCTGAACCGATGCCGGGAGATGAAAATTTAACGATTGCGGAAAGAGTTCCCGACCAACATAGTGACCCAACAAAATATAACGATTATCTAGCGTTAAAAGATGCTTTACAGAAATTAGATAACAAAGAGCGTTGGATTATTGAGAAACGTTATTATCAAGGGAAAACCCAAAGTGAATTAGCTAATGAGCTTTTTGTCAGTCAAGCTCAAGTTTCACGTTTGGAAAAATCAGCCTTAAATCATTTAAAGCATTTTTTATAGAAGTTGGCATATAATAGAATGGTGATAGTATGCGACTTCATGAATTGCAGTGCAAAGATGTGATCAATGTGTGTAGTGGGGCAAAGTTAGGATATGTATGCGATGTTGTTTTAAATGAAACTTGCTTATGTGTTGAAGCTATTGTGGTGTGTACCTCGGGTTTTTTAGATTATTTGAAGTTTTTTCAAAATCCTGAAGAAATCGTTGTTTCGATGTGTCAAGTTGTCAGTATTGGCGAAGATGTCATTTTAGTAAATGTCTAGACGATACTCTAATGCCATGATATAATGGCTTTAGAGGTGATTGAAATGTATTTAGCATTGGATATCGGTGGGACTTTTGTCAAGTATGCCTATATGGATAAAGACGGGAAAATTTATCAACAAGGTAAATATGCGACACCAACGAATAATTTAGAAACATTTTGTTTAGAAATTGAAAAAGTGATGCCCTTTGAATGTCAAGGAATTGCCCTAAGCAGTCCGGGGGTAATTGATAGTGATACAGGACTTATCCGTGTTGTTACGTTATTACCGTGTCTAAATGGGATCAATATTAAAGAGGTGCTTGAAAAACGCTTAAATGTACCTGTCAGCGTTGAAAACGATGCTAAATGTGCTGCCTTAGCTGAAATATGGAAAGGAAGCTTAGTAGGAAAACCAAGTGCTTTGATGATGGTGTTAGGTAGTGGCATTGGCGGAGCCGTCATTATTGATGGCAAGCTTTACAAAGGCCCACGTTCTAAAGCTGGTGAATTAGGCAGCTTTATTTGTGATTTTGATGCAAAGAAAGCCACAGGTGTTTCTTTCGGTAGAAAAAATTCAGCGGTTTGGTTAAACAAGGATATTGCTAAGGCATTGAATTTGGAAAGTGATGATGGTGAGTTGGTCTTTGACTATATTAACCAAAAGGAACCGACGGCTTGGCAAATTTTTAAAGAATATTGTAATCATATCGCTATGGTCATTTTTAATGTCGATTATGTCCTTGACTTAGATTGTGTAGCTATTGGTGGTGGTATTTCAGCTCAGCCTATTTTATTAGAAACAATCCAAAAAGCATTTAAAGATTTGCGCAACCGTTATAAAGAGGATGATCACGATCCTGAAATTGTTATTTGCACATTTAAAAATGATGCTAACTTAATTGGTGCGATGGCTCATTTTATGAATACGTATGGGATTGGCTTAAGCTAATCCTTTTTCATATTTTAAATACCAATCTGTTGTTCTTGCATATATGTTGGTAAAAAAGGATAATTAACTTCATTAATGAAATCAATTATCCTTTCTTTTATATATTTAATTTTAGTCCAATTTATTGGGTTCACTCCATAGATGCTATGCTTTTTTTAATTTATTTAAGAAAATATAAATTCCAATCAATAGTATAACAGTAACGCTTAGAATGATATACATTGTTGGGATATTTACTTGATTTTCTAAAAAATAGAAATTGCAGTCAAGGGAGTCCTTTATTCCTTCGATTATACTTGACGGAACACCTTGACTTTTCATTTCGGTAAAAACACCTTGCATTGTGTGGTTTCGAATGAGTGATGTACCATAAGTTCCCGGTAAAAAGGAAAGGATCTTTTGTAACCCTTCGCTAAATGATGAGATAGGCATATAAGCACCGCAAATGAAGCCATAACCCGCACTGATAATTGTCCCTACTGCTGAAATTTGACCTTGCGTTGATAAGAAAAAGTTAATGATTGAAGACAGCGCTGTTCCAAACAAAACAAGTAGTAAAATATCAATAAACAAGAAGCCTATATCCGCAAGTGACATATACCAACCGACAGTAGCTATATAAGCAAGACAAATACCTGTTGCGGCGAAGCAGATGATAAGTGTTGAAATCAAGGTTGCGATATAATAGCTTAAAGAAAGTGTCGCAGAATTGACAGGAGATATTCTTAAATCTTTAATCGTATCGTTGGCTTTATCTTGGACCATTAAAAAGTTTGAACAAAAAGCGGTTGTTACACACGAAACAGCAAGAATAGATGAAATAAGCTGACTACCGACCAATCCATCTATTATACTTTCTGAAAGCGTGAATGTATCAGGCAAATTCGATGTAAAAGTATCGTGATATACATTTCCAAGAAAAGTCGCATAAAGCACAAGCAAGATCATAGGTGTGATTAAAGCGGTAAAGAACATTCCTTTATCTTTGAAAAACAGCTTGATATTTCTTTTGATAAGGATTAAAGATGTGTTCATTTTTCTATTCCTCCTACTAATGTTTTACCTGTGACCGCAAGGAAAACAGCGTCCATTTTTCCTTTGGTTATTTCGTAATCGTTGAATAATTGCGGATTGCGGACAATCAAATCGGTTGCGATGCTTGTATTTGCGACAAAAAGGCGATAACCGTTAGGTATTTTCTCATATTCTATTCCGAGCGCTTTGACATTATCTTCATTGACACCATAGAGTGTAATGTAGTCTTTGGTATAAATGTTTTTTAGTTCAAGGGGCGTACCCTCAGCTGATATTTTCCCACTATCAATAATGACAACATAATCAGCTTCGGCAGCTTCTTCCATATAATGAGTTGTTAAAAATACCGTTAGGTTTTCATTTTTACGAAAATCCGCTATGACGTCCCAAATGATGCTACGTGTTTGCGGGTCAAGTCCGGTTGTAGGCTCGTCAAGAATAAGAATTTTAGGTTTGTGGAACAATGCTCTTGCAATATCAATTCTTCGGCGTTGACCTCCTGATAATTTACCAACGGTTCGCTTTAATAGATTTTCAAAGTCAAGTATTTTGGCAAGCTCGGTCAGTCTTTTCTTAAATGCTTTTCCGGTGATACCATATAAGGCCGCACGACTTTCTAAATTTTCATAAACCGAAAGTGCGGCATCTAAAACAGAGGATTGGAAAACTACGCCCAGCTCACGCTTAATTAAATCTAAGTTCTGATCTAAATCGTGTCCACTGATGATTATACTGCCACTGTCCTTTTTTTGTTGCCCACACATGATATTGATTGTTGTTGATTTTCCTGCACCATTGATACCAAGAAAAGCAAATAACTCGCCCTCTTTAACACAGAAGCTTAAATCTTGAACAGCTTTTATATCTTTAAAACTTTTATTAAGATGCTTGATTTGAATAATATCGTTCATTTAAATTCCTCCTGTATATCTATGATAATTATATCACTAGGGTGATGCACAGTCATTTTGTTTTTAATATTTCTTCAATTAACCTTAGGATAGAATGGCGATTTTTCCTTTAATCAAGTTATTATATAATGATTTAGGAAGGTATGTAGAAAGTTACCATTAAATGAATTTGAAAAATCAAAGAAAAAGTTCATTTACGAAAATGTTTATGCTAAACTAATATTGATATATATTGCATGGGAGTGATAAAAATGAATATTAGTGATCTTTCCACAAGACAAAAACAGATTTTTCAGATGTTACTTAATACCGACGATTATCTTCCTTGTAAACAAATTGCTACACGACTTAACATATCTATTCGGACCGTTAAGTCAGATGTTTCTATTTTGAAAGGTGCTATCCATCACTTTGGTTGCCGATTTGAATCTGTGCCATCTAAAGGATATCGGATTGTGTATGATTCTATTAAAAACATTAGCGGCGATTATCTGACAAACCATTATTTTTATTCTGATAATAAATATTTAGAAGATGATTATCGTCAGGTAAAACTGTTTTTAGATATTATCAATAGCGAAAGTACTATAGCGATTAAGGACTTAACTGAAAAATATTATATTTCCAGAACAACGCTGTATAAGGATTTACAAGAAATATCTAAAGATTTTAAAAATTATAATGTGGAATTAGTTTATCAGCCCTATAAAGGTGTTTATATTGAAGGAACAGAAGTGAGCATTCGATTTGCGATTCAACATAAACTTTTATTTAATATGTCGCTTTTAGAAGATGAGATTTCTTTATATTTTGACCAAACAAAATTTACCAAAGACAATCTTTTGGACTTTATTAACTCATTTTCAATCAATAAAATATCTGATTTTGAGTTATTTAATGTCTATTATCATCTGATGTCATTATTGATGAGGTGTAAAATCGGTAAATATGTTTCTTTTGATGATTTGGAGTATGAAACATTTGTGAATGAATTTGAAATTCAGAAAATCTACGAATACTTTTACCAATATAAATCAGAATCCTTGACCATTCCAAGAACGGAAATCATATACTTCTTTCTTTTGATTAAAGGAGGCAACTTAGGTTTTTGTAATCAGTTTGCATTAGATTTGACCGTTCAATCACTGAATGAGTTATCTAGGCAACTCAAAATAGATTTCAATGATTCGATTCGTATAGCCGATCTTTCTAAATATTTGTATTCTCTTTTCATTCGTCATCTAAATCATTTTACGCAAAACGTTGTGCTTTTAGATGATATTAAGGACAAACACGCTTTATCATTTGATATAGCTTATCAATTTGTTTCCATTATTGAGAAAAGTCAAGGAATTAAAATTAAAAGCAGTGAAATTGCTTATCTCTCATATTATTTTTTAAATATTCGTGAGGAATTAAGGAAGTATTATAATCCTATTAAGATTCTTTTGGTCAGTTTTAGAGGAACGACGATGTGTCGCTTTTTATTGAATGAATTGCAGACGGAGTTCAATTTTTATCAATTTGAATCATGCGAATTGTATGAGGTAAAACAAAAAGCCGAAGAGGAAAACTATTCCTTTATTATTTCAGATGTCGGACTATATTTAGACACGGATATCCCGATTATAGTGATTAACCACTTTATGAATTCCGATGATTATAAAATAGTTCGAAAACATTTAAGAATAGTATTAAGTGAGCTATTAGATGATTATCTTTTAAATATGAAAAGGACATCTCTTTCAAATAAAGAAGATTTTCTTCGTTACATTTCTACGACTGAAGATGAGTATATGGCTTTGTTGAAAAGAGATGAAAGATTTACCTATCAAATGGATCAGGCAGCTGTCATATTCCTATATAATCAAAAAGTAAAGACAAGAATTTATTATAGTAAAAAGGGGATTTTGTGGAATGGCATGATAATCCATTACATTTTCGTCTTGAATATCACAGAAAATAATCAACTGTTGAATTATTCCAAAGTCATTCGCACATTTTTAGATAAGATAGCTAATAAATAATTTAGAAGTAGTCATTGACTACTTTTTTTGTGTAATAAAATTGCACGAATAATGTCAAAATAGAGGCGTTGATATTAAAAAATGAGTTGGTATAATAAAGGTAGAAAAAAGGAGAGTGAAAATATGAATAATTTTAGTGCTTTTTTAGAAGCGAAGATTGCACCGCTCGCATCTAAAATCGGAGGAAACAGATATTTACAATCTGTGCGAGATGGTTTGATTGCTTCTATGCCTGTAATGATTGTAGGTTCTTTTGCCTTAGTTATTACAGAATTTCCAATCAATGCTTACCAAGACTTTATGTTGGCAACCTTTGGTGAAGGTTGGAAATGGTTTGGGGATATTGCTTCATCATCAACCATGGGACTAACCGCTTTGATTGCCGTTTTCTCAATTGCTTACTATCTAGGCAAATCTTATCATAGAGATGCCCTGATGTCCGGTGTTATGTCACTTGTAAGTTACTTTATTTTATTGATTCGTGTTGATGGTGGTTTCCAAGCAAGCGACTTTGGGGCAAAAGGTTTATTCGTCGCCATCATTACCGCAATTATCGCCGTTGAGTTATTTAACTTTGTTTTATCAAAGAATTTAACCATTAAGATGCCTGAAGGTGTCCCTCCGGCAGTTTCAAGATCTTTTGAAGCGTTAATTCCTGCCGTTGTGATTTTACCTATGTTCTTAGTTATTCGTTTTATCTTTAGTTTAACCCCTTGGGAAAGTATTCATGCCTTCGTCTTTAACATTCTTCAAGTACCACTTGTTGGGGTGAGTGATTCTTTCTTAGGAATTGTAACAGCGATTTGTGCTTCACATACATTATGGTTCTTCGGTATTCATGGGGCTTCGGTTGTCGGAGCTATTACAGGACCATTGTTCCAATCTGCATCATTAAATAACTTAACTGCTTTTACAGCCGGACAACCATTACCACACGTTGTTACGCAACAATTTTGGGATATGTTTCAAGGTTGGGGTGGTGTAGGCGCTACTTTACCATTAAGTATTATTATGATTTTCTTCTGTAAGTCAAAACAAATTAAAATGTTAGGTAAATTGACTTTAGGTCCCGGTATCTTTGGTATCAATGAACCTATGGTATTCGGCTTACCGCTTGTTTTAAATCCAACTATGTTGATTCCTTTCTTTGCTTGTCCGCTGATGTGTGTAACCGTATCTTATTGGGCTATGAATTTAGGTCTAGTTTCATGTACAACAGGAACAAATATCCCATGGACGACTCCGCCGATTATTAGTGGCTTTTTGGCAACGAATGACTGGCGAGCTGCCGTACTACAGGCGATCTTGCTTGTTGTCTGTGGTTTAATCTATTATCCATTTATTAAAGTTTTAGATAAGAAAATGGTCGAAGAAGAAAAAATGAGTGATTAAAATCCATAGAGAATCAACTTTAAGGATAATGTTTCTTTTAAAGTGGATTCTCTTTAATGCTTGCATATAGAAGCATATATCTTTTGGAAGAAAGGAAAGTATGGCGATTGATCATACGTGGATGTAAAGATGAATGAATTCATATTATATAATGCAGTTATTATTACGGTAGATAAGCAAAGACGGATTCTAAATCATGGGGCTATCTATATTAAGGAGGATTTAATTCAAGATATTGGCGAAAGCGATAGAATTATTAACCAATATAAAGATGTTAAGAAATACGATTTAAAAAATCATATCATTTTACCCGGACTTATTGATGTGCACGCTCATGCCGGACATTCCTTAATTTACACACTTGTGAAAGATACGATTTATTGGATGAATGTGCATAATTATATGTATAATCATTGTCTGTCTGATGATTTTTGGAAAGTTGAATCAAGATTTGCCGCAACACAAAGAGCAAGCTTTGGCGTAACAACCGGACTAAGTGTCATGGGTTCACAATCTATGTGTTATAAAGAAAGCTATGTCGATGAACAAGTTGCAGGCTATAAAGAAGTAGGGGTAAGGAATATCTTAGCTTGTGGGCCGGGTGATATTCCATGGCCTAAGAAATTAAGCCATTGGGAAAATGGTAAGAGAATTAGATATATGGAAAGCTATGATGAGGCAATTGCTACATTGGAAAAGATTGTGGCAAAACACCACAATACCAATGATTCATTAACCAAAATCTTTGTTTGCCCTTATAAAATTATTACTTCCTTGACCTCAGAAACTGAATCCGAAGAATGCAATGAGTTAACTGAATTGGATTTAAGAAACTCATATGAAATGAGAAGAATTGCGAAAAGGTATCAGACACGCATTCATACAGTTGCGTTTAAAGGTATGGTATATTTAGCTCATAAAGATCCCAATGCGCTACTAGGTGAAGATGTGCATATCCAACACGGACAAGGTTTATCTTTAGATGAAGTCAATATCATGGCTAAAACACATACTAACTTTAGTTTTTGGCCAACGATTGCCCACTTTAAATCGCAAGCACCGATTATGGAAATGATGGCGCAAGGCGTTAATGTTGCGATTTCAACCGACGGTCCATCTTATTCATCAAATTTTGATTTATTCTCTTCTATGCGGAAATGCCAATTTTTAGTGCGAGCATTATATAACGAAAGAAACTATCTTCCAAATGAAAAAATAATCGAGATGGTAACAATTGATGCGGCTAAATGTATTGGAATGGAAAATGAAATTGGTTCCTTGGAAATTGGGAAAAAGGCAGATATTATCTCTTTGGACATTCACAAAGCTTATTTTATGCCTTATCATGATCCATGTAATTTAGTGGTTCGCTATGCACATGGCAATGATGTAGATAATGTGATTTGTAATGGAAAATTTGTCGTTAAAGATAAAAAGCTAGTTCAGGTAGATGAAGAAAAAATATATAGCGATGTTCAAAAGATGTCTAATCAATTAGTGAAACAATTGAAAATTGAAGGGTTCGCTAATCCGATAGATTCCCAATGGGGTAAGTATAAAGCGTATTATCCTAATAAAAGATTTAATGAAGATAGTTTAGAAGATTAGTTAAAGGAGATGGTGACTATGAAGATTGCCGTTATTGGTGGTGGGGGTGTTCGTTCTCCGCTTTTAGCAAGAAGTATTGCCTTTAAATCAAAGGAAATTGGTATTGATGAAGTTGTGTTCATGGATAATCAAAAAGAGCAATTAGATATTTACGGAACGATTTCAAAAATCGCCTCTGCCAAAATCAACCCAAATCTTCGCTTTGAATTAACAACTTCGATTGAAGAAGCTGTTAAAGATGCCAATTATATTATTACTACCATTCGTGTGGGTAATGATGAAATGCGCATCAAAGATGAAAGAACCGCTCTAGCTCATGGCGTGATTGGGCAAGAAACAACCGGTGCAGCAGGTATTTCCTTTGCTATGCGAAGTGTAACTGTTTTGGCTAGGTATTGTGAAATAATCAAAAAACTTAGTCAGCCAAATGTGAAAGTATTTAATTTTACCAACCCGGCAGGTATTGTGACACAGACATTAAGGGATATGGGCTATGATTTTTGTTACGGGATTTGTGATGCTCCGACTAGTCTAATTGAAAGTGTTATACGTATTGGCGGATATGATAAAGATCGTTTATCCTTTGAATGTATTGGTTTAAATCACTTTTCCTTTATCACATCGGTTAAGTATGATGGTCAAGAGGTGCTTGATGAGATTTTGGATAGTCAAGAAATACATCAGCACAGTGATTTAAAGTTTATGGATCAAGCGTTAATGAAGCGTAAAAGAATGTTGTTTAATGAATATTTGTACTATTATTTATATCCAAATGAGGCTTATCGCAATATTTCGCAATCAGCTAAAATTAGATCGGAAATCATCAAAGAGATTAACGATGGTATGAAAGAAGAACTTCAACAAATAGATATAACTAACGATTTTGAAAGAGCCATCAAAATATACTCCAAGTGGTATCACAAAAGAGAAGCGTCCTATATGAAAAATGAAACAGGTATGGCGCAAGATAAAGAACCTTTCATCTTTGATGTATTCGATAATACAACTAATGGGTATGCCTCTATTGCCTTAAATTATATTACGGCAGTCGAAACAAAGACAAAGAAGGATTTAGTCTTATGTACAACTAGCCCACATCAACAAGACTTTAGCCAAGATGAAGTGATTGAAGTCAGCTGTACGATTGATGGTAATGAAGTTAAACCCCATCAAATTCAAATTGAAGATGATTTGATTAGAGAAATGGTACGAAGAATCAAGCAATATGAAAAAGCGGCTTCAAAGGCTTTAAGAAGTCATCGGAAAAGTGATTTTATTGACTGTTTAATGTTAAATCCATTGGTTTGTTCCTATGTGGTAGCTAAAGATTTGACAGATGCGTTCTTTAAAATCAATAAAGATTTTTATGAAGAACAGTAATCTCATTTTTAAAAAAAGGAGTTTTGATAGAAATGAAGAAAACAAATGATATTCCCGCAAGTTTTATCAAAAGATTGTTTGCTTTTTGCATAGATGGTCTGGTTTTAAGCTCTATGACCGCAATTATTATGCGAATCAATCCGAATTTATTGATTGTGGTAAGCTTTGCCTATTTCATACTCTTTGATGCTTCTAAGAAGCAAGGGACTGTCGGAAAACAGATGCTAGGTCTTAAAATCAGCAATCAAGATGGACAAAGGCTCTCCTATTTTCAAGCTTTTGTCAGACACGTTTTAAAGTATTTTGGTATTTTGTTTCTAGGCATTGGATATGTCGGATTGCTTTTTAATATGACTCAAAAAAGTGCGTTAGTTGATAAGCTATCTAAGACACAAGTTTTAATTCAGGCTTAAAGAAATATAATATTAGGCAAAA
>ERZ808028.1924-NODE-1924-length-11106-cov-2.666788_pt1 | contig 11106 bp, 11 predicted proteins | sample MGYA00380184_ERZ808028 | MGnify/ENA primary metagenome ERZ808028 (study PRJEB31490, sample SAMN06133397) | mouse gut metagenome | isolation source: J8_1 | host: mice | place: China: Chengdu | collected 2015-05 ...
GCCGACCTCTGTGTGATATGGGGCAAGCTTTCATGGTCTTTCGGCCTTGCTTACGATGCTGAATTCCTGTGCGAATGGCATTACGGTGGTGAATATAGATAACGGCTACGGAGCTGCTTACGTTGCTACGCAGATCAATCGTCTGGCGGTTCGTGATTTCGGGAAAGGGCAGGAGGCGTGATATGGAGAAGACGACATTATATTTGGAATGTTATTCGGGAATCAGCGGTGATATGACTGTGGCGGCGCTTTTGGATCTGGGAGCAACGGAGGAGAATCTTAGGAAAACTCTGGCACAGCTTCCGCTTACGGGGTACGAAGTGCGGATTAGAAGAACTCAGAAGTCAGGGTTGGATGCTTGTGATTTTGATGTGATACTTGAGGGGGATGCTCATGCGGAGGAATTAGAGGGACATTCGCATGTGCATAGTCATGAGCATGGTGTTGATGAAGGGCATACACACAGTCATGAGCATGATGTTAATGAAGGGCATACACATGATCCTGGAGCGTATATACACACGCATGAGCACCGTACCTGGAGGGATATTGAGCAAATGCTGGATAAGGCGGAGCTGAAGCCGAGAGTTTTGGAATTATCCAAGCAGATGTTTCAAATCATTGCGGATGCGGAGGGAAAGGTCCATGGACGTCCGGCGGAAGAAGTTCATTTTCACGAGGTGGGAGCGGTGGATTCCATTGTGGATATTGTGTGTGCAGCGGCCTGTATGGAGGAGCTGGGCATAGACAGGGTTGTGGTTTCCGACATCTGGGAAGGGCAGGGGCATGTGCACTGTCAGCATGGGATTCTGCCGGTGCCGGTTCCTGCTGTTTTGCAGATTGCGGCCGGGCATGGGCTTACCCTCAGACAGACGGAGCAGCAGGGTGAGATGATAACGCCAACAGGAGCGGCGGTTGCCGCTCTGTCAGAAGGAAGGAAGCCGGAGCGGTTCACCGTTAAAAAAATAGGACTGGGTGCCGGGAAGAAGGTATTTCCCAGGGCCAATGTACTTCGGGCCATGCTGATTGAGGAGGCAAAGGAGCCGGAAGAAAGGCTTTGGATGCTGGAGAGCAATATTGACGACTGCTCCGGGGAGGTTCTCGGATATACTGTTGAGCGTATTATGGAGGCCGGAGCCAGAGACGCCTTTTTTACGCCTATTTATATGAAGAAGAATCGGCCGGCTTATCAGCTATCCGTACTTTGCGAAGAAGAGCAGATTCAGGAAATGAATGCGATTTTATTCCGGGAGACAACGACCATCGGCGTGCGCCGCTATGCTGTGGAACGGGATGTATTAGAGAGGCGGATGGAAGAGGTTGTAACGCCTTTTGGAGCGGCGGAAGTGAAGGTGTGCTTTTGGGGGAATGACAAGATGCGCTACCCGGAGTATGAGAGTGTGAAGAGGCTTGCCAAAGAGCAGGGGATTGCTTACAGGGAAATGTACCGGATAGTATTGGAATGTGCAAACTCAAAGAATAAGTAGATGTACGGATAATTCCTCTGCGGTTTTAAAATCTGAGAGAACATTCGGAATAGAAAGATAGCTTGAAACTTGAAGAGGCTGTTGCAAGGCAAGAAATTTCTAAAATATATCGTATAATATTTGCTATGTTGTTACTGTATATTTTGGAATGTCTGTATTTGCAACAGCCTTTTCATATATTTAGAGTGTAACATATACCGCTTAAAAAAGATTCTGATAAAAATCATTCGCCGAAACCTGATTGAATAAGAGCAATTAATCTGCTTACCGCCTCTGTCTCATCGTCGCCGCTAGCGGATATTTCCACATGTTTCCCTTTTGATAAGCCCAAGGTAAGGACACGAAGGATAGATTTTGCATTAACGGCGGCTTCCTCTGTTGTAAGATCTTTAATTTGAATGTCGGAAACAAAGGATTTGGCAAGTGAGACGAAATCCGCAGCAGGGCGGGCATGAAGACCGGTTGGATTCACAATAGTTGCTGTTCCTTTATACATAATAAATTCCTCCTTTAACAGTGTTTAAGTAAAATAGAAATCAGTTCTTCAGCAGAAGACGCCGAAAGAAGCTGTTCCCGCAGTGGCTTTTGGCTAAAGAAATTCATCAAAGCGGAAACAGATTGGATCTGTGCTTTTGGCTCCGTGATTCCAATCATGATAACCAGCTTAACCGGGTCATTGTCCGGATGGTGAAAGATTACAGGGGACAGCGGCTTGTAAATGCTTAGACAGAACTGATTTACGCCATCCCCAGGCGCTGCGTGAGCCAATGCAATACCTGGGCAGAATATGAAATAGGGACCGTTTTTTTCCACCGAACGATATATTGCTTCCAAATAACTTGGAAGAATTTCTTGTGCATCAAGAAGCGGACGCGCGGAGATTTCAAGAGCTTCCTGCCAATTTTTGCAGGGAATATTGAGAAGTATATGATCCGGATGCAAAAGCTCTGGCAAATAGGAAGAGGAGAAATTTTTGTCTGTTTGAGCCTCCGGATTGCTTCGCTTGGAGCGCTGGATAGTAGCAAGTGTCCGCTGAATCGAAATGATATCCGCATCCGTTAAGCCTGGAGAAACGGTAATGCAATTGACGTCCGGCGGTTTTAAAGGAATTGTACTGATAAGTAAATCGTAATGCGCCTTTTTTAATATCTCGGGAAGCTTATGTATTGTTGTTACTTCCGTAATTTCGATATTAAAGGTTTCGGCCAAACGATCCGCAAGAAAGTTTGCAGTTCCAATTCCCGTATGGCACAGCACAACTGCTTTCGGTTTACTGATTATTGGGGTTTGGCGTTCAATTTCCGCCACAATATAAACGAGTATGGAATGAAGCTCTGCGGTAGTGCAGGCTCTTCCGATACATTGTTCAATAATACCGATATTTTTTTTGATTGCCTGGTAACAGCCCGGATAATAAGAAATAATTTCTTCTGCCATTGAAGGCTCTGTTTCCGGGGAGGCATTGCGGATACTCCAGAGATGCCGAATCAGCATAATAGAAAGATATTCTTCTCTGAGCGGCGGGCAATGCAGTTCTTTTTCCACTTCCAACAGAAAGTGCTGTATTTCCATGTAAAAATATAAATCTACGGAATGTTCAAAGTTTTGCAGCAGATCGAAATGACATAGATGAAGATGCCAGGCAAGATATAAAATGTCTTTATCTCCGTAAGTAAAAGAAAAGATCTTTTGTAAAGCTGCAAGGATAAAGCGGGCTATATTGCCCACAGATAAATGGTACAGCTTCGGATCTAAGTGAAGCGAACCTTCGATTACCTGATTTTGAATAAGACGTTTGCATAAAATGGAAGTGGTAAATACCGCCTGCTTGTAAATGGTATCAGTGATGGTAAGGCCGTATATACGTTCCGCATCTTGAATAACCAGGCATATATGCGGGAGAATATTTGAGAGGTGCAAAAGGTTTTCAAATAAAAAATGGGAAGCCTCCTGTTCGTTTTCCAGAATATTCCATCCCTTCAGATGAGGAAAGCATGCGGCACAAATGATTTCCTGACGCTGCGATTCTGAAATGTTAAGGTTGTATCCGCGATTCGTGCTTGAATTGAAAGAGATATGAAATTGATGGAAATATAATTTGACCTTTTCCATATCATTTAACAATGTTGCACGGCTGACAAATAAGGCTTCACAAAGCTCCAGAACCGTTACCGGAGCAGTAGCGTCCAGAAGAATCAAGACAATAGCCAAAATGCGGTCATCAGGAGACAGGTGAAATTCATAAAAATCACTCTCATCGATTCGCGACAAAATTTGCTTTGTTTGCTCAGGAGTACCAACATAAGTAATGCCTGCAGGCGTGCGGGTGATAGCATATAAGATTCCCATTTCTGAAAGATACTCTTCAAAAAATTGACAATAGTTTCGCACAGAACGCGTACTGACCCCCAAAGCTTTGGATAAATCTTGATAGCTTTGGTAGTGTCTGCTATTTCTGCTTAATTCATAAAAAAAATCCCGTTGTTTTTTGTTGATGCCCATAATAATGATACCTTTCAGAAACTAAAAACGTTAGGAATATTGTCGTACTATATTATAGTATAACGATTAATTTTGGAGAAGTCCAAAGCATTTCCTGGAAATTGAACAAAACTGGACGCTTTTTTTAGAAAAAATTGTGCTATAATCACAATCATCATAAAGAGCAAGGGCTGATTGGTTGGATTCGGCGAGAAGGAGGGACGGCGTGATACAAAAGGATTTGATTTTTACAAGTGTGAATTCTGCAACAAAAGAAGAAATTATTTCTTTGCTTGCAGATAAGCTGCTGAATGCGGGAAAGGTAAAAGATACATACAAGGATGCGGTTCTTATGAGGGAAAAAAGCTATCCAACAGGGCTTTCGCTTGGAAAATACTGCATCGCTATGCCTCATACTTTTGCAGAGCATGTAATTGAGCCTGTGATTGCAGTAGCAAAGCTGGAAAAACCGGTTACTTTTTTAGAAATGGCTACAACGGATTCCGAGCTTTCTGTATCTCTGGTATTGATGATGGCCATTTCGAATCCGCAGGAGCAATTGGATCTGCTTAGAAAGATTCTGCAATTATTTTCAGACGATGAGGTAATTGATGCTTTGATGCAAAGTAAAACCGCAGAGCAAATGTACAAAACATTGTGCCGCATCGATGAGGGATAAATAAAACCTGATCGTAAAAATCGGCACAGTGCAGGATAACAATAAAAAGTCCGGCCAAGAAATGCTAAGTGCTGTTGAAAAATAATTTCTGCCGGACGGTAAAGCCGCAAAGGTGCATGAGAGAAGCGACTATAATACTAGGAGGGAAAGGAATGCTGTTCAAAAAGAAAAACAAAAAAACGGGAAATGATGTTTCATTGAGAGGAGAGGGGAAGACGGTCAGAGTCTTATCCGTGTGCGGCTCGGGTACGGTCAGCTCCACCATGATTGCAGTAAAGATGCAGGAGCGATTTGAAGAACTGGGCTATAGGTTTCAGGCTACGGAGGTAAACCCCGGAGGGGTTAAGACAGCACTTATGTCAGGAGACTATGACTTTATTGCTTATACGAGTCCGGTGGAGGAGGAAGTTGATATACCTAAAATCAATGCAGTCAATTTTATGACCGGATTTGCGGAAGAGGAATTTATGGAAGAGGCCTTGCGTGTTTTGGATGAGCTCGGAAAATAGTTTATATGGAACTGCTTTGATAATGTCAGAACCAGGAATACAGGAGGAAAAAATATGTTAGAAACTTTATCGAATATATTTGATACATTTGGTGCGTCCGTATCAGTACCGGTAATTATTTTTATAATTGCGGCAGCTATGCGTGCAAAACCTAATAAGGCATTTCGTTCAGCTTTGTTAGCAGGTGTTGCTTTGACGGGCTTTAGCCTTATGATTAATGCATATATGCCGACAATCAGCGGTATTGTTGATAAAATGGTCAATAATACGGGGATTCATCTGCCGGTGCTTGATGTGGGATGGCAGGCATGTGCATTGGTAGCCTATTCTACTAAAATCGGTATGGCTTTCTTAGTGGTTGCAATTATACTGCAGCTCATACTGTTTGTTACGAAATGGACGGACATTTTTATGCCTTCAGATTTGTGGAACACGTATTCTTTTATGCTTTGGGGTTCAACATTGTATTTGGCAACCAAAAATGCATGGCTTTCTATGGGGCTGATGATCCTTATGAACTTATATGTATTGTTGTTTGCAGAGATTTTAGCACCATGTTTTTCAACCTATTACAATTATCCCGGATGTGCGCTGACAGCTCCCCATCATGCGGAGGGTGTTCCGTTTTACGTAACGGTTAATTTTATCATGAACAAATTAGGGCTGCATAAAGTGAATATTAATCTTGCAAATGTGCAGAAGAAGCTTGGGCTTTTTGGAGAACCTATGGTATTAGGCCTGATTGTCGGACTGGTCCTAGGATTTGCGGGAAATATTCAAGAACTAGGAACTTTAGCTGCATGGGGAGAGATTGCAACGGCAGCAATTAGTACGGCGGCTGTTATGGCTATTTTTCCTAAAATTGCATCTTTGTTCGCGGCGGCATTCACGTTGTTGACAGAATCAACGAAGGGGGCCGCTAAGAAACACGGAAAAGGAAGAGAATGGTATCTGGCAGTAAATGATGCAACTGGTTACGGTGAACCGGCAACCATTATGGTGGGAACCCTGATGATTCCTATTATGCTTATTCTTGCATTTTTCTTACCTGGAAACCGTGCGCTTATTATGGTAGATTTAATTGCTATGCCATATTGTATGATACCAATGATTAGCATTTCAAAAGGAAATATGCTGAAAACGCTGATAGGAACCATTCTTTACTTTTCTCTCTCGCTGTATGTATGGGGGTGGATGGCAGAGCTTTATACCGGAGTTGCAGTAGAGGTTGGATTTGAGCTGACCGGTGCTACGATGCTGATCACGTGTACCTGCTTTATGCCGTTTCTGGCACTTTTGTTTGCAGCATTTTTATCTCAGCATCCTTTGTGGATAGGCTTGACGGTTATTGCTTACATTGTTCTTTATATATTCTTCAAAAAGAATAAAGAAGCCGTTATCCATTATATGCTTACCTGTAATGATGCGGTGGAGGACAGTGAGGTGAATGTCGGATGAAAGAGAATGTGAAGGATAAAATCCGCCACATCGTTGTAGTCGGGGATGCTTATGTATCTCCGGCTGTTTTAACAGAGGCGGCGCATACATTGCCATTTGAAAATACAGAGGTTTCCAGTCTGATGTGGGGCACCGGAAATAAAGAAGAATTCTCAGAAATGCAGACAAGGCTTGAACAATTCGGGCCGGAGGGAGCGGCATATCCGAAAGAGCTTGACACGCTCATTGAAGAGGTCGATATCCTGCTGATACATTTTTGTCCTATACCAGAATCTTTGATAAAAAGAGCAAAAAAGCTTAAGCTTGTGGGACTCTGCCGGGGAGGAGCAGAAAATGTGGATGGCCGTGCTCTTGCAAAGAAGGGGATTCCGCTGGTTCATATTATTCGAAATGCAGAAGCCGTAGCAGAATTTACACTGGGAATGATGCTTGCGGAAACCAGAAATATTGCACGCAGCCATCATAAAATATGTCTGGGAGAATGGACAACAGACTTTTGCAATACGGAATTTACATCTACTTTAAATAATATGACAGTCGGAGTTATAGGGTTGGGCAATATAGGTGCCTTACTGGCAGAAAAGCTCCATGCTCTTCAAGTAAGAGTACTTGGCTATGATGCATTTCTTGCTCCGGAGGTAAGGAAGGCTATGCCGGTAGAGCTGGTGGAATCTCCGGAAGAGATATTCCGACGTGCGGATATTATTTCCATTCATTTGAGACTAACGGCTGAGACAAAAGGGATTATTAATCGGGAATTGCTTTCTCAAATGAAAGAAACTTCTTATCTAATCAATGCATCTCGTGCCGGTTTGATTGATGAAGAGGCATTGCTGGATGTATTACGGTCACACAAAATTGCAGGGGCTGCTTTGGATGTATTTGAAGAAGAACCGCTTGAAAAAGGGCATCCGTTGACAAAAATGGATAATGTGACATTGACACCGCATATTGCGGGAGACACAGTAGACTCCATAGCGCGTTCTCCGTTTTTGCTGGTAAAAGCAATTTATGATTATTTAGTAAACGGAAATGAAAAATATATCTGCAATAAGCCAAAGAAACAGGAGAAATAACAGAAACAGGAGGCGGGCATTATGTTGATGGAACAAGAAAGAGGGCAAATAGTAGAACACCTGAAAATGCTGATTACACATGGATTGACAAAAGGAACAGGTGGAAATATCAGTATATATAATTCGGAACAAGGGCTTATGGCAATCAGTCCAAGCGGCATGGATTATTTTAAATTGACGGCGACGGATATTGTTGTTATGGATCCTGATGGAAACATTGTGGACGGGAAAAGAAAGCCGTCCAGTGAATATGAGATGCATAGCATCTTTTATAGAGAAAGAAAAGACATTTTATCTGTGGTACATGCACATAGTCCTTTTGCAAGCGTTCTTGCATGCTTGAACTGGGGAATTGAACCCTGTACATATTTGATTGGCTCTGCCGGAAAAAATGTGCGCTGTACAAAATATGAAACATTTGGAACTGAGGAACTGGCCAAAAGCGCTCTGGAAGGAATGAAGGACCGCTATGCTGTTTTACTGGGGAATCATGGATTGCTGGCAGGAGGGTGTGATTTGCCGGCCGCATTTGATACGGCGGAGGAGATTGAATTTTGCGCTGAAATTTATTACAGATGTAAGGTGGCGGGAGAACCGGTGCTGCTTAATAAAGATCAAATGGATGTAATTATTGAGAAGTTTGCAACCTATGGAGTCCAGCCGGAGGGAAAACAGTGAAGAAAGTGATGTTTTATAATCCAAAAGATATTCGAATTGAAGAATGTCCGATACCAACTCCGAAATATGGAGAAATTGTGGTTCGCAATAAAGTAGCTCTTACCTGTGGGACGGATGTAAAAACTTATATAAGAGGCTATCCGGGAGATATTCCTCCGTATGGGTTTGGCCATGAGGCATCCGGTGTTGTATATGCTGTCGGAGAAGGTGTAAAAAAGATAAAGGTTGGAGACAGAATAGTGTGTCATAATTCTGCACCGTGTCAGAAGTGTTTTTACTGCAAAAAAGGGATACATTCTATGTGCGGGGATATTCTCTGGAATATGGGGGCTTTTTCGCAATATCAGGTGATTCCTAAACGGATAGTGGAACAGAATACGTTTATTCTTCCGGATGAGATGTCCCATGAGACTGCCGCTTTGATGGAGCCTTTAGCCTGTGTAACTTATGGTGTGGAAAGCATAGATGTAAAGCTTGGTGATACGATTGTTGTAAATGGTGCAGGGCCTATCGGACTTATGTATGTAGCATTGCTTGTAAAAAAGGGGGCGTATGTAATCGCAACAGATTTATCGGATGTACGTTTAGAAAGAGCAAAGAAGCTGGGCGCAAAGGAGGCTGTCAATGCCGCTGACGGGGATACGGTAGAGTTGGTGAGAGCGCTGACGCCTGAGGGAAGGGGCTGTGATATTGCGATTGAAGCCACCGGGTATCCGGAGGTTTGGGAAAAGAATATCCGCATGGCTCGAAAGGGAGGGCTTGTACTTTTATTTGGAGGGACAAAGGCCGGGACGAAGCTGGAGGCAGATGCTAATTTGATACATTATTCACAGCTAACGATAAGGGGATTATATCATACGGTCCCTCAATATACGATGGCCGCTTTTGAAATGTTAAAAAATAGTGTGATAAAGGCGGAGGATTTTATTTCAAAGAGTTATAGCCTGGAGCAGATAGAAGAAGCTATTTTGGAGCATGCAAAGGGTCGGTGTATCAAAAACAAAATTATTTTAGAGTAATGAATAAATATGGGGAGGCAGTATAATGGAAGCGTTGGTAGGTGCTTTTGGAATCTGTTTTATTTTGCGGGGAGTATTTACATTTTTGGGGCGTGGTATTCCGGAGAATGTGATTAAGAAAATGCAGGATCCGGAGAGAATAAAGGGATGGCATCGGGGAATGGGAGCCGTACATATACTATGGGGTGTTTGTGCTGTTTTAATATGGTGTATGAATCAATTCCCGGATTATTCCTTATATACATTGGTATTTGTTGTTATATGTGCGGTGCTTAGTATTGGGGTATCGTGGGTGACACTGAAAAAATAGGTTCATAATGTGAGCATTATATAGTTGAGCTTATCATGGGAGGCTGGTTTATCGGTAATAAAATATAAATATAGAAAGAAAAATCCGCAGAACCCAAACATCTGCGGATTTATTCCGTTATTCCTGAAAAAGATTTATTCTTTTGTAAGCTCCAGAGTTGTGGTTGTTCCCATGGCAGAAACCTGATAGCTTATTTTTCCGTCACTATAGGAAAAATCCTTGCTGTCATCCGTAGAGGCAAGCAAAGCCATATCTGTTTTTTCTTTATCTCTTTCAGAGGTCCATTCATAGGTGTCTGTGGCTTCTGTAGGAGCTGTGAAGGTTCCGGCCCAGTATATGGACTTTGTTTTGCCGTCATCAACAACCCAATTTATTTCAATGGAATCTTCAGTTATAACTGCTTCTTGATAGGAGCCGTCATTGTTTTGAGATTTCCATGTACCGGTTAAATCGGGAATGGTTTCGGCATTCTTAGAAGTACCACCACATGCGGTAACAGATAACAACATAAATGCTGTCAAAAGTGCAACAGATAATTTCTTTTTCATAGTTATTTCCTCCATTTTTGTATTTTTTATTAAACGCCGAAGCGGTTTAATCCTGCTGAAGCTTACTTTTTTGACAAAAACCTCTCTATTAACTGAAAAGAATACCAATTTCTAATACCTCAAATTGACACATGGACTCTATAAAAAATTTAAGAGTTTTATTAAATCCCTGATTTATTTTTCTCCTGTGATGTATCTTATAGTGTTATTATGGTGTATAACGTATACTTTATCAAGGGAAAATGAAAAATTGTAAAAAATATTTTGTCACGATAAAAAAGCACCGTATTCAAGGTACTTCAAATGGTATATATAAATTTATCCGAAGCAGATACCGCCCCTATAAGCTCTTTCCTGGCTTTCATCTTTGCCAGCTTAACCTAGATGCTTTAAAATTTACTTTGATTGGTGGGGAGGCAATAACAGCGCAACACATCAACAGACGGTATAGCGTTCTCCCGAGAGGTTGGACACTTTTCAAGCTGATTGATGATGTAAAAAAAGATATCTTTAGATTATCAAGTGATTGGGTACTGGAGGTATCTATATTACACTAAGAAAAATATCAAGGCGGAAACCGCTGGTATTTGAGACAGGACCAGCACGATAAGAAAATTGAGATTATGAAAGCCGAACAGTGTTTGCTTACATATGGTATATTAGTCTGCTTAAAAGGATTAACGGATCAAAGATGCAATGGCCCGGTTACAGAAGCAATAAAAAAAATTAAAAATAAGAAAAATTCATATCGATATTTGAGCGGAAAAGAGAAAGAATATCAAAGATTTATTTTTTATAATTATTTTATCAAAAGTGAATCTTTAGTATTAATAACAGAAGGTAAGACTGATTCATTATATA
>ERZ808028.1926-NODE-1926-length-11098-cov-7.319209_pt1 | contig 11098 bp, 12 predicted proteins | sample MGYA00380184_ERZ808028 | MGnify/ENA primary metagenome ERZ808028 (study PRJEB31490, sample SAMN06133397) | mouse gut metagenome | isolation source: J8_1 | host: mice | place: China: Chengdu | collected 2015-05 ...
AGAAATACTGCTACTGCTGCGCCAAGTAACGCATAAACAAGTCCTAAATTACTCCAAATACTCATGATAAAGTTTCCTCCTTAATATCTACATATTTTGTATCTGATTTGAATGGTTCAAATGGTTTTCCGCCGCCTTCATAGAATTTACCGAAGAACTCTACGAACTGCAGACGGTTCGTGTGTACATACGCACCAAGCAGGTTGATTGCCAGGTTCAGCACGTGTCCCACAATAAATACTGCTATAAACCCGATCACACCTACGATTCCTTTACCAAACATACTTCCCATCTGGTTTACTACGGATGCGATAACTCCCGTAGCAAGCCCAAGCGCCAGCAGACGTGAGTAAGAAAGCACGTCGCTTAGCCATCCTGTAATATTATAAATATCATATGCGCCAAGAGCGATCCGAAGCGCCGGATTCTTACTCTCACGTCCGGACATCAATAGAAGTCCTACTGCACCGCCGATTGCCAATACTTTGGCCAGCATATTCAAAAACGGCGGGAATACGATCTTCGCCTGTGCAATGGATGCAAAGATATCTGATGGAATCAGCAGTAAGAGCAGTCCAATCAAAAACGCAAACCACAGCACAACGTCGCAGAAGAAATCCAATACCTTGCCGTCCTTAAGCTCCATATATCCCTTAATCCCAAGTCCCACAAACAGGTGGACAACTCCGAATGCCAAAGAATATACAAGAAGACGCATCGGGTCATTCAACGGAATAAACCACAGCGCCGGCACTGTAACCGTCTTGCCAAAGAATACTCCTGACACGATATCTACAACGTTTCCAAAGTATCCGCCGAATAAGATACCCCATACCAGTGTAGATACACCACAGTACATAAACATCTTCATCGACTTTCTAAGCCCCGCCTCCATACGCGGGAACTTTTTCAACACCACAAAACATGCAATCGCTATGATTGCACCGTATGCGGCATCTGATAACATCATACCAAAGAAGAACACATAGAAGAACGACATAATCGTCGTTGGGTCAAATTCTCCCTTATGAGGCAATCCATATGAGCCAAGCACGCCTTCCACGCTTGATGAAAATCCATTGTTCTCAAGGATTACCGGCGGCTCCTCATCCTCCTTCAGTTCTTCCACATCGATCACACAGTCAAAAGACTCTCCTATTGCTTTCTGTACTGCCGGCACAGCCTTCACTGCCGCATATCCGCTAATCACGAATGTCCTCTGTGACTGAGGAAGCGTTCCAAGGACTTCGTACTTGTCTGCCCTCATGCGGAAATAATCTCCGATGATCTTTAAGTCTTCCCTTGCGGTCGAATAGCCCTTGATTTCTTCTTCTAGCTTTGTAATCTCATTATTCAGTTCGTTAATCTTTGCCTCCAGATTCCCTTTCTTTACAGAAGGAACCTTACCTGTCACTTGCGAAGGTCTGGCAAAACCTCCGGACCTTAAGGCATCTTCTACCTTTGTCTCTTCTTCCCTAAGACAAAAAACGGTCAGATAGGCCGCGTCCTTATCGCTGTTGATGATCTTTACATCAATAGCTTCTACCTGAGGCTCCCGCTCTGCAACCAATCCATACACAGACTCAAGCGTTGTCTCTCCAGGCATTGTCCCTAACAGCATGGATACTTTGTCCGTGCCCTTAAAATTCATCGGCACATCCAATGCAAGCCATGGACGAAGCGACTCAATCTGATTCTCCAGTTTAAGAATATTTGCCTTGTTTTCAGCTATCTCCTTGTTCAAAGACACCAGCCTGTTTGCCTTTGAGATTAGTTCACCCTTACCGTCAGCGATTTCGTTGAACTTTCTCTTATCAACCAGCTTCTTGCCCTCTAAACTTGCCAGCATAGAGCGTTTCTCCGGCGCATATGCTTCAAGTACTGCTAAAGCCTGTTCGGAAACCTGAGCCTGCTTCTCGAAGCTTTGTCTAGCGCCTAAGGTGTCCATCTTCTCGAAGCCGTCTTCATCTTCAGCAACCTGGTTCATCTCAATCACACCCATGGACTGGATCTTCTCTAAGATAGCCTTACGGTCTTTTTTCAGCGCGCAGATACTAATTCTTTGCATCTGCAATACAGCCATAGCCACATCCCTCCTTTACAGTAATTCTCTTGTGTGTCTGATCGCGAAAACTATACCAGTTCTTCAATGACTGCTGATACCACTTCAGACTCTTTCGCCAGCGCATCCTTCTTCAACGTCGCAATCTCTTTCTCTACGCTGTCCATTGCCTCTTGCTCTGACTTTCTTCCGGCTTCTTTCGCCGCTTCAAGGGCCGCTGCCGCTTCGGATTTTGCTTCTGCCTCGGCGCGTCCCACCATCTCGGCAGCTTCGGCTTTAGCATTATCAAGGATCTCGGTACATGCCGCATCTGCTTTTTTTATAATTCCTTCTGCCTCATTCTCCGTCTCCTTGATGGTCCTAATGGTTTCTTCTACCATCTGTTCACCACCTCTCCCTAAATCCTTACTAGTCATACTATCACTAGTTAAAATATTACTATCATAAAAAATTATAATATAATATTTCCCAAAAGTCCACAATATTATGGCTTTTTCTGGCCATTTTTCCATATATAACCCATAGAAGAAAAAATTTTTATCTATTTTCTAACAACTGTACCTTTTTGGATATCAAGCCCATGACATCTCATGAAGTTGTCCGGCAAGCCCCATCCCAGCAAACCCATTCTGCCTAAGCGCCTCGTACAATATGACTGCTACGGAATTACCAAGATTTAGTGAGCGAATGTCCCCTAACATGGGTATGCGCACACACTCCTCTTTATGATTCACCAAAATCTTTTCTGGTATTCCTGCGCTTTCCTTTCCAAACATAATATAACAGTCCGGCTCATACCGGACCTCTGTATAGACCTTAGGAGCTTTTGTGGTAGCCATGTAAATCTTTGCCCCAGAGTTTTGCTCAAGAAAGTCTTCATAATTAATATATGTAGTTACATCCAGTTTATCCCAGTAATCCATTCCGGCACGCTTCAGGTTCTTCTCATTAAGCTTAAACCCCAGGGGCTCAATTAAGTGCAGCCGTGCCCCCACAGCCACACAAGTTCGCCCGATATTTCCAGTATTTGCCGGAATCTCCGGCTCATGCAATACGATATTCAGCATATCTACCTCTCAATCCTCAGACGTCAAAAAGCGCTATCTCTGTGCCCTCAGCCGTTCAACAAACCTGCCCAGCCGGTTAATTGCTTCCCGCAGGTCATCCAGGGAATAGGCATAGGACACCCTAAGGAACCCTTCCCCGCACGCCCCAAACGCAGTTCCCGGCACAGCGGCTACCTTCTCCTCATCCAGAAGCCTTGTGGCAAATTCTTCCGACGTCATACCAAATTCTTTAATACATGGGAATACATAAAACGCCCCAAACGGCTCGAAGCAGTCCAGCTTCATCTTCTTAAATTCATGAAGCAGAAACCGCCTTCTCTGATTGTATGCGCTGCGCATCTCCTGAACCTCGTCCTCACAATTCCTAAGCCCCTCGATTGCCGCATACTGGCTGTTGGTCGGAGCGCACATGATTGCAAACTGATGGATTTTAAGCATCTGTTCCGCAATCTTCTTCTGCCCGCAAATATATCCCAGCCTCCATCCTGTCATGGCAAATGCCTTGGAGAACCCATTGATTACCAGAGTGCGGTCTCTCATCTCCGGCAGAGATGCGATAGACACATGATTATACTTATAAGTAAGCTCTGAATAAATCTCATCCGACAGTACATACAGGTCGTGCTTCTTCACCACCTCTGCAATCGGCTCTAAATCCTCCTTCGTCATAATTGCGCCAGTCGGATTGTTGGGAAACGGCAGTACAAGGAGTTTGGTTTTCGGCGTAATTGCCGCCTCCAACTCCTCTGCCGTCAGCTTGAACTCATTTTCCTGCTTAAGCGGAATCACCACCGGTACTCCATTTGCCAACACAGCACATGGGAGATAGGAAACATAACAGGGCTGCGGAATCAGCACCTCGTCCCCTGGGTCCAGCATGGCCCTAAACGCAATGTCGATTCCTTCGCTTCCCCCTACCGTCACAATAATCTCGCTTGCCGGATCATAGCTGACTTGAATCTTCCGCTGTAAATATTTGCTGATTTCTTCCTTTAACTCCTTAAGTCCCGCATTGGACGTATAGAAAGTCCTTCCCCGTTCAAGGGAATAGATCCCTTCCTCACGTATCCTCCAGGGCGTATCGAAATCCGGTTCACCGACGCCAAGGGAGATCGCGTCCGGCATCTCACTCACCATGTCGAAGAATTTGCGGATTCCTGACGGTTCTATTTCTACAATTTTTTTAGATAATGGCTCTCTCATTATGGCGTCACTGGCATCCTTTCTGATTTATTCTTGTGGAACATCAGCGTTCCATGGTCTTTGTATTTCTTCAATATAAAATGTGTGGTGGTGCTGATTACGTCCTCGATGGGAGACAGCTTACCTGACACGAACCGCGAAACCTCCATCAGCGTCTTGCCCTCCACCGTCACGATTAGGTCATAGCCTCCAGATGTAAGATATACTGCCGTTACCTCTGGATAGTTACAGATTCTCTCTGCTGTCTTATCAAAGCCTTTGTCTCTCTGGGGCTTTACGCTGACCTCAATCAGTGCATTCACCCGTTCTTCCCCTGCCTTATCCCAATCAATCAGTGTATGATACCCGCAGATAATCTTTTCCTTCTCCATCTGCGCTATCTCATTAGCAATCGCCGCCTCGTTGGAATCCAGAAGAACCGCTAATTCCCCAAGGTTGGCTCTGCTGTTTTTCTCCAGATATTTTAATATCTGCTTTCTCATGTCTTCCATTTTTGCTTACCTCCATTTTCTACAAAAATATTTTATATATCTCATCTGGCGCGGGGCGGTCAAGATACCGCACATCTTCGCCATTATGGATGATTTTGTCATTTCCCGCAGTCAAACGCCCAATGACCGACGCCTGAAGCTGGTTCTCGCACAGCGCGTCCGCCAATGCTTTCCCATCGGCAGCCGCCATTAAAAAACAGCCTGCCGACGTTAGCTGATAAGGGTTCAGCCTGTACTGCTCGCAGACTTCTATGGTCTCCTGCAGGACGGACATCCGTTTCATGTCCAAATCAAGCCCGCAGCCAGTCTCCTTTGCCAAATCCCACAGCGCACCAAGAATTCCTCCTTCGGTAATCTGGCGAATGGATACGACGCCCATGCTTCTCGCAATCTCCAATTCCCTTCCGGCAAATAATTCCTTCCTCCAGGATTGTATCTGTCTGATAAACACCGGTGCAAACCGTTGTCTAAGCTCATTCCCCTTCTCGTCGGCAATGCGCAGCATACCTTCCATACCAATCCATTTTACAAGGACAAGCTCATCCCCCGGACCGCCTCTTAGCGCTTCCTCTTGCATTACTGTGTTTCCGGTGTCAAGCCCCATAGCGGTTATCTGCACAACCGGCAGCCCGAATAACGGATTACGGCGGATTACGACCTCCTGCTTCTCAATCCCTCTCTCTTGGCAAACCTTACAAAACGCCTTCTCCAAGGCGTATGCCCCTGAAGAATCTGTACCAGTCGGAAACAAAATCTGTGCCTCTGCCGCAATGCACTCTGCTTCTTTTGCTGCCAGTGCATTGACAGCAGTAGCCAATGCATACGTACAGATATGCTTTGACCAACCGCAGGCAAAACTGTTGTTACTCAAGGCTCGACCCGCTTCTGTCTTTATCTCCATACTATTCTCCTGTCAGCTCATCTAGCCTTATCCCATCAGGTAAGGGATAATTGTGGTAGCAACCATGGCTACAATGACCACCATAATTACAATGGCTATAATTCTTTTTGTTTTTTTATCATTAAAATTCATATGCTTACCTTCTTTTCTAATTTTTCGGTATTTCAAACCTTGCCGGACGCAGTCCAAAAGCCCGTCAGGGCATGCCTTTGGGTATATATTCTATACTCTTCGGGGCACTTTTGCAAGTTATTTTATTCCACCCAAAGCGTTGCTGCTGTACATGCATGGGCGAACAGTAATTATTATAATAATGCGTTAAATTTGGCACAAAGACCCGAATGATTTTTAGTTCATACAGAAAGCGTCCCCTACCCGTCTCCTGCCTGGTAACTACATTCAAAGCTCTACCTCGCAAGTCCTGGCATCCTGGCTCAAAGCATCCCGTTCTTTATAATCAAACAACACACATTTCCCTAATTGCACAAAATACTCCAAATGTGTCATTTTACGCATTTGATTCCTGTCGTACGCCCCATAAGCGGGCAGATAATTCCGTTCCCTTTCCTCCCTATCATAAAATGTTCTCACCTCCTCCTTAGCAATACGATACTCTCCCGCAAACTTTGGCCGAGTCTTTGCATTTTCACGTAAATAATAGTCATAGGTTAAAAGCTCCCGAAAATATTCCCTCTCCTTTGGATAAGCTCCACTTATATATTCCAGCAAAATCTCATACCTCGTACTGCGCTTATGCAAAAGCCCGCCATAACCATGCTCGTCATAGAACTCATACAGCTTATCATACATTATGAAAGGAGACGGATACTTCTTCTCCAGCTCCTCCAGAGTATGGGTAAACTGCCTGCTGTTATAATAGACCTCCACCATATCCTCGATTCCCTTCAGTCGTATCACATCCTGGTAAGAAAGCCACCTTGTAAACAGCACCTCATAAGCCGGACGGCTCAGATACGCCAAACCGTAGTTTTCCTTCTGCTCCTCCATATAAGAGCCTTTCAGAACCTTCAGAAAACCTAATTGAAGCTGTTCAGGCTTCAGATTATATACATCGTCAAACGACCTGGCAAAACTGTTGATATCCTCAAAGGGCAGTCCTGCAATCAAATCCAAATGCTGATGGATATTCCCTTTCCTCTTGATTCTGGATACAACGTTCCTGACTCTGTCAAAGTCCATTGTCCTTCGGATTTCCCGAATCGTATCCGGATTCGTGGATTGAACCCCAATTTCCAGTTGGACTAACCCTGGACGCATCCCCTCCAAAAGCTTCAGTTCTTCGTCGTTCAGAAGGTCGGCCGCTACCTCGAAGTGAAAATTTGTAATCCCCCTGTCATGCTCTGCAATATACCGCCAAATTGCTATTGCATGCTCGTGCTTACAGTTGAAGGTCCTGTCCACGAATTTCACCTGCAAAACTTTACTGTCAATAAAAAACTGCAATTCTTTTTTTACAAGCTCAAGGTCGCGGAATCTAAGCCGCTTATCTATGGAGGATAAACAATAGCTACAGGAAAACGGACATCCTCTGCTGCTCTCATAATAGATGATTCTGTTCTGGAACTCCTCGACATGCTGGTATACAAACGGAAGCTCGCTAAGCTCGATAGCCTGACGCCACGGATTATCATATATTTCACCGTCAGCGTCCCGATATGTAATGCCCTCAAGCTCCCGCAAGCCATGGATGTGAAATTGCCCGCCATATATTCGGCATAACTGTAAAAATGTTTCCTCCCCCTCGCCCTTCATCACGCCCTTCACCTGCGGCAGACGTGCAAGAACCTTAGCCGCATCATAAGATACCTCCGGACCGCCCAGCCAAATAGACATAGACGGCAGTAATTTTGCCAGTTCTCTGACAAGAGCTTCTATATACTCCATACTCCAGATATAGCAGGAAAAACAGAGTATGTCAGGACTTCTCTTGTAAATATCCGTAAGAATATGTGAAAACGGCTGGTTAATTGTATATTCTGCCAGATTTATCTCCATATCCTGCTGACTTACATAATCGAGAGCTTTCTCTAAATATGCATCCGCGTAGGCTTTCAGGCTATATATGGCAAGATTGGAATGTATGTATTTGGCGTTTATCGCCGCCAGTAGAATTTTCATCCTGTTCCTCCTCTTTGTCACTCTATCTAATCCGATTATAATAAACAGAATCACAAATCACAAGGTAAAACTATTGACAAAGGCAGCAACTTCACATATAATTAAAACAGATGTTTTAATACATTGGTTTTAAAACAATAGTTTTACGTTAAGGAGAACGTTATATGCCGCCAAAAGCAAAATTTACACGGGACATCATTATACAGGCCGGCCTAAGCATTGTAAGAGAGAATGGAATAGAGGCTCTGACCGCAAGGGCATTAGGCGCAAAATTAGGGAGCTCCGCAAGACCAATTTTCACAGTATTTCAAAGTATGGATGAGGTGCAGGCAGAGGTTAAAGAGTCAGCAAAATCAATTTATGACGAATATGTCAGAAAAGGTTTAGAACAAGAACTGGCCTTTAAAGGCGTAGGCACTCAATATATCGTTTTTGCGATACAAGAGCCGAAATTATTTCAACTGCTTTTTATGTCAGAGCAAGAGCAGCCCCCCAAAGTCGTCAATGTAATGCCTATTATAGACGACAATTACGAAGACATTTTGCTGTCTGTTCAAAACGGATATCATTTGTCCAAGAATGCGGCGGAGCAGCTATACCGCCACTTGTGGATTTACACACATGGCATAGCGGTGCTTTGCGCAACAAATATGTGTATATTTACCCCAGAAGAAATCAACAAGATGATTTCGCAGGTATTTAAGGGCGTATTGAAGGAAATTATACAGGAAAATGGGATCGGAGGTAATTGTGAGTAAGAAAAAATGGATGAACATGGCAGCAATTTATTCAATTATATATACGTTAATAACATTGCTGAACAGCGTTTTATATCTCGGCAACGGCATTTATGAAGACCCAAGCGGTAATTGGCATGAATTAGACAGGGCTATGATTCTTTTGATTGGTATTGCGGCATTTGAGCTGTGTACGAATTTGCCTGTTAAGCCTTTGCTTCTTAGATATGTCATTGCATATGTGCCGTCTCAATTATTGGCATTTACATATGTCTGGTTCACCGGACTACGGGAACCATTAGCCAAAACAGCATATAGGGATATCTGGATTAACTTTACGAGCCTGTTTATCATATTGTGTATCATCAACACCATTGTCAGTATTCGTAAAGTAAAACAAAAACCGGCAGAAATATAAAAATCACTTCCCACCCCGTTGACATTTTCCACAATATACAGTAAAATTAATTATTGTGCAGCCGGGGTGCTAGCGGTACCTTGTACCTGCAATCCGCTATAGCAGGGGTGATATTGCGCAGAGGGCATAGGTTTGTAGAGCTGCCCTTGACAAGTGGCGTTGAGGCTTGGGTCTTACGCGACGGGAATCTGTGAACCGTGTCAGGTCGGGAACGAAGCAGCACTAAGCAGAACCTTCCGGGTGCCGTAAGGGTGCCTGGGCTGAGTTAACTGTCAAGGTAACGTCTGGGAATCTGCGTTCGAAGCGCAATGCACAAAAAATAACAGAATAAAAACAGGCAGATGTGCGTTAGTCATCTGCCTGTTTTTTGGCTGCTCTTAATTCCTTAAAAAATGTTTTCATCATCTGGCTGCAGTCTTCTGCCAACACCCCCGTCTCAAGGTCCACCTGATGGTTAAATTCCTCCATCTGAAGCAGATTCAGTATTGAACCCGCACATCCCGCTTTGGGATTCATACAGCCCACAACCACCCTTGACATTCTGGACTGGACAATGGCGCCTGAGCACATCTGACAAGGCTCCAGCGTCACATACATTGTACAGCCCTCCAGCCGCCAGTCCCCCAGCTTCTTACTTGCTTTACGAATCGCAATTAATTCAGCGTGGGCCAATGTATTCTTATCCGTTGTCCGCCTGTTATACCCCCTGCCTACAATCTTATCCTCAAACACAATTACGCAGCCAATGGGCACCTCTTTGATTGCATACGCTTTTTTTGCCTGTCGAATCGCTTCTTTCATGTATTTCTCGTCTATACTTAAATTCTGCATGTTGCTCTCCATCCATACCGACGTCTTGTCTCATTGAGCATTTTTTCATTGTGTCTTCAGCATCCTCTTAATCGGTCTGCACCAATATCCAAACTGTTCCTGACTGCTTTTCTCTTCGTCCGTCAAATCCATATCTATATCCTTGTGAGGAATAAATTCAGTAAACCCAAAGGTGCTTGCCGCCTTCGCCTCCTGGGGATGATAGATTCCCGGCACTCCAAGCCTGTATCTCTCTCCGTCATCAATAATGGCAAGATGATGGTAATTATAATATCCATGTAACAGGAAACTATTATTCGCCCATTTCCACTCGCATCTTGGCAGTCTTGCCATATCATTCCGCTGAATCTTCGTACACCGGAGATGCTCCTTGGGCATCCGTTCCCTTGTGTCCCCGCATATATTCCCGATGGGTTCTGCCGTCAACTCCTGACTAAATTCCATCTCGCCGCCGGACTTTGGAAACACATCTATATTTTCTGCTGCCCTATTCTCTTTGTCAGATATTTCTACAACAATTCCTTCTCCGACAGCTTCTTCTCTGACAGGCTCATCCTCAGCGGGTTCATCCTCAACGGGTTCATCTCTTATGGACTCCTCGCCTACAGGTATTCCTGCCTGCATCGAATGGCTTGGCAAATCGGACATCTCAGGCTGCACCGGCTCCTCCTGCATGGGAACTTCTTCATCCCCTTCGGGCTCCTGCTGCCGCAGCAATTCCTCACCTACAGAATCCTCTCTAGCTTCAACCTCCATGCTCGGTATCTCTTCCCTCTGCCCCGAAGCCTCACCCGTCACATCTTCCTTTCCCTCGGCATCCGGCTTAAGCACCCGCATACGCCCCACATCAATGACGCCGTCATTCCAGACTGCGGCATACTTACGCCCCGTCTCACTCTCAAGAATAATCCCGTTAATCCTCTGAAAATTCTCTGGCGCAATCACATCCTCCTTGGTATAAAAAAGCCTGTAATTAATGGCTGGGTTTACATTGTCCACAGTTCCCTGCCAAATTCCGACGCATCCATCGCCTTCGTCAAAGAACAAATACAGCTCAAGCTTACGCTCTCCCTTCATATGCAGCCCTTTGCCATGAATATTCAGCGTGCAGTCCTCATCCTTCTGTTCTACTTTAACAAATCCCACATTACGCAGTCTTTTTCCCTGTTCATATTCATACAGATAACGAATAAAACGCTTCAATCCTCCACTTCCAATCCTGGTCTTTTTATCACAATCTATTCCCCAG
>ERZ808028.1932-NODE-1932-length-11065-cov-5.236986_pt1 | contig 11065 bp, 14 predicted proteins | sample MGYA00380184_ERZ808028 | MGnify/ENA primary metagenome ERZ808028 (study PRJEB31490, sample SAMN06133397) | mouse gut metagenome | isolation source: J8_1 | host: mice | place: China: Chengdu | collected 2015-05 ...
AATTACTTATCTGTATTGAAATGTCTTTTTCAAAATCTTCACTTTCACGCATTAATCCAATTAGTGTTTCTGAAACAAAAAGCAATGATTTTTTAATATCACTTTTACATTCTATATAACCAGTTTTATCTTCTATATATTCATTCCATAAAAAATCACGTAAATTATATCTATCATATTTAAATTGTCTGAATATTTCATCAGTAAATTCCATTTCAGAAAACAATCCCTTTATTTCAGCTACTACATAAGCCATATTATCTTCTGAAATAGCCAGAGACTTCATCTTATCTTCTGACAGAATATTATCAATTTTGGATTTTCCTTTATTGATAAAATCATTAATCTTATTGATTCCTTTTTCTGAAATGCCATCTATTGAAATTCCAAACAATTCATTGGATAACTCATTTTCTACTTCGCTTTTTACCGCTGATTTTATTATTGTTGATACGATGCTAACTGCAATACTCATATGCTATCCCCCTCGTACAAAATATACTCTAATTATAGTATCTATAGCTTCATACATCAAGCAATTTTATGATTCGTCTCAAGTATCAACAATAAATGTACAAGAGTCACAAGGGGGGGTATGTTTCCATCCAAAAATAATTAAGTACCTACAATATACTCTATCCCCTCCAAAACTCGCAAAAAAATAGAGGCATACCAGATTTTTACATCCAATATGCCCCATTACCGCTAAATCACTACTGACGTTTCTTCATATAATTCTGCTGTTTCTCATACCATTCCATCTTTTCTTCATGCGCTTTCCTTCGTTCGTTGTTAATTTTTAACATTGCATTTGTTCTGGCTACCATTTCAGATGCCTCATCTTTAACGTCAATCATTCTATGGATACTATTAAGGATTTTCTGTTCCTGTTCCGCTTCTTTACGTTTCTCCTCTGCCGCTTTCCGTTCCGCTTCTTTCTTTTCCAGATACGAATTTACAAAAGCATTATTCCTATCAATGCGCTCCTGCTGTTCCCTCCTCTCATTCTCAATGCGTTCCTGCATCCTGATATTTGCCTGTTCGTAATCATCTGCCCTCTGCTGTCTCATCCTTCTACACACATCATCTATTCCGATAATATCTTTATAGATCTTATAGTCAGGTTTTGCATAATCCAGAAGATGTCCATATCTGTTTCTGGCCTCTTCTTCCCGCTCCTGCTTTATACTGTACTCAGCATGGGCATTATCTACGTACTTATCTAATAAATGTTCATACTTTCTTTGTAATTCCTGCGTTCCCTTTAAATTGTTTGTCATAGTAAAAATCCTCCTTAATTTTAATCATCAATTTCAATCTTCCAGTTTATCATTGCTTCATATACACAATCAGGAATCTTTCCCTTGTATCTGTCGGCAACTACTATAATAAGAGCTTCTTTATGTCTCTTATAATCTCTAAATGATTCTTCCACTGTATTGTAATGTCCTAATTTTATAGTTCTGCCATCAACATTCAATGCAGCACGGTATTTCCCTTTTGCCTTTTCATAATTTACGCCAATCGGATATTTGCCACGTTTACGTTTACAATTCAGCAAAAGGGTATTGATTGTATGTGGAACAAATACACATGTCTCAGGACTGTATACCTTATTACCCTTACACAAGATATCCTTGTCTAAATCCATCTGCTCATTACCAATCATATAATAATTTTCTTCTACCCATTTATAGAATCTTTCCTTATCCTCTAACCAATAATCACAAATGGAACAACCTTTATATTTTGGAAATCTATTATGCAATTTTTCATTGTAACAACGTGTATACATGTCATTCCATAATCTCTTCGCTTTCATGAGATTACAGTTTAAGAATGGGATATACTTCTGTTCTCTGCCTAAATCGGCCACACTTGTTTTCCCATTCTTCAAATCACGTTATTCACTATCAGATACATAAATTAGATTATTATATTTGCTGTTTGAATTATCACCATCAATATGATATATTCTGTTTTTGCCCTTTACTGGCTCTAAGAACGCCTGTGCAACTAAATAATCCGCATTTACATCTTTTTCATATTCAACGCCTGTTTTATCTTCATAATGTACTTTCCAGTGAACTTTATTGTTACTTTTTGATAATGTATCTTTATGAGTGTAGAATTTACCTTTTATGTCATTAACTAATCTCCCTTCTGACGAAATATAATAGTGCTTTGTTCCTTCTGTCAGCACAAAAGTTTCGAGTTTATTTAATGGCACAATACCCGTACGCTTTAAATCTAATGTTTTGATTTCTTTCATTTTTAACTATTGCATATTTCCTTTCGATGTGATAATAGATACGTTCGTTTTTATGCGAACGCAAAAATGAGAATCCAGAAATGGACTCTCTGACATGTTTGTATATTTAGTTGTAATATTTATAGGCGATTAGTTTAAACCAACTGCTGCCTGTTCAGAAGCAAACGTTTTAAAGTGTTCGCTTATCTCTATTTGACGGCTAAAAACCTAAAAAATTTTCATACCCAACTTGTTAGGATTACAGGACAAGAAATATTAAGTTTTTATTGGAATCAAAATCTATCTATATCTTTTTCTATATGGCGGTGTTTCTATTACAATAATATTCTCTGCCTGTTCTTTTCCTGTCTTCTTATTAATGCCGACACTGAACTCTACCAGATATCCGTATTCTGGACATCCGCTTCTACACTGTGACTTATGGACGAAGTATGACGCTCCGTCCTTTTTAGACTTGATAAATCCGTAACCCTTCGTTGTATCAAATCTAGTAATAACTCCCCATTCTCTGTCTTGACTTAGATATTCATCCATCAAACTACTCATGGCTTCCCTCTCCCTTGATATGCTTATCTACATTTTGAGAAATATTGAATTTGATAATCCTTCTCTCTGGAAATGTCAGTTCTGTTTTGCATATTGAGTTATATGTAGTCCTAGCTTTCCTAACTTTTGACATGAACTTGCCGAAACCTCTTAAAATGATATCGTCACCGTCAATCATACATTGGGACATCTCTTCAAGGAATGTATTGATAACAATCTCGATATCCTCTTTTTTCACCTTTTCCTTGCGTCCTTCCCTGCCTACATTTACTTTTCTCCATACCCTGTCAACTAATTCCGGCTTAAAAATAACCATACTATTTGTCCTCCTTCGCTTCTAAAATCTCTTTTATCTGTTGTGCTGTCAGATTGAACTTCTTGCCATATATGGGCTTTTTATCTTTCTCATTCTTAAAGATTGCATAGCCACTTACTCTAAGCGGGTGTTTCCTTGTACTGCATTTCTTTACGTAATAGCCTTTTCTGCTCGCCAACTGCTTAATATATGGCGGCATGGAACTAAAATCTGCAACCTCATGTCTCTTTGCTTTAATCTCAGCTTTTGACATGGTACGGACAATTTGTTTGATCCATGTAAATGTATCTTGGAATATCTGACCTGAACTACTGCCGAAATCTTCTTTCCACCATATACTCCACTGAGTTAGCATCTGATTTTCAGAAAAATTAATGTTTCGTCTTGCCTTGAACCAATAAGCCATGATCCATTTCTTTTCCTCATAAAAGTTAATCCTGTTTGTGTTAGTTGCTTTCTCTGTCATTTTTCATGACCTCCTTAAATTTTTTGTTGTTTGATTGAATCTTTGAAATCCATGTTTTATGTGTGCCTCTGGATATATGGGATATCCTGATACCTGGTATAGCCTTATAGCGTTTTATACGGCTTATATAAGCATTTTGAGGTATCTCCCCTACTTCTCCATACGAAGAAATTCAGGCACTAAAATAAGCCCCACAATCAATCCTATAGAATCAACTGTGCGACTTATTTTAAAGTCCAAACTTCTTTAGTTGTCATACATGCAAGAATCTCCTTTCTCTATGCACTGATTTTTTGGTCACTTTTTGGTCACTTTTCTTCTTACACCTGCCTCAAAGCCTTGATTTATGCGGATTCTAAAATTATGAATCGGGTTCAAGTCCCATCTTCCGCAGGAAAAAAGAAGCCTTGATTTTCAAGGCTTCTTTTGTTTTTCTAGGAAGCTTCTTACGCTGTAAGCAGACAGGTTCTTTTGTATATTAACATCAACTAAATCACAAATACCTAAAATAATCAAAAGAATAGTTTTTAAAATGCTCATACTCCTTTTAAGGGGAGATTATGGGCATTTTTCTTTTAACATGATCTGCTAAAATAGACTTTTATTGTAATAATTTAAATGTGCAGCAGAGATTCTTAAGTTTATGATGTTGCGCAGAGCAGGTGGATTTTTGTTTCGCACGTCTCCGTTTTTCGGAACACGAAAAACTCCACCGTACTCAACCGGCTAAAGCCGATATTAAAAAAGGTGCAAAGCCTTTAATAATTCAATAAAGACTTTACACCTTGGTTGGTAATTACTTGTAAAATTTAAAGTTCAAGTTCTGAATAATCAATACCAAAATTTTGTAATACAATCTTTGCAACTTTGATCTGATATTCAAGCTCTTTATTTTCGCCCGTTTCATGTGCCTTAATTCTCATAAGATTTACATATGTCATTATAGCAGCCTGTCTTTGTTCTTCAAGCGTCATATCTTCACCTACTTTCTATAAGTGCCGTTTACTTTGGTACTTTTATTATATCAATCGGTGTTTTAGGTGTAAAGCCTTTATTCGATTATCAAAGAACTTTTGGATGATATTGCTATCCCGATCCCCTGTTATGGGAGTTTCGTCTTAATTCTCAAAGACTCGTCAGAGGATTTATTATGTTACTGATTTTTGAAAACGCATTATATCTTTTACTAGGCTTGATTTACTTGCTTGTGCTACTAATGTAAATGCTACCTGCTCAGGTGTACGATTACCAAATGAGATATTGCAGGAATCACTATTGTAATATATAATTGCTAAATTTAACGTTATAGGCTGTAAGTGTTTAATAGTCATGCTATTTAATTGCTTTTTAGTAAATTTTTTCATATTGTTTGCCGCCTTTTGTTTGGATTGTTGTCCTGTCTGCCTGGTATATCATATTTGATAGTTGAATGTGTTGTGCAACTGATAAATAGTCGATCATAATGTTGTTATTCCCATCAGAAACTTCATAGCAATCGTTATAAGGCTCTGACATATTAGATACATAGTAACTTTTTTTGTGTAGCTTCTCTTGTGCTTCTTTGATCTCCTTTTCAAATAACATTTTATTTACCGTCCTTTCGTTGTTTGGCTTTTTGTGTGGTGTTTTGTTTGAGCTTGTAAGTGTATTATTGTTTATCTTGTACAAGATATTATAATTATCTCAACACAAAACAACAAAGTACCTCGACAATTCAATAAGGCTTTACACCTCTCACTTAATCCGCTATAATAAGTATAACACTTAACGTTTGTTTCAATATGGTAAAGGCGGTGAAAGGATGGTACAAGATAAGTCGCTTGACGAACTAAAACAAATTACGATTGACTATTATGTAAATTTACAGCGTATTAAAAAAGCTGATAAAGGTAATAATCCAGAATTAGAGTATCAGTTAAAAGTATACAAAAACAAACTTGCTTCTTTAGGTATACCATCTGAAGAATATGAAGTGTAACAACTAAATCACAACCACTTAATCAAAGGGTGTAAAGTCTATTGAATTATCAAGGGCTTTACACTCTTTTTATTTTATGGAGGTTGAGTTATGAATACCTATTTTAAGAATGTACAGAATTTGGACGAATTCAGGAAACAATACAAAGTCATCAAATCCCGAAAGGAAGACTGGGCGGTATAATTCCAAACTTACTTTTCCTTCTGGCTTAATCTTTCCGTCATTGATAAATACCACTTTTCCATCGCTGTCATGGTAATACAGATTATCGAACTGCCCCGAAGATACTTTCTTTCTTCATCCTATTTCTTCTGCAAAAATAAATATTGATGTTCAAATGTAGCGCCCTTATCAGCAATTCCATGCTTTTCTATAGCCGCAACATTTTCTCCCCCTCCATACACTACATCAAAATATTTTACCGATCGTTTAGTCAATTCCTCAGCCATATTGCATACTTTCGAGTTCCCTAAATGTAAAATCATTTTTCCATCAGATTTCAATACATTTGAGCACATTTCAAAAAAATCAAAGTAGATATTCATATTCTTTTTTTGCTTTGCCTCTAAAAACTCCATATCTGCTTGTTTAAAATCTTCATTTTCCCAGCCAACGAACCACAATCTCATCCAGTTTTGTATATAAAATCTAAGAGAACCAGTAAATGGCGGCGACGTAATAATCCAATCAACCGCACCGACATCATTTATTGTTACTCGTGAAAAATCATTATGAATACTTTTCCCTGTATATGCCTTTGACAAATCAGCTTTTTTATAAGCAATATTTAGCTTGTCATGAATGTGTTCGATTACATTTTTGTATACAAATTCACCTGTGGGCGCGTAAGGCGTCAGTGGATGGGAATTTCTCGACAATGCATATGGCCTGTTTCCGTGAAGTATATGAAGCATAGCCGCCAAAACCATACACTCCGGCCCAGTAATCTCCTTTCTTTTCATAAAGAATTCTCTTGCCGCTAATATCTCACAATAAGTATTTTTTTCAAAATACGCAGGAATTTTTCCGTTAAATCCAAAATCACTGTAGGGCAGCGGTTCTATATCAAATTTACTTTTATTACATTCAATATAATCTTCTAATCTCTTTAAAATAATATAGGCATCCTCTTTAACCGGATGCTGAACTTTTGCTTTTGTTACTGCGTATGCCATTCTGCTCAAATCATTTCCAATTCCAACTCGACCTTGGATGCAGGCCTCAAAGGGAATTGTTCCTACGCCGCATAATGGGTCAAAAATCACGTCTTTCGGTTCTGTAAAATCTCTAACCAACATATGTGCAATCGCTGGTTTCAATTTACCATGGTATGAGCATAAGGAATGCCATGGATGGCCCCAATTACGTCCTGCGTACTCCCCCTGTCTATAAGGCAACTCCTCTATAAATTTTCGTGCTTGTTCTTCAAATTCCATTCTATGCACCTTACTTTCTCAGTTCAACCCTCAATACTCTCTGCGGCCATTCCCATCCTGTCATAGCCGACCTTAAAAACGCCATCAGATTTACTCCGATAGCGCTGCAAATAAATATTCTTCCCTGCCATAGTCCTTACGGATATTTCTTCAAAACCTTCCCTCGTATATAACGAAACGTCTCCTCCTCCCCATCTCTGGCCAACATTTTAAGTAAGGAATGTAAAAGCTGGGCTGTCTCTGGATGAACCATCCGCCCAAGCCTTGCCGCGCCCTTCTCATAATATTCCAACGGATAGGAATCCGTATACTTACTCCCACGATAAGTCTTAGCCGCCGCAATCCGGTCAATGAACATCTCAATCACATACCGAACCGGCATCTTCATACCGATGATTCCCTCCTTGGGGTTCGTACTGTAGTCAATCCAATACTCATAGTGATGCCGGTTCCTTCCCTTATGGTGAAGCCATGCCCTGGAATACCCGATCTCCTCCCGCTCCGCATTATTGGGGCTCCTGGTTCCCTGATAATACCTGCATCCCACCAAGAACTCCGAAGGGGAATACTTAGACAGGTCATGGAGAAGGCCCTGCCGGTACAAGCCCACCTTAAAGCACCCCTTCATAACCAAAAACCGGTGATGATTGATTGTCCTGAAATGCTGCCATGCTTTCATACCCATTCATTTTCTCCTTTAAAAACTAAAATACCTATGGACCAGATACAAAACCAACAGATGGGCCGGATAGAAGAAATAAAAGAAATACTTCATTCTCCTTCCCCGCTCTCCGTTATATAAAGCAATCGGAATCATGGCCAGCGCACCGTATCCCTGTATGCTGCCATTCCACAAAAAATTCCAAACACCGCCGCAAACCGTCTTAAGCCACAGATGCTCCCGCAGAAGATAGAACACGGCAATCAGAATAATCCCCTTAAATCCATAGTCCGTCCGCAGAAAATCCGCAGCAACCATAACCGCCAGAATCTCCACCACCTTAAGGGGCAGCTCTTTGCTTCTCTTGAGCATATACATCAAAACCACGCCCAAAAAAAGTGTAAAAAATACATTCTGTCTCTCCCAATTCATAACCCCGCCATGGAGCGTAAGGTCATAGGGAACCTCAGACAGCAGCGCAAACCCGCCAAGCCTTACCATATACATCCGGATATCGCGGGTATGTTCAAACCCTTCTGTCAAAAGAAAACAGAATATGGGAAATGAACATCTGCCCACATACCGAAAAGCCAATATCTGTGGGAATAATACTGCACCGGTATGGTCAATCAACATTGTTATAATTGCAATCCACTTTAGCTGGTAGGACGTCAGCCCTGTTTTTTTCACCACTTCTGTCCCCTTTTTCTCCATCTTCTTCCCTGCCTGCAAACACCATAATCGTCCTCTCCTTTAAAACCACTGTCCTCTGATTCCTGAGACACTGGGCTTTATCAAGAACACCCTCTTTTGTGGAGGCAATCATATACCACTTTTTATTCCTTGGAAGCGCCGGAAGAGCAAAGGAATGTTCAATCCAATGCATATTGTAAGCGACAAAACAATCCTCCCCCCCTGCTGCCATCCCGCTGTAATAGACCCCAAGCTGCCGGCTGAACACCTCCGACGGAACCCGCCACGCACTCTCCCCATGGTAGGACACGTCTGGAACGCCGCACCTTGCCTCATCCAAGCCGCACATCTCTTTTTTAGGCCAGAATACCGGATGGTTCTTCCTAACTGCAATCAACTTCTTCACAAAATCATGGAGGTCCCTCTTTTGCTCTAAGTGAGTCCAATCCGTCCATCCTACCGGATTATCCTGGCAGTACACGTTGTTGTTCCCCTTCTGTGCATTTCCAAATTCATCCCCTGCAAGGATACAAGGCGTTCCCTGAGCCAGCAAAAGCAGTAAGAATGCATTCCTTATCTGCCCGTCCCGAAGCTTGGCAATGGCCTTCTTCCTGGTGGGTCCTTCTGCCCCACAATTCCAGCTATAATTATATTCTGGACCGTCCTGGTTATTCTCCCCATTTGGCTCATTATGCTTCCTGTCATAAGATACCAGGTCGTTCAAGGTAAATCCATTTTGGTTCGTAATACAGTTAAAGGTTCCGTCTTTCTCGGAAATACGCCGAAGCCAGTATATGACTCCCTCCACCATTCCCTCATCTCCCTTAAGGAAACGGCGCATGACCGTCTGAAAATCAATCCTGTGAGCCATGATCTTCGTCTTCTTCAAAATCGGGTCCGCATAAATTGCCTCCATCGGCGCAATCTGCGGATTAAGGATAAACCCGTCTATATGGTACTCAATCATATAATATCTCAGACATTCCTCCATCGTCTGTTTTGAAACTTCCTCCGTAAATGGCATCTCAAGAACAACCTCTATCCCCTCCCTGTGACATGCCTTTACCATATCCTTTAATTCCTTCACACCGTCTTTCGACTTGGCATAAGAGCTCTTTGGCGCAAACCAGTATGCAGTACCGTATCCCCAGTAATTCCGATACTGCATACACTCCTCAAAATCATAAACAGGCATACACTGAATCTGATTAATTCCCAACTCCTTAAGATAAGGCAGCTTCTCCACCACACCCTGGAATGTTCCTCTGCTTACTACCTTGGAGGAAGCATGCTTCGTATACCCCCTCACATGGAGACTGTAGGCAATCACACTGTTATATGGAAGACACAACGGCATGTCTCCCTCCCAGTCATATTCTTTATCATACAGAATCCCTCTTACCTCATGCTTCTGCACGTCTCGCTTACGTCCCCAGACCTCCCGTCCGGCGATCGCCTTCACATACGGGTCGATTACAACTTCTCCCCCAATCCTGTAATTGTATTCAAACTTCGATGGTTCTATCCCTTCCAGAGCGAGATAACGTACCTCACCAAGCTCCCGCTTCATATCATAAACAGCATGGGGTTTCTTCGCCCCAGCACGGTAAATCAATAACTGACACTCCTTCTCCTGAGGCACAGCCACAGAAAAATTCACAATATTTCCTATCATTGTAGTTCCTAACGGTAAAGGTCTCCCCTGTGTTTCCTTCATGCCTTAAATCCTCCTGCTATCTTCCGGAACCATACAGCTATTGCTACAAAATCAGCCTCTCTACTGCCATCCGTCTACTCCATACATCTCAACATTATCCTTATTTATCATAAATACTTCTTCAAAAATCTCCGTCTCATAATCTTCCCCATTCATCATGTCAATCGCCGTCTTAGCCGCCGTCTTCCCAATATTGATGGGCGACTGCGCCGCCGTCCCCGCAATCTGTCCGTCTGCTTTCTTCAATTCCTTCTTTATGTCCGGCGAGCCGTCCACACCATAGATCACCACCGTCTTAAGGCCCGCAAGGTTTACCGCCGTCTTGGCCCCAACCGCAATCTGGTCGTTGCCGCACATAATGCCCGATACGTCCGGATGCTTTTCCAAAATCTCTTTTGCAGCCCCTAACGCCTTCTCGAACTCTCCGTTGGTGTCCACACGCTCCACAACCTCAAAGCCCTTCTGGGCTTTGGCAATCGCCTCCTCAAATCCCGTAATACGGTCATTGATAGAATTCTGGGTGGGACACTCCAGAATCGCAACCTTTCCTCCCTCCGGACATCTCTCAATCAGATCCTCGCCGCAGATATACCCCGCCTCCACATTGTTGGAGCCAATGTATGCATCCACATACTCCATCTCCTTTACCTGGGTATCCACATTGACAATTTTCACATCCGCCTCCTTCAGAGCGTCAAGGGCCGGTGTAATCGCCTCCCAGTCCACGGGACATAAGAAAATCCCATCGATTCCCTCCTCAATCATCTCCTTAATCTGCGCCTCCTGATCTTCAGGGCTTGAAGCCGGATCCTTTGTAATAAGCTCAAACCCCTCCTTCTCAATCACCTCCCTAATCGCTGATTCCAGTGTTATAAAATAAGGATTCTCCATATCAATCCCTGAAAAACCAAACACATATGTATCGTCCTCCTCCTTTGGAGTTTCCTCCTCCTTTGACTCATCAGACACCGCGTTATCCT
>ERZ808028.1933-NODE-1933-length-11053-cov-4.235149_pt1 | contig 11053 bp, 10 predicted proteins | sample MGYA00380184_ERZ808028 | MGnify/ENA primary metagenome ERZ808028 (study PRJEB31490, sample SAMN06133397) | mouse gut metagenome | isolation source: J8_1 | host: mice | place: China: Chengdu | collected 2015-05 ...
ACATGACAATGAGAATTGCGCGAAGGCGTGATTCTTATTTTTTTTTGGAAATGACTAGACAACTTTTCATTAAACTGCAACAATCGTTTTTGAAAAGAATGATTTTTTTCAGACAATTCATTGTATAATTTGATAGTGTCGTTTAAAGTGCATTCCTGCCTAATTGGCATAAAAAAGCTTTAAACCCTTTATTTACAAGGATTGGCTGACACTTTAGTGAATTAGAGTGTCTTGATTAAACAATCATAGAAATGATATTATTATCGGTATGGTTATCGAATTTGGAGGTGTACAACATGGCAAAACTTTCAGTAGAGGAAGTAAAACACGTAGCGAAATTAGCTCGTCTTGCGATTACGGACGAAGAGGCAGAAAAGTTTGCGACGCAATTAGGCGCAATCACTGACTTTGCGAACGAATTACAAGAATTAGATACAACAGACGTCGTACCAACTACGCACGTTCTACCAGTTCACAACGTATTCCGCGAAGATATTCCTGCTAAAGGTCTTGATCGCGATTTAATGATGAAAAACGTTAAAGAACAACAAGATGGTTTAGTTAAAGTACCACCAATCATCGCTCAATAATTTTACAAGGAGGCACAATGATGTCATTGTTTGATAAAACATCAGCTGAATTACAACAAGCTCTTTTAAACAAAGAGATTACAATCGCTGATTTAACAAAAGAAGCATATGCACGCATCGACGCTTTAGACGGCGAAGTAGGCGCATTTTTAGCTTTAAACAAAGAAGCTGCAGAACAAGAAGCTGCAGAAAAAGATCAAGTACCATTTGAAGAACGTGGACCACTATTTGGTTTGCCTATCGGTGTGAAAGATAATATCGTAACTGAAGGCATTGAAACAACATGTGCTTCAAAAATCTTAGAAGGCTTCAACCCAATCTACAGCGCAACAGTTGTGGAAAAACTACGTGAAGCAGGCATGGTTACAGTTGGTAAAGTAAACATGGATGAATTTGCGATGGGTTCTGCCAACGAAAACTCAGCAATCAAAAAAGTTCACAACCCTTGGGACTTTGACCGTGCTCCTGGTGGTTCTTCAGGTGGTTCTGCAGCAGCAGTAGCAGCTGGCGAAGTACCATTCACATTAGGTTCTGATACAGGTGGTTCTATTCGTCAACCAGCAGCATTCTGTGGTGTAGTCGGTATGAAACCAACATATGGTCGCGTATCTCGTTACGGTTTAGTAGCATTCGCGTCTTCATTAGACCAAATCGGACCAATCACACGCAACGTACGCGACAACGCTTTATTACTTGAAGCAATCGCTGGCGTGGATGAGCACGATTCAACTTCAGCAAACGTAGAAGTACCAAGCTATGTTGACCAATTAACTGGTGACATCAAAGGTCTTAAAGTTGCTGTACCTCAAGAATACTTAGCAGAAGGTGTATCAGAAGGCGTGAAAGCACAAGTTCTTGCTGCAATTGAAAAATTAAAAGAACTTGGCGCAACAGTTGATACTGTGTCACTTCCACACTCTAAATATGCATTAGCTGCTTACTATATCATTTCTTCTTCTGAAGCATCATCTAACCTTTCTCGTTTTGACGGTATCCGTTACGGTTTCCGTGCTGAGGCAGATAACTTAGAAGATTTATACCTACAAACGCGTGCACAAGGCTTTGGTGATGAAGTAAAACGTCGTATCATGCTTGGTACGTATTCATTATCAGCTGGTACGTATGATGCTTACTACAAAAAAGCACAACAAGTTCGTACATTAATCAAACAAGATTTCGATAAAGTATTCGAAGAGTATGATGTAATCGTTGGACCAACAACACCAACAACTGCATTCAAACTAGGCGAAAACTTAGACGATCCAATGACTGTCTATGCAAACGATATCTTAACTGTTCCTATTAACTTAGCTGGCGTACCTGCTATCTCAATCCCTTGTGGTTTCGATAACAACATGCCTGTAGGTTTACAAATCATCGGTAAATACTTCGAAGAAGGCACAATTTACCGCGTAGCAGATGCGTTCGAGAAAGCTACTGACTTCCACAACGCAAAACCTCAAACTTGGGAGGTAAAATAACAATGGCATCAACTAATTATGAAACAGTCGTTGGTTTAGAAGTACACGTTGAGTTAAAAACGAAATCTAAAATTTTCTCTCCATCTCCTAACCAATTCGGCTCTGAACGAAATACAAACACATCTGTAATCGACTTAGGTTACCCAGGTGTTTTACCGGTTGTAAACAAAGAAGTAGTAAACTACGCAATGCGCGCAGCACTAGCTCTTAACATGGACATCAACCAACATACAAAATTCGACCGTAAAAACTATTTCTACCCTGATAATCCGAAAGCTTACCAAATTTCACAATTTGATAAACCAATCGGTGAAAACGGCTGGTTAGAAATCGAAGTAAACGGTGAGAAAAAACGTATCGGTATCACACGTATCCACATGGAAGAAGATGCTGGTAAATTAACGCACGGTGCAAACTCATCATTAGTCGATTACAACCGTCAAGGTACGCCTTTAGTTGAAATCGTATCTGAGCCAGATATCCGTACACCGGAAGAAGCGTATGCATACCTTGAAAAACTAAAAGCAATCATCCAATACACAGGCGTTTCAGACGTACGTATGGAAGAGGGTTCTCTACGTTGTGATGCCAACATCTCAATCCGTCCTTACGGTCAAGATGAATTCGGTACACGTACAGAACTTAAAAACTTAAACTCATTCAACTTTGTTCGTAAAGGGATTGAGTATGAAGCACAACGTCAAGAAGCGGTATTAAACGCTGGTGGCGAAATCAAGCAAGAAACTCGTCGTTTCGATGAGAAAACAGGTAAAACAATTCTTATGCGTGTCAAAGAAGGTACGGACGATTACCGTTACTTCCCAGAACCTGACTTAGTAGACATCGTAATCGATGATGCATGGTTAGAACAAGAACGCGCTATGATTCCTGAATTACCAGATGCTCGTCAAGCACGCTACGTAGCAGAAATGGGCTTACCAGCTTATGATGCCGGCGTATTAACACTTTCTAAAGAAATGGCTGACTTCTTTGAAGGCACAGTTTCTGAAGGTGCAGATGCGAAACTTGCTTCTAACTGGTTAATGGGTGAAGTAAGTGCATACCTAAATGCAGAACAAAAAGAATTACATGATACGGCATTAACACCAGCTGGTCTTGCTAGCATGATTAAATTAATTTCTGATGGTACGATTTCTTCTAAAATTGCGAAGAAAGTATTTAAAGAATTAATCGAAAACGGTGGCGATGCGAAGAAAATCGTTGAAGAAAAAGGGTTAGTTCAAATCTCTGATGCAGGCGCGCTTGTACCAATGATTACGGAAATCCTTGATAACAACGAACAATCTATCATCGACTTCAAAAACGGTAAAGATCGTGCGATTGGCTTCTTAGTTGGTCAAATTATGAAAGCTACTCGCGGTAAAGCCAACCCACAAATGGTTAATAAAATCTTATTAGAAGAAATCCAAAAACGATAATAAGTGTTGAACACACTTGTTCAGCACTGAAGGGCATTTTGATTTCCTGACAAGTGACGTTTTTTGTCACGTCGGAAGGAAAGAAATGACCCGAAGTGCTAGTGTGTGAAACCGGATAGACTACTCAGGATGAGTAGTCGGCAAGCGTTGCCGTCAGGACGACGGCGAAGTTAGCTTGACTTCCTTGCAGTGTTCAGCACACTTGTTTTTGAAAGATAGATGACATGTTAGAGGACCATCTATCCTTATGACGGCATGAAATCAATGATTTCTCTAGTACTCGATGGCCGGAATTTTACCATCAAAATGCGTCTAAAAAGCCCACAATCTCATTTGAGACTGTGGGCTTTTTTCTATTCTGTTTATGCAGTTTTACGACTACGTAGGACAAGCACAGTGCCGTAGATTGCGGCAATAAATGAAATAACCGCGATAACATAATAAAATGTTGTACCACCGAAGTCATTGTACATAATTCCTCCGATATAGGAGGAAATAATGCCGGATACACCGAAGAATAGGAGCGCGAGAACAGTTTGTCCTGTCGAACGCCATTCACGAGGCATAATACGGTATAAATACTGAATCGCCGCAGTATAGTATACAGGGAATGTCAGCATTTGAAGTACTTGTAGCATGACAATCATTTTTGGGTCATCAATAAAGCCCGTTAGGAAAAAGCGTAGGGCATAGAAGAAAATCGCTGCGGTAATTAATTGCAACTCCTTGCCTTGCTTGAGCCACATATAGCTTAGCGCAAAGACGACAATCTCACTTGCACCAGAAATAAAGAAGGCGATGCCGACTAGATTATTGGCGCCACCAAGCGTCGTAATATGAATTCCTAAAAACGTATCGTTCATTCGTGCAGGAATCGAGCTAATAAAAATTAATACTAAAAATAAAATCATTTCTTTGTTTGTTAAAACTTGTTTTAAGCTACTTAGCGTTACAGGTGCAGACGATGCCGGGACGTCTGGAATATTCCACACGATGGCAAAGCAGATAATGCCGATGACGACAAATGATAAGCCAATTACACCCATGCCAAACCAATCTGTTAAATAACCGATAACCAGTGATAACACCGCATAGCCTAGAGAACCATATGTCCGGACGGAACCATAACTGATACCATTCGTCTCAGTTGTAGTGAACGTTAATGATTCCGTTAATGGATCAAGTGGCATTAAGAAGAAATAGACGAACATTGCTAGGAGTACAAGCAATAGGAAGCTATCCACCTGATATAAAAAGTAGCCAAAAACGGCCGTCATCGCGACAAGAATTAATAAGATTTTACGAACCGTTTTGAGCTTATCGCTAATCATGCCCCATAATGGTTGTGCGATGACAGTCACAATCCCGCCGAGCGCAATAATTAGACCGATTTCGCTCGTATTTAAGCCGGCAGATTGTAAATAGACCGGTAAAAATGGAATAAACATTGCCAGCATACCGAAGAATAAAAAATTATAGCCTTTTAAAAGAACTGTTGTTTTTTTCAAGCAGGTCACCATACCCTTTCAACAAATCATTGTACCGAACAAAAACGGTCATGTATACAGCATGCTTATATGCCGTGTGGAAATTTGTTATAATGAATAAAAATGACAAAGGGGGGTTCACAATGTTAAATGAACAACATTATTTTGAGCAGGGCGTCGATTTGGCTACGTATATGAGTAATATGGCAACACTTAAAAACGATAGTTACCGCGTCTACAATGCATTTGACTTACCAGAAGACCCTGAGTTTATCGAAGCAGTAAAACGAGCAAACATACATATTTTAGTCATCACAGAAGATTGGTGCGGCGATGCTATGATGAATAATGCCATCTTGCGTAATATCGCAGAAGCTGCCGAGCTTGATGTACGCTGTGTGATGCGCGATCAGTATATCGAATTAATGGACGCGTATTTGACGAATGGTAGTCGGTCGATTCCACTTTATTTATTTTTAAACGAAGCGGGAGAAGTTATCGGACAATGGGGGCCACGTGCACCAGAGCTACAGGCATTTGTTATGGCGAAATGGGCACTTTTACCACCAAAAACAGATGATGAATTTTCGATGAAACAGCGCGAATTATTTATGACACTAAGTGAAGAGTATGCATCGAATGAACAGTTTTGGCAGTATGTGTATGAGGATTTAAGGACGACTTTATTGAATATATTGTGAAGTGAAGTAGTAGATTTGCAGAAACAAAACATTTAGGTATAGAATGATAAAGATTGTTAAAAGGTCAGGCTGACTCTTTTTTGTGCAGGTAGCAAGAAGTGGGGGCCTGTTTTCGTGATTTTGGACAGAATTTTTAGAAACAGGAAGGTACAGTTATGAAAAGAGCACGCATCATTTATAACCCAACATCAGGTCGAGAGTTATTTAAAAAACATTTGCCCGAAGTTCTACAAAAACTTGAAGTGGCAGGATATGAAACATCTTGTCACGCCACTACTTGTGCAGGAGACGCGACAGTTGCCGCCAAACATGCGGTAGAGCGCGGCTTTGATATTATTATTGCGGTTGGTGGCGATGGTACATTAAACGAAGTGGTTGCTGGCGTTAGTGAATTTGAGGAGCGCCCGAAACTAGGTCTTATTCCAATGGGCACGACAAATGACTTTGCACGTGCTGTGCATATTCCACGCGATATTAATGCCGCTGTCGATATTATTATTAAAGGCGATTCCATTCCAGTCGATGTCGGTGTGGCGAATGACCGTTACTTTATTAATATTGCCGCTGGTGGACGCATTACCGAACTAACATATGAAGTGCCAAGTAAGCTTAAAACGATGCTTGGACAGCTTGCCTACTACTTAAAAGGAATTGAAATGTTGCCGTCAGTAAAGGCTACAAAAATGCGCATTGAATACAATGACGAGGTATTTGACGACGATGCGATGATGTTCCTTATCGGTTTATCCAATTCAGTAGGTGGTTTTGAGAAACTTGCACCCGACGCAAGCATCAATGATGGCCAGTTTACGGTGTTTATTTTGAAAAAATGTAATATTGCCGAATTTGTGCGTCTTGTGACACTTGCTGTACGTGGCGAGCATTTAAAAGACCCACATGTTATTTATACGAAGGCAGACCATGTAAAAGTATCATCGGATGCTCGCGTGTTAATTAACTTGGACGGCGAATATGGTGGCGATGCGCCAACAGAATTTAGAAACTTAAAGCGTCATGTTGAGCTATTCGTTCCAATCGATGAAATTCGTGAGCAAGACCGCGTACTTGAAATTGAAGAATAAAAAGTAGGAGGTATTCAACCGAGTTTGGATACCTCCTTTTTCATTGGAATTCGTGATACAATAGAGAAATTGAAATGGAGGAACGAATTGAATGACTGCACCAGTGAAAAAGAATGATCGATTAACTGTTTATATAGAAGATTTAACGCATGACGGAGCGGGTGTCGCAAAAGTGGATGGCTATCCATTGTTTATCCAAGGCGCGCTACCGGATGAAACATGTGAGGTCCATGTGATGAAGACGCTTAAAAATTATGGCTTTGCGAAAGTATTAGACATTACAGAGCCATCACCAAATCGCGTAGAGCCACCATGTCCTGTATTTAAAATGTGCGGCGGCTGTCAGCTTCAGCATTTATCATATGAGGGTCAGCTTGAGTGGAAGCGCAAAATGGTCAGTGATGTGATGCAGCGTATCGCTAAAATCGACGTCCCTGTACATCCAACGAAAGGGATGTCAGAGCCGTGGAACTACCGCAACAAAGCACAAATTCCATTTGGTATGAATGGAGATGTGCCAGTTGCAGGCTTCTACCGTACGAAATCACATGCGATTGTCGATACGAATCGCTGCTTAATCCAAACAGATGAGGCAGATGCGATTTTAGAGGGTTTAAAACCACAGCTTTGGGCACTTGGTCTAACACCATATAACGAAGAAACAAAGCAAGGGCAGCTACGCCATGTTGTCGTACGTAAAGCGCGTGCTACAAATGAAGTAATGGTTGTACTTGTAACGAAAAAACGTAAATTCCCACAAAAGGATGTTGTCGTTGAGGCCATCCGTAAATTAGTTCCAAATGTGAAATCAATTATGCAAAACGTCAATCCGAATAATACGAATGTCATTTTCGGTGACGACACCATTTGCCTATGGGGTGACACAACGATTGAGGACCATATTGGCGATGTACGCTTTGAAATTTCAGCGCGTTCATTCTATCAAGTGAACCCAATCCAAACGGAAGTATTATACAAGCAAGCACTTGATTATGCGGCGCTAACAGGCGAAGAAACAGTGATCGATGCTTACTGTGGTATCGGGACAATTTCATTATTCCTAGCGAAACAAGCGAAGCATGTAATGGGTGTAGAAATCGTACCACAAGCCATTGAGGATGCGAAACGTAATGCCGCATTAAACGGCTTTACGAACACGTATTTTGAAGCTGGCCCAGCAGAGGAAGTCATCCCACGCTGGTTTAAAGAAGGCAAGGAAGCGGACGTCCTACTGGTCGATCCACCACGTAAAGGCTGCGACAATGCCTTACTTGAAACGATTTTAAGCGAGCGTCCAAAACGCATCGTCTACGTATCATGTAACCCTGCAACACTTGCACGTGACCTACGCGTACTAGAAGACGGTGGCTACAAAACACAAGAAGTACAGCCAGTTGATATGTTCCCACACACAGCACACTGTGAAGCAGTTGCTTGGTTGGAATTGGTTTAATTGTTAAAAGCCTCAGCGTATTTTAGGATGCGTTGAGGCTTTTTCATGTTTACATGCCATCTCTCAAAGGTATTGAATATGAATAAGGTTAAATACATTGAGAAGAGAGGTTTTCATAATGGATGTAAGGTTTCCAATTGGTGAATTGCAGGTTCCGGAGCATATTACGATGAATGAAGTAGAGCAGTGGTTAGCGGATATTTCGACGTATACGACACGTTTACGGGCAGTTGTCGATGGCTTGAGTGACGAGAAATTAAGCAAAACATATCGGGAAGGTGCGTGGAATGTGCGCCAGCTTGTGCATCATATTGCGGATTCTCAGCTCAATATGTATCAACGTTTAAAACTCGCACTAACAGATGACAATCCGACCGTACCATCATTTAATCAAGAAAAATGGGCAGTAGAGCCAGATACTGAACTACCCGTAGAAAGTTCTATTAAGATTCTTGAAGGACTAAATGAGCGTATTGTAGCACTTGGTCACACATTAAATGATGCACAATTACAGCGTAAATTTACACATGCAGAAAATGGTGAGATTACGGTAGGGAAAAAAATCGCTAAATTAAGCTGGCATGAGAATCATCACTTAGCTCATATACGACTTGCACTTGAAAATTAAAAAATAAATGGGTATTGATGGATTTAAAGTAAAATGTGACTAAAAAAACGTTTGAAATAGCGAATTATTTTTAAAATGAGTAATAAATGTATTTTAGTCGAAAAAAATGCCATGAAGTAGAAGAAAATGCCTATATAGTTAGCGAAATATAAAAATGACATTCGACAAAATGAGACAAATTCCGTATACTAGAAAACTAATAAAATAAGAAAAACTTATACAAGTATTAAAAAGGAGTTTGGCATGATTGTTGTAAATAAACCAAAATATAAAATATCAATTGATGAAGAGGCATGTGAAATAGTTGCTCAACTCAACGGTTTTTTTAAACAGCAAGTAGTGTTGGAGTATTTTGAGGATCTTGATGATACAGCTGATAAAGTGGTCGTCGAAGACTACAAATTAATTATCGATGCAACGATGCAAGCTGCTCTTGCATCAGATGTCGTATCGGTATTAACATCAGCCCTCCTTTACTATCAGACTTTCGGATTTAAAGAAGTGGTTGTTGTCATGCCGATTTCGAAAATTTCGAGCGCACAAGTAGCAGAAGCATTGAAAGATGTTGATTTTAAAGGAACCGTTGTTTCGCCTACTATTCAAAAAAATGATTAGATGATAAAACAGGCATTGATAAGATGTCTGTTTTTCTTTCGTAAGGAATGCAAGCTTAGAGTGTGTTACAATAAGCTAGTTATGTAAAAAATAATCCTTCTTATAAATAAGATGTACAATAAAGGAGACCAATCATATGGTAACAAACGATTTATTAATTCGCCTGCGCTATGCATTAAATATTAAAAATAGCGATGTGGCTGAAATGTTCAAACTAGGTGGCGTACCATTAACGGCTTTAGACGTATCAAACATGCTTCAAAAGGTGAAAGATGACGAGCCGCGTCCAGAAAATTATAAAGTATGCACAAACGAAATGTTTGAAGCATTTTTAAATGGCTTAATCACAACAAAACGTGGTCCACAAGAAAAAAAACCAGGGCAAGAAGCGGTGAAATCTCAACGCGAACCAGCGAATAATATGTTGATTAAAAAAGTGAAAATCGCACTTCAAATGACAACAGAAGATGTGTTAGATGTTTTTTATGATGGTGGCATCAACGTATCAAAAGGCGAGCTTGGCGCGATTTTACGTAACCCAAGTCACCGTAACTATAAAGAATGTGGTGACAAATTCGCACGTAAATTCTTAAACGGCTTAACAGCACGTTATCGTAAATAACTAAAAAGAGACTGGGACAAAACACGTCATGTTCCTTTTTAGCTTTCCAAACGAAAAACCGGAACCGCGCCACCGCGCGATTCCGGTTTTTTTATGCTTATAGGAGCGGTCGTTTTAAAGCCTCTTTTTTATTGTTCGATAAACACTTCATTTACTTTATTAAAGAGTACAAGCATCTTTCCTTTACTGTTAAATAGTAACCCCTCTGGCTCACGAGTTGTTTGAAGTGAAACGGTCTGCTGGTCGCTACCATCGTGTTTAAAGCTTGTATACTCACCATTTGAAAGGATATAGTAGCGGTCTTTTGTACGCTCAAAACCCTGGATTTCCTTTCCTTTTGTTGTACCAATTAAGCCGTCGACGCGTAGTTTTTCACGTGGATGACGAATTGTATACCTAAAGTTTTCACCGATATGTAATCGATTGAGTTCATAGCCCTCACCTAAAACGTTAGAAGAAGTTGTTTTTGAGACGACAATAGCTGTTGTGTCGCTTTCCATCGCAAGTACATTTGGATGGATTTCAGCAGGAATCGTCCATTTTTTAATTACTTTTAACGTGTTCGCATCAATGCGCTGTAGTATATAATTTTTTGAGCCAACAACATCGACGATTTGATATAGATAGCCTTTATGATAATCCATTGCCTGCCCATGACCTACGCGTAATTTTTTACTAATCTTTACGAGCTTAAATTTCTTATTGTACTTATAAATATAGCCATAGGTCGTTTTATCACCTAATGCATACATTAAATAATAATTACCCTTTGCATCAATTGTCATTCCTTGAAGGGAGCGTTCTGTCCCGATTTTTTGGTTTACTTTATCTCGATATGGAAAAAAGAGCGTTGATACTTTTGTACCGTTACTGAAAGTGAGCGTATTTTTCTGTTCTTTTGCGCTAGTAATAGGCATGTTAATGTTAAATATTGTGATAAATAACAATAGAATAC